>Ga0079995_1050188_pt1 | contig 25177 bp, 20 predicted proteins | sample FaiFalFF_MnMetaG_2_FD_69198 | JGI IMG/M metagenome (GOLD analysis project Ga0079995, IMG submission 69198) | Freshwater microbial communities from Yellowstone National Park, Wyoming, USA - Fairy Falls C (FF_Mn_C) (SPADES assembly) (version 4) | ecosystem: Environmental > Aquatic > Freshwater >...
CGCCCCACACTATAGAGAAGATCTTGTGGTCGACCTCGACGACGCCGTTGCTGCTCCTCATCAGCTTCACCACAGTGAAGTTGACCGCGATCCCCGGCGGTGCAACAGAGGCTATGAGCCCTAGCGCCTCGTCCGGCGACGTGTACTCCTCCCTGCAGATGAGGTTGTCGAGGTCTCCGCGCTCGTTGAGGGCCCCCAGCATCTTGTTGGCAGCCTCCTCGAGGTCGCTGCGGTGCTCCGAAACCGAGGCAGTCTTCAGCGATACGATCTGGACGTATAGTATCAGACCTATCACAATAATGGTTGTTGCGAGTATCGCCTCGACGGTCCAGACTACTCCGGAGTTCTTCCTTTTCATGAGACACCACCCGACCAGGCCCAGACCTCGATCGTCACGGAAACGCCGTTCTCCATGACCGTCGAATCGGAGACGTAGACCGCATCGCTGGGCACGGTCACGCTCGTGGGCTCTACGGGTTTGCCCCTGACGAATGCGATGACAGCCTCGGGATATGCTGGTGGAACTACGACATACGAACCCGCATCGTTGTAAACGACGATGGGCGAGTTGTGAGCTGCTATGCCGAAGGTTGAGCCTGATTCAATTGCATCGCTGTACATGAAGGAGCAGACGCTTGAAGCGCCCTTCACCTTTACAGTGCCGTCGCTGTTGACCTCCACCAGTCCCGAATCCGGCTTCATGCCCAGCGTCCCTACACCGTACCTCGATACCGCAATGCCCTTTCCTTCCCCCGCCGGACAGGAGTAGACCTGAGAGGGGAACGAGGGCACCGCGCTAGCCCTTGAGACCACGATCTGCTGGGGGAAGCCTATGCGTGCCACAAAGTTGACGCGGAACCCTGTGATGTCGATCCTAGGCGGTCCGGAATAACTAGGGTTCAGCTCGAGAAGGTTCTTGGAAGACCTCGAGATGTATCCCTTCAGGAAGTTCGCAACCGCCCGGGCCTCTGCCCTCAGAGTGGCGTCCTCGGTGTAGCTGAGATACTGAGAACCTCCACTCACCGCGAAGACCAGCACCAATCCTGCAGCCAACGCGAAGACCCCTGCGGCTATCGCCGCGTCAACGACCGCCTCCAACGCTCCAAGACCAATCCTCCAAGCTAAAATCATTTCCAGGAACTGAAGTGCATCGAACGGTAAGACCTAAGAACCCTTTTATACCCAAGACGGGTTGCCCACGGCAGATCATGGAGGATCTGTTGAAGCGGATCAAGATCGAGATCGTAGGCAACTACCGGAACTTCCTGCCGAGCCTCGGCGTTAGATCGGACGGGACGTGGGAGATCGAGATACTCGACAAATTCGAGAGCTTCATGGGGCCGCTCGAGTGCCCGATCGACAGGGAGGAGGTGAAGCTGGAGGATGCCGTCCTCTGCCCCATCTGCATGACGCCCTATCACCTCGACTGTGCAAGGCTGCTCGCCAGCAGAAGGGAGAAGTGCTGGAAGTGCGAGAGGTTCGAGAGGTTTGACCTCCTGGTGACGTGATGTGGAGCCCTCAGAGACGAAGAAGGTCCTGGTGACGCTGATCACCGATCCGAGGAGGTTCGGCAATTCGTTGTACTTCAACCCGGACGTCTTGGGCTTCAGGCTCGGAACGGATCCGTGGACAGCACTTGAAGCGCTGGTCTCGCTGGAGGACGCGGGGATCCTGAAGCTTCACGCTCCTCCCGAGTTCGGGTTGCTGTACCAGGCAGAGCTGATGAAGGTCCGGGTGGCGAACTTCCTCGGCCTAAAGGGCTACAACGAGATCACATCAGATTTCAAGAGGGTTTGGCTGCTGGGAAGGGTGCTGAAGCTCGAGGTGCCGCAACACCTAGGCCTTCACCTCATAGACCACGCTCACAGACTGTCCGCTCTGTCGACCAACCTGACGAAGATGCTGAGGCTCTTCGAGAGCAAATCGCTGGTCAGCAAGGAGGTCTACATGAAGGTTGCGGCCTCCGTCATGAGGGAGACTGCAGTTACCGCAAAGGAAGCGAAGGAGATCCTTTTGGAGCTGAGCGAACTCGTCCGCACCACCTCCCAACTGATAACCAAACTCAGGGAGACGCGGGCATCGATCGAGGAGACCACTGCCAAGCTGGGGATAAAGTTGGAGGAGAACGAAACGCTGGTCAAAGCGTACCGTGCTGCTGAGAACGAACTGCTGGAGCTCCTAGCACTGATAAAGACGAAGCTGTTGGAGGTTTTCCCCAACTGGAACCAAATCCTCGCGTCCTACGACAAGCTGAGGAGCGAGTTCGCTGTGACGGGACAAGACTTCATCGCTGCTCTAGAGACGATGAAGTCTATCAATGACAGGTTCGTGGTGGTCAAGCAGGCCGGTTGATCTGGTCCAGGAGCCTCTTCAGGGCCCTGATCTCATCGCTCGTCTGGTTGAGCAGTTCAAGGGCCTTGTTGATCCTGGACTCCATGGCGTCGAGCAACGTCCTCTCGATCCGCTGCCCCTTCGACCTTATTGCTTTCAGAGCGTCGAGCTGCTCCTTGAGCTGCGCTATTCCGGTGTCGATGACCCTCAGGTAACTCTCCAGGTCGCCTCCTTTGCTAGCGCCGAACTTCCTCAGAAGCTCGTTGTAGAGGTACTCGTACTCTTCCTTTGTGATCTCCCCGAGGTTCAGTCTGGTCCTGAGCAGCTCCACCTCCACCTCGACGAACGGAGGGAGCGTAACAGTTTCCTCGCTCTGGAAGTACTTGCCGAGTGCCTGCACGATCTCATCAAGCCTCTCGGTGACCTCCTCCTTTGTGGCCTCGAGGGTGCCGGGATCCAGGTCTCCTATGGTGGTCCTGAGGAAGTCCTCCTCCAGCCTCTCACGGAGATGCTTGAGCCCGCTCAGGATCTCCGACCATATCCCTCCACTAACCCCCTCGATCTGGTCGATCGTCGCCTCAATTTCCTGCAACCCTTTCAATACCTCCTCCACGAGCTTCTGGTCCTGCTCCTTAGAGGAAGTGAGGTTCAGCAGCGAGGTGATCAGCTGTGACCTCCTCTTGATGAGACCACCGAGGATCACAGGCGAAGGAGGAAGGTCGTTGAGGCTGATCGACTCAAGGCCCAGCGCCAACTCAACCGCGCTCCTCCTGAGGCTGTCGTAGTCTATCTCCGTTATCTTACCGGCCATGAACCTGAAATCGATCGTCCTGATCAGCTGAATGAGTTTGCTCTTCAGTTCCGGGTCGTTCGGCACAGCGGTTATCAAGATGAGTCCTGTGGCCTGCAGGTTCAGCAACCTTTCGATCAAACGCTCCTCGCTCGTCTTCAGGCTCGCTGCCAAATCGGAGACCTTCAGACTCACCCTGCCCGACCTCCGCGGCAGCTCGGCCAAGTACCTGATCAGCATCATGTCCTCCGGTGTCAGCTGCAATTCCTAACAAAATACAGCCCGACGGATAATAAGTTTTGGGCTAACGGTCCGGGAGATCTTCATGCGCTGTCGCACCTCGGAGCCCCGATTACTGGAGCGATCCTGTTTGGAATGACTTATTAACAGGCAGATGCCCCATCACCGACGAGGTAAACGCCCGTGATCATCACAATCAACGAGCTGACGACCCGCAGGAGCGTGAAGCTGGAGGTCGAACCAGGACACACGGTGCGGGTTGTTGTTGAGGAGGTGATGAAGGCCCTCAAGATACCGCCCACGACGACCTACCGTCTCGTGCTCGGAGGGAAGGAGATCGGTCCGGAGCTGTTCGACAAGACTTTGGGGGAGCTCGGCATCTCAGACGGCGCCATCATGGACCTAGTTCCGAGGCCGGTCGGAGGAGCTATGTTGCCGCAGGACAAGCTGCTGAAGAGGCTGGAGAGGGAAGAGCAGGAGATGAGGCAGCAGGGCTACGAGTTCACTAGGGAGGAGATGTGGAGGCCCATGAGCTTTCCGATGGTCTATAGCGCCGGGCTCGAGACGCTCGACGTGGCCCTGAGGTACATCGTCACCTTTCAGGCAAGGGGTTTCGTGCTGACTAAGAAAGGCGTCGAGGAGCAGCTCACCCACACAGCGAGCATCTACGTCCTGAGACACTACCCGTATCTCGATCCCAAGCTCGGCGCACCTATGAGGATATTCTGGGAGAGCAACATTTTCCATCCCAACATCTGCCCTGGGCCGAGGTACGGAGGCAACGGGCTCGTCTGCTGGAAGATGATCAGGGAATGGGGGAAGACTTTCTCTCTCGCTACGCTGGTGAGGGGGCTCCAGCTGCTTGTCGAGAACCCCAACCCCGATGATCCCCTCAGCAAGATCCCGATTTGCATGCAGGCCACGGCCTTCTTCAAGGAGAACCCGCACCTCATGGGCTCGATGCAACCGTCAGCCGGCGGCAGGCCTAGGGTCGTCGGGTAGCTCCGGGGCGATCATGTCCTGCGGTAAAGAGGTTCTTCCGGTCTACATCGAGCTCGACGTACTGGTCAACGTCACGAGGCATGCGGTGGAGGGGCTTCCGAACGAGGTGATCGGCTTTCTGCTGGGTAACGCGTGCACGTGGAACGGCACGACGTATGTCCACATAACCGCATCGATAAGGGGCAAGTCGGTGGCCTCGGAGACATCGGTGTCGTTCGCCCAGGACGCACTGGCCGAGGTGGCCGAGTCGATCAAGCGCGATCATCCAGACAAGGAGATCGTCGGATGGTACCATTCGCATCCCGGATACGGTTGCTTCCTCTCCCCAACGGACATAACGTCCCATCGGTTATGCTTCACGATGCCATACCATGTGGCGCTGGTGGTCGATCCGCTGAGGAAGGAGGCCGCCTTCTTTCGGGTGGTTGAGGGCATGGGTTACGAGGGGCTGAAATCGGCTATTGTAAGGAGGCGGATGTGATGTGGTCAAGGTAATAGATGTCTCGGTACCTGAACATGTGGAGAAGCCTCCACCGGACCAAGATCCCAACTATGAAGTGATATCGTGTGACGAGGAAGGGGATGGCTATGATATCTCAGAAATTGTGGACATCTTGGGCGAAGTGGAAAGCACCGAGTCCTCCGGCTCTCCTCAGACCTGAAACTTCTCTAGGACCTCCCTCTTCAGAACTTCTTCGCATTCGTCGAGCGTTTTCATTACATCTGTAATTTTGGTGGCCGGTTTTATTGCACTCAAGGCTTTCCTCGAGAAGTCTATTTCTTGTTTAAGAAGCAATCCAACCTCGCGTATGATGTCGGCAAGCCCTGTTGCACCCTTTTCGTATTCGTTGAGAAGAACAACAAGATCGTCACCGATGTAAGTTGACAGCCATATCCATTTATCGACATGCTCGTAGACTCTTCGCGCATTCCGTAAGTATTCAATTTCTAATTTAGCCAGTCTTAAAAGATGAAGACTTTCCTCTTTTTTGCCGAGCTGATGTACGATTCCTGTAGCTGCAGCCAATCTGATTACCAGCCTCAATGACGAACCCGCTTCTATTACGTTTCTCGGGAGTTTCTTGCTGATGAGTTGATATGAGGTATCTGCAGAACCAAAAGCAAGCATGATGTCAGCCGCGAGGCGGCCGGCCTCGGTAGCGATCCTGGGGTCTGTAACACTGCCACTGGCAAGCTGGTTCAACAGCATGATTAGGGTTGACCTCAGTTGCTCAATTTTTGAGACCTTGTCCATGAGGCTACCGATGGAGGCATATTCAGCCAAAGGGGAGTTGAAGACCTGCAGGACGACTGGTGGAGGGAGCGTGTATTCTTCAATTCCAACGATTTTTGGGGACTTTCCCCGCTTCCTTATGCGTCTTACCATCAAATTACAAACAGACCGATGATATATATGCGTTGGTCTGAACAACTGCGTTCCGCGGACCGCCGACATCATTAGAGTCCCCAACAATTGGAATGCTGGATGGCCGGCATTCGTCCCGCTCGTCATCTGGGCACCAAGTTGCTGCATCATGTTTCTCTAGGATGTAGCCTGCGTGGGAACAGGGAACAAGGAAGGTCAGCAACCTTTATCACGGAGCACACTTACAATCAGATCAATGGGTAAGGGCGAGTCATCCGAGAAGGGAAGGCGGGTCATTCTCATCAAGTTCAAGCGTTGGGACGTACCGCCTAACGTCGAGGTCTTCGAGCGGTACAAGTCCGCGATGAGCGACATCGTCATCGGAAGGGAACCCGGATCGCCCATGCTGAAGTACTACGTCCAGGATCCACCAGTTAGCGAGAAGGAGCTGGAGCAGCTGGGGGAGCTGGCAGGGGAGCTGATTTACACCGCGCGAGGGCAGCAGGACTTCACTCGTGAGAAGTTCGAGGAGGCCCTGAAGAAGAGGAACCTCTACAATCCAATCCTATCGCATTACATCGAGAGGGAGCTCTGGGGTTACGGACCCCTTACGGCGGTGATGGCAGATCCGAAGATAGAGAACGTAGAGTGCAACAAGGCAGATTCGCCCGTTACTGTCACCCACACCGATTACGGCAGGATCGAGACCAACATGGTGTTCTCTGCGGACGAGCTGGACAGGCTCGTGATGAGGTTGGCCCACCTTGCAGGAAAGAGCGTATCGGTCTTCAAGCCGTTCCTGGACGGAGTGACCATCCCCGGAGGTCACAGGTACACCTGCACTTACCGGACTGAGATCTCCTCGAGCAGCACGTTCGCGATCAGGAAGTTCCCTGAGAAGCCTTGGACGATCGCGAAGCTACTGGTCAACGAAACGATAACGCCCGAGATGGCCGCATGGATCTGGCTCATGATCGAGACTAGGCAGGCGATCCTGGTAGCGGGCGTCATGGGTTCGGGGAAGACCTCGCTGATCAACGCGCTAGCCTCGTTCACCCCACCCCACATGAAGATCGGAACGGCCGAGGACGTTCCAGAGTTCAGGCTGCCCCACACCTACTGGCTGAGGTACGTGATCAGGGAGGCCCAGACGATTGAGGGGACCGGAGCGGTCACGATATTCGACCTCCTGAAGCTGCTTCTGAGGAGCAACGTCGACTACATCCTCGTCAACGAGATCAGGGGTGAGGACGCCAAGGTCTGGATGCAGGCTGTGGCCACAGGACACGGAGGCGTCACGAGCATCCACGCCGAGGACCCCGAGACGGTCTTCGCAAGGCTCGAGCAGCTCGGCATCCCTACTGCCCACCTTTCGGCGCTGAGGGGGATCGCGTTCATCGGCTTCATCTTCCAGGACATCGGCAAGGGGTACTTCAAGCGAATCAGGAAGGTGAAGGAGTTCTTCGAGGTGAAGATAGACGAGTCGGGGAGGGAGGTCAGGAAGCTCTTCTGGTACGAGGCAGGACCTGAAGGTGGGCCGAAATCGCTCAGCCTCGAGGAGCTGCTGGAGACGAACTCGGCCAAGCTGATGATGGAGTACCTCGGGCTCTCGAAGGAGAGGCTGGCTGAGGAGTACAGGACCAGGATTGACTTCCTGAAGTGGCTGACAGGGATGTCGAAGGCCAACCCGCAGGTGGCCGAGATGGAGAACATCAAGCAACTGATGGCCAACTTCTACCTCGACAAGAACTTCTTCAGGTCGATTCCGATTCCGGCGCCTGCGAAACCCGTAGAGAAGGAGAAGGCGGAGGTCAGGCCTGTTAAGCCCAAGGTCACAATTCCGGAGGTGGTCAAGGAGACTATATCCGCGCAGGGGAAGGCGGAGAAGGAACCGTCGGCGGAGGAGAGGAAGCTCGGCGCCGTGAGGCTGGTCGGGACTGGCGACCTGGTCCTCAGACCTCCGAGGGTGGTGAAGAAGGGCAAGATGAAGACGCAGCAGGAAGAGGAAGAGACGAAGGGTGTGGGCGCGCTGTTGGCGAAGCTGCGGAAGGCAGGTGAGGGGTGATGGCGTCCATAACACAGGCGCTGGAGAGGTCCCTCGCTAACTACATCTACCTCAGCGGCATCCCCACTACTCCCCGCGACTACGTCAGGAGGGCCTTCAACTTGCTGATCGCATCGGCTGTCGTCACGGGCGTCATAACCTACTTCGCGCTTGTTGTTGCGCAGGTCCCTGCGATGGTCATCGTGGGCGTCATGCCGTTCGCCTACTCCCTTTACCTGCTCTTCAGGCCTGTGGTCAAGGCCAAGTCCTTCGAGTCGCAGTGCATGCGGGAGCTTCCATACGTAGCGGCCTTCATGACCTCCTATGCCGCTGTAGGCATTCCTCCCCACAGATCGATGAACGCCGTTGGCCTGAAGGAGCGTATCTTCCCTGCCTTCGCGCGGCTGGTGAGGAGGATGGAGGCTGTGAGGATGATAACGGTGAAGGACCCGCTGGAGACGGTCGAGGAAGAGGCCGACAAGATCAGCACCCTTCCGCTGAAGGACTTCCTCCAATCCGCTGTGGGAGCGGAGAGGGGAGGGGGAGGGATGTACAACGTGCTGAAGGACAAGATGAGGAGCCTCTTCAACGAGCTGAAGGAGAGGTACAAGGCGCTGGGCGATCAGCTCAAGCTCTTCGGAGACTTGCTGCTGGTCTTCTTCGGGGTCCTGCCTCTATTGCTCTACACGATGCTCACCGTCTTCGCGAGCGACATGGCCATAACCACCTCGAGGCTGTTCACGTTCATGATAACACCGCTCCTGGTGGTGATGCTGGCGATCATGATCGACACGGGGTATCCCTCGACCCCCCAGTCCTTCAGCAAGTATTACATGAGGGCTCTGACGCTCGGTGCTCCTATCGGTGCGGCCGTGGCCGCGGTCTTCTACTTCTCTCCTGTTCTGGTAGAGACGCTGCTCGGTGCCAGGTTCGTCCAGTACAAACTCGCGGTCTCGATAGGCGCTGGTCTCGTCGCCTTCACGGCCGTTGCTACCTGGGTCTTCTTCAGGGATTACAAGTTCATGAACGACGTGGAATACGCTCTGCCGAGCTTCGTCAGGGACCTGACGGAGGAGGTGAAGAAGGGCAAGAGCCCGACGCAGGCAACGATCTACCTCTCCGAGGTCAGGAGCTACAACAAGGCCTTCAACTCGGTGCTGCAGCACGTCGCAGCGCAGCTCAGGGTCGGCAGGAGCCTGAAGGAGGCGCTGGAGCCCTTCAGGGGGAGGGTATCTTGGAGGTCTGAGCTGATACTCGATCTGGTGGCGGACGCGGAGGAGCTCGGTGCCCAGAAGGAGATCTTCGAGGAGGTTACGGAGATCAGCAGGGAGATCAGGGACGCGATACGCGTGGCCAAGGCCAAGACGACTGGCATCAAGTACTTCGGGTTCATGGTGGCGCTGCTGATGATCTTCATCGCTTCGCTGCTGATCAAGCAGATCATCATTCCGCTTGCGAACCTGGCCGTCACCGTTCCTCAGGGCATAGGTCTGGGAAACATCAAATTGCTCCGGCCTGACCAGCTGCCAGACCTGATAGACACGATCTCGACAGGAATAGTGTTGAACGCCACGTTCCTGGGCGTTCTGACCGGGAAGATGAGCGACGGTATCACGGCTGCCGGGTTCCTGTACTCCTTCGTCTACACGCTGGCGGCGCTGGTGGCTATGGCCTTCCTGTTCTGAGGTGGGAGGATGAAGAGGAGAACCTCCGGTCAGGTTCTGATCGGCGCTGCAACGCTGATGCTGGTCATACTTCTGACGATGGCCGCATCGCTGCCTGTGATCAACACGAGCATCGATCCCTCGAGCGAGGCCATGAACGTCATGGCGGCGATAAGCGAGACCCTTGCTAAGAGAGTTCTTTTGGAAATAGGAGCTGCCCAATGCGCAAACGAGATGATCGGAAGGTATACCTATGCAATATCCACGACGGCTGCTGTTGCTGTGAGTAAAGCGAGAAGCGCATTTCTTGAACGTTTAAAAAAATTGTATCCTGGTGCAGCAGGAATTAAAGATTTGAATATCGAGGTTTTAGAAAGCGATATTTCCATATCGTTACCGGGATTTGGAGGGCCGGCTACAATAGGCAGCCGTGGAGAAGTCAAAAATTACCCGCTTGGCGACATTAGTGTATTGATAAAAATTGGGTTCCGAGTGACGTATTATGTCGACAAGGGAAAGGGAAATCTTGTTTTCAAGAAATTTATTTATTACGAGCGCTTTTTTGCGACGACCGACTATAGATACGGTGGGGCAGGTTTATACGTCGATACGAATCCCGTAAATGACCTCAGTTTAGCCATGCCAGTTTGGCTCGATACGGCCATCGGATTCATACCCGTGATAGGAGACATTTATACTATCGCGAGCGCCCCAACTTACTTCAAATATAAAATGGCTTTTAACGTCGGAAGAGCAATCAGGATCGAACAGTATGACGCATCAGGCAATCTCGTTGGAAGTATATCCAAAGGAGAAGGTGCTACTCCTAGGTACGACCTTACATTAAATCGAGTCGATGCTAAAGTTAACAATAAGTTAATAATAACATTCTTTAACAGACCAGACAAATCCTATAAGGTATCCTTAGGTTTTCCTGTTACAATTTTCTGGAATAGGAAATTAATAGAACTAACAGAGTATTACAATATTGACTGGGTTACGGTAGCCTTAGGGGTTATCGGCATAATTCCTGTTGGAGATTTGGCAAAGCGTGCTAAACCAGTGAGGCAAGACCTTTCCAGAGGAAACGGTTTGGATAATGATAACATTCTTTCATATAAGATAAACGACAACTATCCCAAGAACCCCAGTTACCAAATACAACCGATCAAGCCTATTGTAGAATCAGGAATGCGCAATCAAGCCCGAATGTACAAAAATGTCGAATATAATATGGACAACCTACAGCTTAGTTATGCTGCCCAAAAAATGCTTCAACAAACCAAGAAAGAGATCGAAGAGATAGTGCCAGCGGGGAAGTCCTGGATCGATGAATTGATTAGAGCCATTCTACGGTTTATAGGAGCTTTTTTTGGGATTAGTTCGGATCTCGGAAGGCAGGCCGATGAGGGGGGAATTCTGAACAGCATGGTGCAACAAGAGCTCCTGCAAAATCTAGGCAGCCGTAGTGATATGAAGCTGTTCTCAGATCAGGATCCGTTCATGTGGGTTCTCTACCCGAGACCTGGCGGCGGCGCATACAGTGCCTGCGTCTGGCTCGAGGACTTCTATCCTATTATAGAAACTAAGTGAGGTGGACTGGCTGATGACATTGGGATACTATGGAAACTGGCTGGATGCTGCCCCAACACTTGGATATGAGCGACGGAGGCGGATCGCAGGTCAGGTCTCAGTAACCTTCGTCGTATTGGTGGTCCTCATGGGTCTCGTCGGAACCGCCTTCTACTTCGCGAACCAGTACATCTCAACCTTCGAGTCTTCGGTCTGGGACGCTGTTGAGTCGATCAACGGCGCAATACAGAGGATTTACGGACTCCCTGAAAGGTCTGCTACGATATCCGTCTACGTCCCCTCCAACGCCTACATCAGGATCACGGGCTTTGGCGACAACACGGTGATCGAGGCCACTGGCGCCTTCGGAGACCGGCGTTACAGGCTGATCGAGGGCGATGCATGGGAGCTGATCGTCGCTGGCTCCACCACCCTCACCTCCGACGGAAAGCTCAGGGTAGTCTACGGGACGCAGGAGAGGCCGCTGAAGCTGGGCAGCAAGGAGATCGTGCTGGGGCCCGGAAGGCACACGCTCGTGATCAGGAACCTGAACGGCGTGACGATAGCGTTCAACCCGGTCCAGCAGGGCGTGCCGACGGAGGTGCTGAGGAGGTGAGGGAGGTGCGATTAGCTGTCCTGGCGGTTCTGGCTTTGCTGATGCTAATGCAGCCGGCCCTATCCCAGTCCCCCCTCCCTGCCGGTGAGTCGGAGGACCTCACGGTAGCGGTGCTTCCCGACGGCACCCTCGCCTTCTGGTACGCCGCAGCATATCCGATGTCGGCCCTCAACAGATCGGCGACGACGGTGAAGGAACTTGGGTTAAACGGGGCGACACTCTCGGTCTTCTTCGACGGCTCCGAAGGGCCTTTCACCCTGCAGCTCGACGTTTACGGAGACTCGGTAACCGAGAAGGCGGCAACCGATCTTGCCGCATCCATCGGCAAAGACCTCAACCTCAAGCTCACCCTCAACAGCTCCACCGGCAGCTCGTATTTCTTCACCTCGAGGCTCACGCTCACCGAGCTGGGGAAACTGATCTCCGAGCTCAAGCCGCTCACGAAGTCAGGCGGGTTCGCACAACAAATCGACACCGATTACCTGAGGAGGTTCAAGGGAGCCCACATCGTCGTCGAGATCGTCAGGATGAGCTGGGGGGTATCGACCTCTTTCGAGGTGAGGGCCTTCGGCGACCAAGTGAAACCTTCCGGTGACAGGTACACGGTCGACGTGCTGAAACTCCTCGGCGTCAGCGAGCTGAGGGCATCAGAGGGGGCGTTGCTGAACGTCATGGTCGTCCCACCGCTTGACTCGAAATCGGTCGCCTACGAGGTCTCACCGTCCGGTATCACTGTCCGCGAACTGGTGCAGGGCATGGGCACGCTGTACGTCCAGCTTCACGGCGGAAACTACCTCAGGAGGTTCGTTGTAGAGTTCAGCTACAACGGAACATCCGTCGGGTCACTTTTGGGGAAGCTCTCGGACTTCATGGCGTTCGTCGACGAGTTAGAGAGGACGGGGTCGCTGCTGAACAGGACCTCGCACATGCGTCCCACACCAACAGGTGGGATCACGGGCCTGCCGCGTAACCCGGAGGGGACCAACGAGACCGCGCCCGGAGCTTCAACTGTGCCTGCAGGGACTCCGGAGGGAACCGATACAATCACCTCGCCCACCAGGGACAGGGTAGGATCTCTGCCGCCTGTTTCAGGTCCTGAGGGGAGGGGGACCTCGATCGACCCGTTGCTCATACTGGGGCTCGCGGTCCTCGCCGTCTGCATCATCGCCTTCGGCACGCTGTACGTCAACAGGGGACTGAGGGTAGCGGCGAAGGGCGCTGCGGTCGTAACGTTCTCCCTGCTCCTGATCACAGCGATCGTCCTGCCCGTCCTCTTCATCGGAACCGCATACGGCCAGCAGGGGAAGGGAGGGTTGGAGCCGCTGGTGGAGGTCGAGCAGTTCATTCCTGGCGGAGCGCCACCGGATCTCGAGATTCCTTTGCTGTTCCCGGCCTTCAAGCAGATAGACAAGATAAGCAAGACCTTCATCTCGTTCGAGGAGATCAAGGTCCTCGCAACACCCTCACTTTACGCGCCCTACACGCCTCAGGGCTTCCAGAAGCTCCTCGCAACGCTGGGCATCGACTTGAGGCTTATACAGGCTGCAGGGCTGATACTGGGAGGCGGGCTCAACCCCCTCGGGATGTTCAAGGGCCTGACGCTCGCCCACGGAGGCACCTCGGCCTTCATCACCGGCGAGGCTGCGGGAGCCAACGTCTATATGGTCTTCAAGGCCAAGCCGACTTCGACGCTCCAATCAATGCTCGACGTGATCAACACCGTTTACAGGATCGGATACGCGCTGTACCACTCGACCATCTGCATCCCAGGCGACGGCTGCCTTCACCCTATAGGACAGTGGATGATGATCACAGCCATCCTCGCCGCGGTTTACTTGGCCATAACCGCTCCGGGTTTCATGGTCTACGCCTACGCGTCTTACCCGTCCCTCGTTAACGACCTCTACATAACCTGGGGCGCCGTCGACGGGCCCGTCGTCGAGAACAAGGAGAGGGTCTGGCTGGCGGAGAACAGGTACATGGTCTCGCTCGCCATCCTGATCATGATCCTCAGGGCCCCCACCCTCTCGGGATGGAGGGGATCTAAGGGTCTTGCAGATATCCCGCTGACGGCTTCCTTCCACGTCTCCTCCGACGCCGACTCCGGCTGGAAGATCACCCAATTCCTGGGCGTCTACTCCGGCGACAGGGGCCTGAAGGTGGCCGTGGACTTCAGGGACGCGATGGGGATCTGGGGCCTCTTCCAGGTCCTCTCCACTGCCTTCTCCAGCACCTGGTCCAGCATGGCCGGGATCATTGCAAGTTCCCTAAACGAAATCATAGCGACGCTCATGCAGGCGAAGAGCGCATTGCTCTCAGTCAGAGGGACTCTAGATGCGATGTCCTACATCATCAGCGCCATCAACAAGATCGATAACGCACAGAGGATTCTCAGCGATGCACGGGTTAAGCTGAGCAACTACAACTGCGCTGGAGCTGTCCAGAGCGTCAACGGCGCCAAGGAATCGATATCGAGTGCGATTGGAGACCTCCAAAATGCCATACGGGTTGACAGCAGACTCGAGGGCCTGCTCAACCCGGTGATCCAGCATCTCCAGAGGGCTCTTGGCTCGCTGGAGGAGTTCGATGAGAAGCTCAACGGTGTCTGCGCTCCACTCAACTTCAGGGCCGACCCGCCTTCCGACCCGGAGTCGCTTCCGGATGAGCAGAGGATGACTCTGACATTCCTCGTCTTCACGGCCACCGCTCTGGCGACACAGGTCATTAACAGCAAAGGATCTTCGGTCATAAAGCTCAGGGCCTACTACGGCTGGAACCCCTTCCCCGGGATCGTCCAGGGGGTCGCGGTCACTGTGAGGTCCGTCTTCGTAACAGTCAGAGACATCGCCTACAACACCCTCGACCAGCTTTCGTCGGCCACCTCGACCATCGGCGACCTCGTCGAACCTGACCTGAACACGGGCGTTGACGGCCTGCTAGGCAACCTGGGCAGCTCCTTCGCCGGTGAACTCGCAGGCGCACTGAACCAGATTTTCGGCCCGCTCTTGAACATGGTGAACGATATCAAATCGGCCCTCACGTCACTCAAGGACAGGCTCATCAACTTCCTCGACCGGATCACCGAACAGATACGGGCTGTCTTCGAGACCATCAAGAATCTCATCCGAAACCTAGTCAACCAGCTGGTTTCAGCCATCACGAACCTGATCAGTTCTGTGGCCGGCGCGATAGTCAACGCAATTCTCGGTCCTCTCATCAACGGCCTCGTCCAGCCATTAGTAAGCCAATTCAATCTCATCGGTCAGATAATAGCCCAAGTCATCAAGGACATGATCACGAATTACATCAAAGAGCTGATCAACCAGTTCATACAGGAGATAATAGACGATTTGCTGAAACCGATCAACGAGCTCATGTCCAATATCGATCAGCTGGTGAGCAGGATACTGGAGCCGATCAACGCCATCAAGCAGAAGATCAACGAGTGGCACCAGCAAATCATTAGCGCAATCGACGGGTGGATGAACCAGCTGCTGGGTCCGATATATAATGTGCTCTCGGTAGTGAAGCTGGACTTGAGCAACCTCCCTGGCTCCGGCGGATCCGCTAAGGTCGGGTCCTCCGTTAAGTCCATTATAGGAGAGTTCACAAGCGGTGCACTGAGCAAGGCGCGGAACAAGGTAGAGGACGCTGTGAGAAAGCTAAACGAGCAGGAGCGGAAGATCTTGGGAGCACTTGTGAGGGTGCGTGACGCCATGATTTTAGCGTCGAGCATGATCCGGATACCGATCATAGGGAGGGGAGGGATGATGCAGGCGACATTGCTCGAGATCGGCGAGAGCGCCGCTTCAGACGACTACGGGCATTTGGGTTCGATTGTCGTGCCGCACGATGCCGTCAAACCGGTAGCGGGATGGTACAACGAGTTCACACTCGTCCTGCACCCGGTCGGAGGCGTGGTCCCCTTCTCGGCCGATTACAGTTACGTCGCCCCGTTCCTGCAGGACTTGATAGACCTGGTCAACGCTCCTCCACCCAGCGTCCTCTGGGTCAAGGTCAACGAGGTCGGCCCGGTGCTGAGAGGCAACACGATCGACATAGCCATACTGGGAGACCCGAAAAGGCCCAGCGTGCCCGGCGGAAGGGAGTCTTCGAGGGTGTATGTCGCGCTACCGGACGGAACCATGCGCCAGCTCTCCCTCGACAGCCTGCCCACGATAAGACCCTACGACTGGTCCTCATCCGCAGAGGACCTCTTAGGGCCGTTCTTCCCATTCCCACCAGCTGGGCCGCTGCTGGCTCCGTTCTTCCCGTTTCCAATGGACCCACCACCAGTCGCCCTGAACGTGAACGTGTTCGAGGTGCCGGTCGAGGACCCGTCGGCCAGGTCAGTCCCGAGGGTTCTGGTCCCAGCCGACACCGCCACCGGCACGGTCCTCCTGGCCCCGTTCTTCCCATTCCCACCAGCTGCGTGAGAGGTGATGAACGTGAGAAAGGGGCGCCGCGGAAAAACGGCATATCGATTGGGGCTGAGCGTAGCCGTCCAAACGGCAGCCCTGATTGTGGTCACAGCGTCGCTTGCGGCCCTGGCCGTCGCCCTCTGGCGACCTTGGGAGGCGGGGCAACAGGTCCAGGCGGGAGGAATAGCTAACACCATGCGGAACATCCACGAGGCCCTGCTGCGGCGCGAGGGGACCGTGCAACCGCAGGTCGGAATAACCGTATTCCCACACAGGGAGATCCACAAGGTTGAGGTGGAGTGGAACGGCAACAGGATGCCTATTATGGTATCGGTGAGCACTATAGAATACAGGGGGGTCAAAACGAGGTTGCCAGGCGTTTACTACATTGAGAAGGGACAGGTGGATGTCCTCGGAACGTACATAGCCGACAGGAGGAGGAACTACACGACAACCGGGACCGACGTCGTCTCCTACGTGGAATACGAGGGTAACGAGATGAGATACGTTGTGAAGGCCCTTCCGTATGTGGCCGTCTCGGTCGACAGGATCTACCACGACGTCGCGATTAACGTCCTCATAAGATACGTGGTTCTGGCACCGGTGCCGATGAACAGTCAGGAGTTCCTCCGGGCAGTCCAAAACGGGTACACGTTCGGTGCGGGGCAGATGGTCACCCTTCGCATGAACAACACCTACAGATTTTACATGCAGCAACCCGAATCGGTCGGTGGGGGAACCCTCAGACTGTACTTCGACGGGGTGCAGTTGGAGACAGAGCCCGGCAGAGCGCTTGAGGTGACCACGAACGAACACACCATCGTCAGGGTTTTCGTCGATATGGTGGTCTTGAACGTCTGGGGGAGGTAGATGACGTCGGCTTACACGTACATCGTTACGATCGGCGTCCTGATGCTGATCGGCATGTCCTCGGCCTACCTCTTCCTGCAACAGGTAAACGTCATCACGAACGTCGGCCAGAGGAACGCACTCGCAGTAGCGGCCTCGCACGTCCTTGCGGGGATGTGGAGCGCTGTTGAGGAGGCGAAGCTCGTGCCCGGAGGAGGTGTCGAGTACAAGGCGATCTCGGTCGGCTTCCCTATCAGGGCGGAGATCGGGACCAGCCCCAGAACAGGACAGCTCTCGCTGTGCGTCACCGCCTTCGGGACCTTCTACGAACGGCCCCTGCCCCAGCTGCCCCGCGTCACCTACAGGCCCTCTGGCTCAGGAGGTGAGGCCGTAACGGCAAGGGCCTCTGTGTCCGGCGAGTCGATCGAGATAACGTTGGGCAATGTGGACAGGAACGGCCAGTTCACGGAGGGCCGGCCGACGGAGTGCCTCCGATGAGCAGGTTCGCGCTTTTCCTGCTTTTGTCCTCGTTCCTCGCATGGATATTTCCGGCGCTCCCTCCTGCGAGCGACGCAAGCACCAACTCCCCATCAGGAACCCTGTGGCCCTCGCGGGTAACCTACGATTACCGGATCGAGCTCGATCACGGATGCGTAGGCTACATCAGGGTCGTCCTACGGTCGGAGAACGCTACTGCCATCGCATGGGTCCTGATACCGCGGATCAGCACCGGCTTCGAGACCAACGGGTCGGTCGTCGAGGTCAAATCGGTCTTGCAGGGCAGCAGCACCACCTCGCTGTACCGGAACCTGTCCCTCCTCCTGACGCCCGGAGCACCAGTCGGGCTCAGCTACTCCTTCCCGAACGTCTGCCTGGTCCTGAGGGGAAGGGCTGTCTTCCTCTCGCCGCTGCTCAGATTCCCTCCCGAGGCGACAGGCTCAATATCGGTGAGGGTAAAATGGCCAGGCGCATCGCTAACAGATGTCGACGGGGCCCCATCAAGGGTGAAACCGTTGCCAGACGGGTTCGTCGTCGAGAGGGCGCTTCCTCTTGCATCGGAGAGGCTCTCGTTCACCTTCTCGGTCCCCGAGGAGGAGCTGATGGAGGTGACGAACGGTTCGCTGACCTTCGTCTTGCCCCATCGGTACAAGTGGGTGGCAGAGAGGCTCTCCGTGTTCTATGCCGGCTACAAGGGCAACCTGTCCGAGCTCTTCCCCAAAGCCCCTGAAAGGGTCAGAGTGACGTTCTTCCTGCCCACTCGGTACGACGAAGGTCCGGAGGGATACGTGAGTTTTGAAGGCGGCAACGAGGGCAGCGTCTCGCTGAACCTCTACCTGCTTCGGATGGTCGACGGAATGCTGGAGGTCACATTCACACACGAGCTGATCCACCGGTACCTCTTCGCAAACGGCGTCGGTGCCGGAGCCACGTGGTTCCACGAGGGCCTCGCCACATACCTCTCCGTGAAGATGGCGGACACCGCTGGACTCGGGGCCGCCTCCTATCTTCGGTCGATGTTCGGTCGTTTCGAGACCTCCACTTCAGACCTCCGAGAGCTCCTGATCTGGAGGCCCGGCGAATCACGAGGTACTAGGTGGTACGCGATGGCGTATTTCGTGTTCGAGAGGCTCTTCGAGACTGATGAAGCTGGCACGTTGATGGCCTTGAGGTCGCTCGGAAATACGCTGCTGACCACACCACATGACGCTTCGAAGCACCTCTTCAATCACCTGAACCAGGAGGGACGAAGTTTTCTCGTTGAGAGCGGTCTTGCTGCTGGAGGTTCTGAGATGCTGTCGCAGGGCATCGTAACCGAAACAGTTGCGCAGATCGACGGAAACTCGAATTATGCTGACGGCAGAAAAATCGATAACGCAACGCAGTTTAACGATCTCTTGGTGAACGTGCTTGTGATAGCTCTGGCAATCGTCGTAGTAGCGATAATCCTGATCGATTTCAGAAGAATCTAACCCTGTTGCTCCAATTTCGTGATGTCATATCCTAATTCCTTGAGCCGACCCAGATATTCCGATTTCAACCGCTCGTAAACCTCCTGCTTGATGCGACCTTCTTTGTAGGCGAGCTCTAGACTCTGCAGGAAGTTCAGGTACCTCGAAACCATGAGTTTTCTTCCCTCGTCGACGATTTCCCTGCTGACGGTCTCCTCACCGATATGACCTGTTCCCTCGCCCTCAGCCGTAAGGCGACGGACCTCGGACTCCTCTACAGAAGGTTGTTGCTCGAGGGCCTGAGTGGCCTGCTCCCATGTCGCACGGACCTTCATCCTGAGGACTTGGAAACCCTCACTTGGCCGCAGGAAGACCAACTTCAGCGTGTATGGGGATATTTTGCCTGCCCACACCAGCAGTCCGAAGAGGGCGATCGATGCAGCGCCGGTGACCAGCAGCGGATAATAGCCCGGTAACAGGACATAGGCCAGCGAGATCGCAGCTATCATGGCGGCAAGCGTTGCGATCGAGTTTCGATTCAGCCTGACGTTCACGATGCCCCTGTTGGCAAGGAAGACCGTCACCACTAGCGAGACGACGAGACCTGTAACGTGACCTGCTACGAAGGCCAAAGCCGTGAAGAAAAGCGCGAAGACCGAGTAGACTATCAGGACGTCGGGTCCCTTCGCGAGGGAGACGAAGATTGCGAGGATCGCGATCACCAGGACGATCAGGATCAGGCTAGGAACTCCGCCGAGGGAATAGGCCGCAGCGACCGCAGTCAGAAGGAACGCAACCATAGCGATGTCGGACCTGAGAAAGTTCTTGAGCCGCGCTCCTGTGCCGAGCTGCTCCATTACCCGTTAAACCTTCTTGGCTGGTAAAATCCTTTTCCATCCCGTCGGGATGCCGGTGGACCTGCCTTGCCCAAAACCGCAAAACTCGAACCACTCGGACAATCGAGGGGCACGGCCTGCAGCGTTTAGGGATACGTTTTTTATGGTGCTCTAGATCTGATGGAACTATGGAGGGGATCGTCAAGACGGCTGCCGCTGCGATCTTAGCTTTCATCGCCGCACTAGGAATTGTAGTGGCCTTCCCTGGCATCGTTCCTGGGACGCTAAGGACCCAGACCGTTCAGGTTCCAGTTGTGGTCACCCAGACCATGAAAATCAACGTGACGCAGACGGCGTTCCAGACTGTCCTCAGGGACACGGCAGGACCTGTCTGGGAGATGATCTTCATCGAGCTCCCACCTCAGCCGAAGGAAGGGTCGCTGACGGTTTACAACGCTACGCTCGGAAAGGCGAGGAGCGGGATATGTCCTCAGGGACACGGCAGGACCTGTCTGGGAGATGATCTTCATCGAGCTCCCACCTCAGCCGAAGGAAGGGTCGCTGACGGTTTACAACGCTACGCTCGGAAAGGCGAGGAGCGGGATAGCGGCCGTCATCGTCGTGAAGGCACCTGACGGCTACCAGTTCGCGCCGACGGTGAACGGGTTCGTCTTCAGGTTGGAGGCGAACCTCCCGACGAAGGTGCTGGTGCTGTACTCGGACGTCTCGGTCCCGGTGGTCCCCGGCATCGACAAAAGCAACTACAGGACGGTGCTGGCAGAGAAGGCCTTCTCACCTTCAGCTACGCTACCGTATCAGAACCCGAGGAGGGCCGAGGCGTCGCCCGGTGCCTTCACCCTTCAGCGCGAACGCGGCACCTTCACGCCCTACCCCTGGCTTGCTATATGGCCGCTCTCAATATACTTCCACGGACTTGAGGGTCACGAGACGAACGTCCGCGTTACCCTGACTTACAGCCTAGTCGAGGCGAAGTGAGCTTTGCCGGTCTCTGTAGGCAGCACCAGGAGGCTTCCGGTGGTCGGGGTCTACCGGATGGACGACGACGTATACGAGAGGCAGAGGAGGATCTGGAACCAGGAGAAGATCGGGAGGATGAGGGCCCTCGTCGGAGGGGCGGGAGCGCTGGGGAACGAGATCGTGAAGAACCTGGTCCAGATCGGGGTCAAGAGGGTCTACGTAGTCGACTTCGACAGGGTGGTGGCGTCGAATCTGAACAGGTGTCTCTTTTTCCGGAGGAGCGACGCCGTCAGGGGGAGCAGAAAGGTGGAGGTCCTTGCCAGGAGGGCGAGGCAGCTCAACGGCGACGTCGAGGTCGTCCCCATTCACGGAGACATCAAGGACCTGAGCGAAGACGTTCTGAAGGACGTAGACGTAGCGCTCGGGGCCTTCGACAACCTCCACGCCAGGCTCGTGCTGAACATGCAGTGCTACGAGAGGGGCATACCCCTGATCGACGGCGGGATCGAGGGCCTGCTCGGGAACGTGCAGGTGGTCGTACCTCCCTCAACGCCTTGCATCGAGTGCGGCATCACCGACCTTGACCTCCAGCACCTCTGGGAGAGGCTCTCCTGTGGCGGCGAAGCTACCGGACTCGAGGGCCCCAAGGTCCCTTACGTCCCTATGACCGGTGCAGTGGTTGCGGGCATCCAGGTCACCGAGTGCGTCAAGGTCTACCTCGGGCTCGAGCGCTTCAGAAAGGAGGGAAGCTGGAGCGACAGCGTCGGAGAGCCCCTTGCCGGCAGGTCTGCACTCATCGACCTCAGAACCGGATCCTTCTACGTCTACGACCTCCGGCGCAGGAGCGACTGCAACGTCTGCTCCCTCTGAAATCCTGCTCAAAAGTTAAATCAAAGGCGGTGGATGTCCGGTCATGGGGAAATCAGCCCGGCAATACGACACCGTTTCCTTGAAGGGCATTGTGGTGCTTTGCGTGACGGTTTTGCTGGTGCTCCAGACCGCTTCCTTCCACGTCGCATCAGCACAGAAGGTCCCTGAGCCGCCCATCAGACTGCCACTCAACGCACCACTGCCAGTCAACGTGGTCACCGTTGGACTCAAGCCGGAGTTCTTCGGGCTGGACTCGATGGCTAAGCTGCAGCAGATCCTCGAATCGAACGTCAGGTCCAAGGCAGCCTCCTACGCAGGGTTCCTCCTCGACGACCCGATATTCCTTGCGACCTTCGACGTCGAGCTGCAGGTTCTGGAGGCACCTCAGAGGTTTGTGGCCGAGTTCGTCAACGACCTCTCGCTGATCACAAAGGATCCTGCGAGGCTTCCGCTGGAGCTGAAGCAGGCGAACCAGAACTACAGGGATTTCGTCAGGTCCAACTACGGCGGAACCATCGCGGGGTCTCTGACCTACACTGTGACGGACATGGAGGCTGTGGTCCAGCTGATGGCCTATTACACGGAGAAATACGTACCCGCGATCTTGGAGGACTACAACGTTTACCTGCTCTGTGGGACCACGTTCTTCGGCGGAAAGATCCCCGTTTACTACACGCTCGGCTACACGCCTGAAAGGCAGGTCCCCAACGCGATAGTCGGCCTCAACATGTATGGCGGAATGTGGACCGGACGGCATGTGGTGATCGACCTCTGTGCTGTGCCTAACCCGTTCGGCAACTTCGCACCTAAAAGGGAGCAGGACATCCTCAACTACCTTCCGTTATGGGTTTCCAACGATCCCAATTTCAGGTTGGGGATGGTAGTGAAGTACGTTGACGAGGTAATCGATACGCTTTTTGTCAAATCTTTGCTCTATCTTCCCCGCTATCAAGTGACCTATTTGTTCGACGTGGTAATGATCGACCTCACCACATCTGGAGGCGGCGTCTCGTCCCTGATCAACCACTTCTCGCCGGAGCTCTTCGAGAGCGCGATGAAGCAGCTCGCCCCTTACAACTACTACACCAGCAGGTACAGCTACTACCACATCAGCGACGTTCCTCAGATGAGGCAGACCATCAGGACGGTAAGGGGATACCAGGTGATTGACGTGGAGGCCGCGCTGGACACTGCCCAGCGTCTGGGGATCATCAAGCAGACGGTTAAGGGCGTGGCCTACACGCCGATACTGGTCTTCATCTCGGACTCCAACATATTCCCAAACTCACCGGGGACTTTGGGGATTGCTTGGCCGGATTCTCAGGATCCGAGGTATCCCAGGGGCGTGGTTGTGGGGGTGGTTTACCAGTCAGTACAGCGCGAGGGTCTCACGTTCACAATAATCCACGAGGCCGGGCACACGTTAGGGCTTGCACATCCGTTTGACGACCTTGACGAATCGCAGATGAGGCCCGGGAAGTCGGGAAACCTGAGGCCGTCGCTTGCGACCAGGTGGATCTACGCGTATGTCGACTCCTCTATGACCTACGCCAGCGTTTTTCAGGTCACCAATTACAGGGAACTCTTCGTCTACAAGTATCCCATGAGAACGTTCTTCAGCATCTTCGACCTGGACGCCCTCGACAGGGCCACCATATCCATGCTCCTCTACTATTACCTCCTCTATCGTACAGAGGCTCTGAACGTGCTTGAAAAGCTCAACAGGCCGCTCGAGGCCTTCGAGAAGGGCAAGAAGCTGCTCGAGCTGGCCGACCAGTCGGCGGTCCAAGCGGTCAAACTCTTCCAGCAGCACAAGTACTTCGACAGGCTCGAGTTCGAGGGACTCGGCTCACAGCTGGTGTCTTCGTTCGACTACGCATGGCTCGCCTACCTCTCCGCCTACACCATGTACAACCTGATCGTCGGCGTCCAAGACGCTGCGGCCTTCTTCGAGCCCCAGATAGAGGAGCTGCAGAAGAAGGTCAGCGACCTGAGCGGAAGACTTCAGTCGACTATGGCGCAGCTCGAGGAGACGAAAAGGCAGCTGGACCAGGTGAGGAACTCGCTTGAGGAGGAACGCCGACAGAGGACCGCGATCCAGGCAGACCTCGACAAGACCCGTGCCGATCTGCAGCGAACGCAGGACGCTCTCACATCGAAGGAGAAGGAGCTCGCAGAGGCCAACGCGAGAGCCTCGACCTACATGTACGGAATTGCGGGGGTTGCGGCTGTAGCTGCTGTCCTAGTGGCCTCAACCCTGCTGTTCGGCAGGAGGAGATCTGCAGTCATTACAGTCCCTAAACACTCTTGACCCTACAACCCGTCCGATAAAACACATTTTTTCAGCGATGGAGTTTCCGAGACGCCTAAACAGTCCGAAATGCCCTTCGCGTTCTGAGGACGGGAAAGGCAGACCATCGTTACCATAGTGCACAAAATGTTTAATAACAAGGAATTGGACCTGTTTTCATGCAGGGAAGACGCAGAGAGGCATACGATAAACGGAGGCTCGGTCTCAGCGAGGCCGTGACGACCATCCTGCTGGTTGTGATCGGGATAGCGATGGCATTGATGATATGGCAGTTCTTCACCCCAAGACCCTCGGAGGAGCTGAGGATAGGGCCCATCGACGTCTCAGGTGGAACGGTAGTCTTCACGGCCCAGAACGTCGGCAGCGTTGATGCGGAGATAGTTGGCGTTGCGTGCTATCCGCCGGGGGGCTCACCGCCTTCAACCGGTGGCGGCATCACGCCGCTCGGGGGAGCTGACACGAAGCTTGAGCAGGGCGAATCGAGCTCGTTCTCGGGGAGCTGCGCAGGCTCCGAGCCCGGCAAACCGATAAATGTGATGGTCTTCACAAAAAACAAGGCCTACGGCCCCTTCACGGTCATCGTCAGGTCCTGAGAACGGCGTTCGGCGCAACACAACATCCTTTTTCTTTTCGGATCTGTGCTGTGAACCGAAAAAGGAAAGCTGATGGAATGCTGTTCGGACCTCCAGTTTGTAACAGTACTTCCTCTACAAATGAGTTTACCGAAATTCTCTATGTTACGTTAAGTGCCCCGGTCAAAAAATCCATCTCCACGCTAAGAAAGTGGTCCATGAAGCATGACGAGAAGCAGCTTAACGGATTCTGAGGGACGAGTTAATGGTCGATGAACCTGTAGAAGGTGCCACTGTAGATAGAGGCGATGTTGCTGGTGTTAGGTGAATCCAATGTGAACATACATGTGTATACATCTATACACACTTGTAGAAACAACCTTTTCTAACTAGCCCAACACCATATTAAGTGATGACGAAAATATCGCGGCGGGAATTTCTTGGCGCCGTTTCAGCGCTGGTGACGCTTCCCGCCGTCTCAGCAGTCCCTAATGCGGAGACAGGTAAGCGGTATGCGATGCTGATCGATGTCAACAAATGTTATGGATGTATGGCGTGTGTCGTTGCATGTGCTGCTGAGAACAACGTCCCGCTCGGCAACTTCAGGACATGGATTGAGCAGCTGGTCAAACCGGATGGGAGCAGGATCTTCGTCCCGAAGCAGTGCAACCACTGTGACGACCCGCCCTGCGTCCCACCCTGTCCGACGGGCGCAACTTACAGAACGGCCGACGGCCTCGTCCTCGTCAACGACGAGCTGTGCATA
>Ga0079995_1066979_pt1 | contig 25033 bp, 23 predicted proteins | sample FaiFalFF_MnMetaG_2_FD_69198 | JGI IMG/M metagenome (GOLD analysis project Ga0079995, IMG submission 69198) | Freshwater microbial communities from Yellowstone National Park, Wyoming, USA - Fairy Falls C (FF_Mn_C) (SPADES assembly) (version 4) | ecosystem: Environmental > Aquatic > Freshwater >...
TCCCTCAAAATTCCCGGGATATGTTTATCGGTATGTTGATGGTTTGGGTTTGTAGGTTTGGTACGTTTAGGTCAAAAACCATATTCCCATCAAGGGATAAGGTTATCTTGTTTGAGGAAAGAAGGACATCTATAGCCTCTAAGGCTTTATCATAAGTTGCGATTGCGCTTAATGTTATATTTGCACTGCTTGATGATGCTATTTTCGTTTGGGAGGTTGTGGAAATTTTGGTAAGAGCGTAGTTCCCAACCTTTACGTTGAGACCTATTCCCTTAAGGACGATCTCAAAAGGATAGGGGTTTTGAACGTTAAGAGTTATATTTAGGGTGATGCCCGTAAGGTCCATCTTTGTATTGTAGTCCTTTATACTGAGTGTAGGGAAAACATCAGGAAAAACATCAACTTGCGCAATTAAAACCAACCCCATCATAAGAGTATATTTTAAGGCGGAGGTATAAATCTATCTACTTGATAAATTTATCGGAACCCTTATGGTTTGGCTCTGAACATTTGGAGCGCTAATATCAAACATAAGTTCCCCTTCGAGGGACAAAACCTTCCTTTTTGATGAAAACATTGATTTTATTGCCTCAAAGATGTAGGAATATCCCGCTTTCGTGGTTAGGGTTATGTTTGAGCTACTTGAGGAAGATATTTTCGTTTCGGAAGATGTGGAGATCTGTGCGAACCTGTGGCTTCCAACTTTAGCGTCCAGGTTTATACCTTTAAGGGTTATGTCAAAGGGATAGGGGTTCTGAACATTTAGGGTTATCTTTAACGTGAAACCTGAAAAGCCAAAGTTTATATCATAATTTTTTATACTGATTGATGGAATTATGTCAACAGGCACTTGCAAAACTAAAATCAATCCAACCATAATATTGTATTTTAAAGCAGAATAAAAACCGTAGAAGGAAGTACGTGGGAGACAAGATTTTTCAATTCCTTACAGAGTTCAATCCCTTCTAGGTCTTATATCGTTTCAATCCCTTATAGGAACGTAATAAACTAGGTAGCCCGCCTATCATTCAGTTTATGCACTCGTTTCAATCCCTTATAGGAACGTAATAAACAAGAGCATCCTCGGGGATGGAAATTTTATATTTTTCTGGTTTCAATCCCTTATAGGAACGTAATAAACCCAGATTTGAGCATTTTCCAGTTTGAGTTTATATGTCCTGTTTCAATCCCTTATAGGAACGTAATAAACCCGACGGAGTGAGGAGAATATACATCGCATCATCCTGTTTCAATCCCTTATAGGAACGTAATAAACCCTATTCCCCCGGGAGATTTCCCGGGGGGCTTTTAAAGTTTCAATCCCTTATAGGAACGCAATAAACGCGATTCCCTCCCCCAAGACGATGATTGGGAAAGCTGTTTCAATCCCTTATAGGAACGTAATAAACCACCTAAGCCAGAAAATGTAAATGAGGGGTCATCTATAGTTTCAATCCCTTATAGGAACGTAATAAACTGCATATGCTCCATATTATACTGTGGGCTTTGTCCCAGGTTTCAATCCCTTATAGGAACGTAATAAACTTGTTAAGCAAAAAATGGGGGTTGCCTTCGTATTGGGTAGAGTTTCAATCCCTTATAGGAACGTAATAAACAACAAAAACTAAACTTCTAAACTTCGCCGAGTTTGTTGTTTCAATCCCTTATAGGAACGTAATAAACTTCCATGCCATACCTCCTTTTTGGTTGTTTTCATACCTGTTTCAATCCCTTATAGGAACGTAATAAACCTGCCCTTGTCCCTTTTTCTTTTTACCCCAAAATTCCCAATACCCATAAGGGTTTCCTTGACCTCACCCACACTCACCTAACATACCGAAGTTGATATTATAAACCCGTCGATCGCCGGTTGGGGGTAAAACCCTGGGGGATCGACGAACGCCCGTCAGTATTAAGTTTCTTGAACCTAACCTCCAAAACCCTCAATAAAATCAAGGCAAAGAAAATATACCCTTCTTTCGCCCATCAGTATTGAATTTTTTGAACTCCATTCTTTCAACCTCTCCCTTTCCCCCATCAACACCCCCCACATCGACGAACGCTTATAAATATTTCCAATTTAAAATTTAGAGATGGGAAACCTTTGGGAGAACTCATACAATGAGCTTTTGGAGGTTGTAAAATCCATAAAGCACCTTGAACCCCTGGTTTATAGGGCTATAAATGGAATAATTGAGAGGTTAGGGAAGGGTGGGAAGATATTGGTATGCGGAAACGGGGGTAGCGCCTCGGATGCTCAACACTTTGTAGCGGAAGTAGTTGGTAGATTTAAGGGGGAGAGGGTTGGGTTGCCCGCAATAGCTCTAACCTCCGACGGGATACTTATAACCGCTATATCTAACGATTACGGCTATGAAAACGTTTTCTCAAGACAAATAGAAGCCTTGGGGGGACCTATGGATGTGCTTATGGCAATTTCAACATCGGGAAGGTCAAGAAGCGTAAATAAGGCGGTGGAGATTGCCCACAGGAAGGGGCTTTTTATCATATATCTAACGGGTGCGGAAAACCCGACCCTAAACGACCTTGGAATAATAGATGTCCTAATAAAGGTTCCTTCAAGATCCACGCAGAGAATTCAGGAGATCCACAGGTTTATCTTGCATGTATTGGCGGAAGGGATAGAGGACGCTTTTGTTTTTAAAACTTAGCCTGCTTAGAATACTTTACTATGGAATTGATACCGAGGGCTCTAACCATCGCGGGTTCGGATAGTGGAGGAGGAGCGGGGATACAGGCGGATCTAAAAACCTTTACCGCCTTTAAGGTTTTCGGTATGAGCGCCATCACATCAATAACCGCCCAGAATACCATAGGGGTTTTTGAGGTTTTTGACCTTCCGCCTGAAACCGTGCAAAGGCAAATAGACTTAATTTGCGAGGATATTGGAGTTTCCGCTGCCAAAACTGGGATGCTTTCCAACGAGAACATAATATCCTCGGTGGCGGAAAGTATAGTAAAAAACAAAATAGAAAAGCTTGTGGTGGATCCAGTTATGAGGGCAAAAAGCGGTGATCCCTTGCTAAAACTCACAGCCGAGAAGGCTTTAATCGAAAAGATCCTTCCCCTAGCCCTACTTATAACACCAAACATCCCCGAAGCGGAAGCTTTATCCGGAAAAAGGATAACATCCATAAAGGATATGCGGGAAGTTGCAAAATACCTTATGGATTACGGTCCTAAGAACGTCTTGATAAAGGGTGGTCATTTGGACGAAAGGTTCGCAATAGACATCCTATACAATGGTTTTGAATTTTACGAGTTTGGGGCGGATAAGATAGAGACGAAGAATACGCATGGGACGGGATGCACATATTCATCGGCTATAACCTCAATGCTAGCTTGGGGAAAAGACCTTATAACATCCGTAGATGTTGCAAAAAGGTACGTCACAGAGGCGATAAGGCAGTCCTTTGGAATAGGTAAGGGACACGGACCTTTGAACCACTTTGTTAGGGTGGAGGGGATGCCCTAAGCACTCTTCTTTTTCCTCCTTGGAATAAGAATAACCTTTAGGTTTTCGTCAATATAAACACCCTCAACTTTATCCTTAATGCTCGGAAGCTCAAACATAACATCCATTAGAAGTTCTTCCAAAATAGCCCTAAGGCCCCTAGCTCCCGTACCCCTCTGTAAGGCTTTCCTCGCTATTGCCCTATAGGCCTCGGGTGCAAACTCAAGGCTTACGTTTTCCGCCTCAAACATTATGCGGAACTGATTTATTAGGGCATTCTTTGGTTTGGTTAAGATATCCACAAGGTGGTCCTCGTTTAGGCTATGAAGGGGAACAATTATTGGGATCCTGCCCACAAACTCCGGTATTAAACCGAACTTTATTAGATCCTCGGGGGTAACTTGCCTTAATATCTCGTAATTCTCGTCATCTATTTTCCCCTCCTCTTCCTCCGAAAGTTTAAACCCTATGCTCCTTTTCCCAAGCCTTTGCTTTATTATCTTCTCAAGCCCCTCAAAAGCGCCCCCAAAGATGAAAAGTATATCCGACGTATCTATCCTTATATACGTCTGCTCCGGATGTTTCCTACCACCTTGGGGAGGAACATTTGCTATCGTACCCTCTATTATCTTCAATAAAGCTTGCTGTACCCCCTCCCCCGACACATCCCTTGTTATTGAGGGTCCTTCGGACTTCCTCGCCAGCTTATCCACCTCATCCAAAAATACTATTCCCTTCTCAGCCTTTTCAATATCGTAATTTGCGTTCTGAATAAGCCTTAAAAGGATGTTCTCAACATCCTCCCCCACATACCCCGCCTCGGTTAAGGGTGTTGCGTCGTATATAGCAAAGGGAACATGTAGGATCTTGGCAAGGGTTTTTGCTATTAGGGTTTTCCCCGAACCACTTGGTCCTATAAGTAGAATATTTGCCTTTTCCATATCCGGGTGTACATGCTTTAGGGAGATCCTTTTGTAGTGGTTATAAACCGCAACGGATATTACCTTTTTTGCGTACTCCTGCCCGATAACGTACTTATCAAGGAAAGCCTTTATTTCGGATGGTGTGGGTAGGGGGATTTGGTTCCTCCTTTCCCTCTCCTCTATTAGTTTTTCCTCTATCATATAAAAGGCATTCTCAACACATGTATAACATATAACCGCCCCGTTTCCCGTAAAGTACTTACCTTGTTCTACGAAGTTCCCACAGAAGGAACATCTTAAGCCAACTTTTCCCATACCTTCCTTGGCTCCACTATCTTATCCACTATCCCATACTCCACCGCTTCCTCCGCAGACATATAAAAGTTCCTCTCCGTATCCTTCTCCACCTTCTCTAAAGGTTGTCCCGTATGGTTTGCCAATATGTTGTTAAGCATCTTCTTAAGCCTTCCTATTTCCTTCGCCTCTATCTCTATGTCCGTAGCCTGTCCCTGCACCCCTCCCCAAGGTTGGTGGATCATAACCCTCGCGTGGGGAAGGATCAACCTCTTACCCTTATGCCCACCCGCAAGCAAAACCGCCGCCATAGATGCCGCCATACCTAAGCAAACCGTCACAACCGGTGGCTTTATGTACTGCATGGTGTCGTAAATTGCCAAACCTGCGGTCACGTATCCTCCGGGTGAATTTATGTAGAAGTATATTTCCTTTTCGGGGTCTTGGGTTTCCAAAAATAGCATTTGCGCCACTATCAAACCCGCCACCTGGTCGTCTATTGGGGTGGTAAGGAATATGATCCTGTCCTTTAGGAGGCGGGAATAGATATCATAAGCCCTCTCAAACCTACCTTCCTGTTCTATCACAACAGGCACATATTGCGAAAATTTCCCTTTCATTCTACAAACTCCGGTTCAATTTTCACCGTATTCTTTAGGTAATCAAAAGCTTTCCTTGCGAGGTATCTGGATTTCAATTCATCAAGCTTCCCCCTCTTCTTTGCTTCATTCAGGAAGGCCTCTGGGTTTTGCTGTCCGTCCTCCTTTAAGTACTTGATTATATCCTCCTCGCTCACATCTATGTTCCTTTCCTCTATGAGCTTCAGAAGAATTATCTCGGTTATCGCCCTGAATACCGCGAGGTTCTGGGCGCTCTGTTCAAGATCCTGAGGTGGCACCTTGCCGGAGAGCTCACCCTTTATATCCCCATATATCTTCGCAACGAGGCTGGGTGGTGGATCAAATGGGCTAAGGCGGTATATTTCGTTTATTATAGAGTTCTCAAGCTCAATTTCTGCCCTTTCGCTAAACTCCTCTATAAGCTTCTCCCTAATTTTTTCCCTTATCTCGCCCACCGAAGTATATCCGAGAAGCTCCGCTATCTCTTGGTCATCCGGGTAAACCTTCTCGTATATGTTCTGAATAACGTAAATTTCCGTTCCATCTTCAAATGGGATTTCCACCCTCTCTCCCACCTTCTTACCTATTATAGCGTTATATAAATCCTCGTCAAGCTCGCCGGATTTTACAACTATCCTAGCCCTCTTCGGTTTTCCTTCGTTTCCCTCCTTATCCCTAAAAATATATTGGGCAACCACAAGGTCCCCCTCCCTCACCTCCCTATCAACCGCCTTTAGTTGGGCATTTTCCTCCTTATAAAGGTTTATCCTTTCCTCAACGTCAGAATCCGTAACCCTCTTTATCCTTTTCTTTACTGTAATTGAGGTTAGATCCGGCAACTCAAACTCGGGGATAATCTCAAACTCCACCGTAAATTCGTAAGCGGAGTCGTTTTGATCTTGGGCCTTTATCCTTGGGTTCGTTATCAGTTTCCACCCCTTCTCCTCAATTATCTCCCCTACCTTCCTGTTTAAAGCTTCATTTACCGCCTCCTCTATGATCCTGTCCATATACATGCTTTTTACCATACTTATGGGTGCCTTACCGGGCCTAAAACCCTGCACCCTGACGTTCTTTGAGATCCTAAGCGCCACCTCATCCACAAGCTTCTCAACCTCTTCCTTACTTACGTTTATTTTCACCTCCTTTACGGATTTACGCTCCTCCATAAGTCGGGATTTTACGGTTGAAAGGTTAAACAAAAAAAAGGGGGTAGGTTTTCACCCACCCCCCAGAGGTTTTAAGGTTTTTTTACCTGATCACCACCTTTTCCCTTATTACCTTTCCACCCGAGCTAACCTCAACGAAATAAACACCCCTTGAAAGATCAAGTTTAACCTCGTCCTTACCCTTTATGGACTTAACTATACCCCCGCTCACATTATAAACCTTCACCTCAAATTCTCCGGATCCGCTAACCTTGATACCGCCTCTGTACGGTGTTATAAGACCACTTGCAATTTGGCAGGATTCGGAGATGGTTGAGAAACAGGTTACGGAAACTGTTAAGGTTGGAGATGTAATGGTTGGAGATGGGGAATTAACGGCTGGGCTTGGAGAAGAAACGGAAGGAGATGGTATATTTACCGTTGGTGAGACCGTATTTACCGTTGGACTTACATCTTGAACTATTGAACACGAACCTATGTCTCCGTTCGCATCAGTCTTCACAAGAAAAATATCATAATCGCCCGCACCGAAGGAAAGTGTCCCACCCGCCACTATGTATCCGCCGTCTGAGGTCTGTTGAACGGAATGAGCCAAATCATAATCTGTTCCCCCGTAAGTTTTAGCCCAGATTATGTTTCCGTTCGCATCAGTCTTGATGAGGAGAATATCATAACCGCCAGCACTGGAGGGATATGTATAACCCGCCAAGATGTATCCACCGTCGGATGTCTGTTGAACGGAATGAGCCAAATCATAATCTGTTCCCCCGTAAGTTTTAGCCCAGATTATGTTTCCGTTCGCATCAGTCTTGATGAGGAGAATATCATAACCGCCAGCACTGGAGGGATATGTATAACCCGCCAAGATGTATCCACCGTCGGATGTCTGTTGAACGGAATAACCTCCATCCCAATATACATTATAAATAATTTTGGTCCATTGTACGTTTCCATTCGCATCCGCCTTGAGGAGGAAAATGTGTATCACATCAAAGAAAATCGTATTGCCTGCTACGATGTACCCACCGTCAAATGTCTGTTGAACGGAATAAGCATGCCAACTCTCAAATGTATCTATTCCCCCGTAAGTTTTAGCCCAGATTATATTCCCGTTCGCATCAGTCTTGATAAGGAAAAGATCACCACCCACACTGAAGGAACCTGTATAACCCGCCATTATGTATCCGCCGTCTGAGGTCTGTTGAACGGAATGAGCTAAATCATAATCTGTTCCCCCGTAAGTTTTAGCCCAGATTATGTTCCCGTTCGCATCGGTCTTCACAAGGAAAGCATCACTCAAGCCCGCACCGAAGGAATATGTATAACCCGCCAAGATGTATCCGCCGTCGGATGTCTGTTGAACGGAAAGAGCATAATCACCACCTCCTCCCCCGTAAGTTTTTGCGAATGTCACAGCGTAGGCGAACTGTGTGAAGAGGGCGACGGGAGACACATTTAAGAGGACTAATATTAGCCCCCTAACCCATAGCACCGAAGCGCGTAAAATGTACTTCATACGAGTATTATAAGGCTTCCCCAAAAAATTTACAAACTGTGCAAAGAGTTAGTCCCACTTGGTAATAGCAAAGCAGAGCGAGGATCAAGAACTACGTGGAAAGTGTCCATTAAGGGTTAAATGTTCTTTTGCGAGAAAACAAAAAAAGGGGGGTAGGTTTTCACCCACCCCCCAAAGGTTTTATGGGTTTCTTACCTGATCACCACCTTCTCCCTCAAAACCCTACCACCCGAGACAACCTCCACAAAATACACACCCCTTGAAAGCTCAAGCTTAACCTCGTCCTTACCCTTTATGGACTTAACTATACCTCCGCTCACATTATAAACCTTCACCTCAAATTCTCCAAATCCGCTAACCTTTATACCACCTTTGTATGGGGTTATAATGCCACTTACAGGTTGGCAGGATTCGGAGATGGTTGAGAAACAGGTTACGGAAACAGTGGGGGTAGGAGATATAACGGTTGGAGATGCGGAATTAACGGTGGGACTTGGAGAAAAAACGGAAGGAGATGGTATATTTACCGTTGGTGAGACCGTATTCACCGTTGGGCTTGCATTTTGAACTATTGAACACGAACCTATGTTTCCATTCGCATCCGTCTTGATTAGGAAAATATCACCATTAACACCGAAGGAAGCTGTAAAACCCGCCACGATATATTCACCGTCAGATGTCTGTTGAACGGAAGAAGCCTCATCATCATACATTCCCCCGTAAGTTTTAGCCCATTGTATGTTTCCGTTTGCATCCGTCTTGACGAGGAAAATATCAGCACCGCCCGCACCGAAGGAACGTGTATAACCTGCCAAAATGTATCCGCCGTCGGATGTCTGTTGAACGGAATAAGCTCCACCACCCCGATAAGTTTTAGCCCAGATTATGTTTCCACTCGCATCAGTCTTGATGAGAAAAACAGCGCCAGCACCGAAGGAATTTGTATAACCCGCCACGATGTATCCACCGTCAGATGTCTGTTGAACTGAATGAGCCCAATCATTACCTGTTCCCCCGTAAGTTTTAGCCCAGATTATGTTCCCGTTAGCATCCGTCTTGATGAGGAAAATATCACTATTGCCCGCACCGAAGGAAGCTGTACTACCCACCACGATATATCCACCGTCTGATGTCTGTTGAACGGAAGAAGCCGAATCCAAATTTGTTCCCCCGTAAGTTTTAGCCCAGATTATGTTCCCATTCGCATCAGTCTTGATGAGGAAAGCATCATCATAGCCCGCACCGAAGGAACGTGTCCAACCCGCCACTATGTATCCACCGTCGGATGTCTGTTGAACAGAATAAGCTTCTTCATCATCTGTTCCCCCGTAAGTTTTAGCCCATTGTACGTTCCCGTTCGCATCCGTCTTGATAAGGAAGATGTCGTATCGGCCCGCACCGAAGGAACCTGTCTTACCCGCCACTATGTATCCACCGTCGGATGTCTGTTGAACGGAACGAGCGTTATCATAACCCGTTCCCCCGTAAGCTTTAGCCCATTGTATGTTTCCGTTTGCATCAGTCTTGATAAGAAAAATATCCAAACTGCCCATAGTGAAGGAATTTGTCTCACCTGCCACTATGTATCCACCGTCGGATGTCTGTTGAACGGAAAAAGCATAATCAGGATACATTCCCCCGTAAGTTTTTGCGAATGTCACAGCGTAGGCGGACTGTGTGAAGAGGGCGACGAGGGACACACTTAAGAGGGCTAATATTAGCCCCCTAACCCATAGCGCGGAAGTGCGTAAAAGGTCCCTTTTCATGGTACGGGTATTATAAGGCTTGCCCAAAAAATTTACAAACTGCGCAAAGGGTTAGTCCCACTTGGTAATAGCAAAGCAGAGCGAGGATCGAGAACTACGTGGAAAGTGTCCATTAAGGGTTAAATGTCCCTTTGCGAGAAAACAAAAAAAGGGGGGTAGGTTTTCACCCACCCCCAAAAGGTTTTAAGGGTTTTTTTACCTGATCACCACCTTTTCCCTTATTACCTTTCCACCCGATACAACCTCAACGAAATACACACCCCTTGAAAGCTCAAGCTTAACCTCGTCCTTACCCTTTACGGACTTAACTATACCCCCACTTACATTATAAACCTTCACCTCAAACTCTCCAGATCTGCTAACCTTTATACCGCCTTTGTAGGGTGTTATAATACCACTTGCAATTTGGCAGGACTCTGAAATGGTTGAGGGGCAGGGTATTAAAATCATGAGGGATGGAGATGTATCTGTGGGAGATACGGAATTAACGCTTAGACTTGGGGAGGAAACGGAAGGAGAAGCTACATCTACTATTGGTGAAATTATTCCTAAAGTTGGGATTGCGCTACTAACTATTGAACACGAACCTATGTCTCCGTTCGCGTCCGTTTTGATAAGGAAAACGTTGGGGTATGTCTCACCAGCTACTATGTATCCACCATCGGATGTTTGTTGAACGGAAGAAGCATAATCACCACTCGTTCCCCCGTAAGTTTTAGCCCATTGTAGGTTCCCGCTCGCATCAGTCTTGATGAGAAAAATATCTAAACCGCCCGCACCGAAGGAAGCTGTATAACCCGCCACTATGTATCCACCGTCTGATGTTTGTTGAACGGAATAAGCCCTATCGTCATCTGTTCCCCCGTAAGTTTTAGCCCATTGTACGTTCCCGTTCGCATCAGTCTTGATGAGGAGAATATCACCATTGCCCGCACCGAAGGAATATGTATAACCCGCCAATATGTACCCACCGTCGGATGTCTGTTGAACAGAAGAAGCTAAATCATAACCCGCTTCTCCGTAAGTTTTAGCCCATTGTACGTTCCCGTTCGCATCAGTCTTGATGAGGAAAATATCACTCCAGCCCGCACCGAAGGACCATGTAGTACCTGCCAAAATGTATCCACCATCGGATGTCTGTTGAACGGAAGAAGCGTAATCATCATCTGTTCCCCCGTAAGTTTTAGCCCATTGTACGTTCCCGTTCGCATCCGTCTTGATGAGGAGAATATCACCGCCCGCACTGAAGGACCATGTATAACCCGCCAATATGTACCCACCGTCTGATGTCTGCTGAACGGAAGAAGTATAATAATAATCTGTTCCCCCGTAAGTTTTAGCCCAGATTATGTTCCCGTTCGCATCCGTCTTGATGAGGAAAATATCATCCAAGCCCGCACCGAAGGAGTCTGTATGACCCGCCACTATGTATCCACCGTCAGATGTCTGTTGAACGGAATAAGCTAAATCATAACCCGCTTCTCCGTAAGTTTTAGCCCATTGTACGTTCCCGTTCGCATCAGTCTTGATGAGGAGAATATCAGTATTGAATGTACCCATGTAAGTTGTCCAACCCGCCACGATATATCCACCGTCGGATGTCCGTTGAACGGAATTAGCTCCATTATAGCCTGGTCTCCCGTAAGCTCTAACGAATTTTACCTGGGCGTGAGCGTACTGTGGAAAGAGGGCGACGAGAAACACACTTAAGAGGGCTAACATTATCCCCCTACCCCATAGCGCCCAAGTGTGTAAAAGGTATCTTTTCATAGTCGGATATTATAATGCTGTCCAATTCCCCTATTGCCCCCTTAAAATACCCCAACCAAAGATTAGTCCCATTTGATGGGCTTTAGAATACGACGATCCAAAGGCTCTGAGATCCGAGGCTTTATTCAAAGGAAAGGGTGCCAAAGTAGTTTTAAATACTTGCCATTATTCCGCCCTTAAGGTTGTAAGCTTTAAACCCCAAATTCCTCAGTTTAACCGCAACGGAATAGCTAGTCCTCCCCGAATTGCAAAAAACAACGATCTTGTGGGTTTTCTTGTATCTTGCCAGCTCCCTCCAGCGTTTCTCTATCTCCTGGGCGGGTATGTTTATGGACCCTCTTAAGGTGTAAGATTCGTATTCCGCCCTATCCCTTACATCCAAAAGAATAACGTTTTCCCCAAGATTTTGGATATCTTCCATATCAACTTCAATCTCTTCGTATGAGATCCTTTCCATAACCTCTTTCAGCTCCATAACCCTCCTACATTTTGCGCATATATCCGAGGATGATGGCATACCGCAAACCGTACAGGCTTTTATTTCCAGAACCTCCTCCACCATATTCTTTTCCACAAGGGGTATTAGTTTTCTTCTGAAGATTGAAAGTAGCCTGAACTTTATGTCCGGTTGCTCCTTCTCCATCTCGTCAAGCCACTTTTTCATACCTTTTATTGGTGTAAATTCTCCATGCGGGCATCCGCATTCCTGAACGGGGAGCTCATTTAAGGCAACATAATATAGGTCCTCTATCTCGGGCGTTGTAATAAGGGGTTTTATCTTCCTAGCTTGTCCGGGTAAGAAGGGCTTTAAAACGGGCTTTAACCTCGCTATCCCTTCAAAGTCCCCGACAAAAAACAGGGACATCATTGTGGAAACGGTGTCGTCAAGGTTGTGTCCCGTTGCTATTGCATCCGCCCCGACATTCTTTGCCATAAGGGTAAAAATGTTCCTCTTTATCGTCCCACAAACCGAGCACATCTTATTTTTATATTTTGTTATCAAAAAGTCGTCAATTGTGTACCCCTCCTTTTCCTTAAGGTTGTAAATTTCCAAAGGGACCCCCACCATCTCCGCCAGCTTTTCAACCTTCTTCTCAAGGTGATCCGAATAATACTTTATCCCAAGGTTTATGTAGAAGGCGTAGATCTTCTGATTTGGGAAAGCCATCTTTAATGCGTGGAGCAAAGCTACGCTATCCTTGCCACCGGAAACCGCCACCGCAACCCTTTCGCCCTCCTTGAACATCCTATACTCCTCGACCACCCTCCTCACCCTCTGTACAAAGAAATCGTTAAAACAATCCTTGCAAAGCTTCTGTTTCGCGTAAGGAAGATTAATTATCGCATCCTTTCCACACCTCGTGCATTTGCCTATTACCTCAAGGTTCAACCTTATAGCACCTATTCCACACTTCCCGTAGTTTATCAGCATAAGGAAATATTTTAAGGCAGGGAGGAATGCGAGGTTTTACATTCCCCGTACTCTTCTTATTTCACTGAGGATAGTTTTTCTAAAATCTCCCTCACTTCATCCCTTGCCCTCTTAGCATCCTGCACGAACTTTTCCACGAGGTTCATAGGACAGAAGGGCCCACACATAGAACAGGCAACCGTCTTGGATGCCCTTTGTTCGAAAATCTCCCTCGCTTTTTTGGGATCAAGGGCAAGTTTAAGCTGGGTTTCCCAATCAAGGGCGTACCTTGCCCTTGACATCGCCAGATCCCATTCCCAAGCCCCCTTAATCCCCTTCGCAATATCCGCAACGTGCGCAGCTATCTTGAAGGCTATAACCCCTTCCCTGACGTGTTCAACTGTTGGAAGTCCGAGGTGTTCCGCTGGGGTTATATAACAAAGCATATCCGCCCCCGCCCATCCTGCAACCGCTCCGCCTATAGCCCCCGCTATGTGATCCCAACCCGCAGCAACATCCGTGGGGAGCATACCTAAAATATAGAAAGGCGCCCCTTTTGTTATCTTCTTTTGGGCTATCACCTGGGCTTGTATCTCGTTCAGGGGTACATGTCCCGGACCCTCCACCATAACCTGCACACCCGCGGACCTACACCTATCAACAAGCTCTCCCAAAACCAAAAGCTCGTGTATTTGTGGCCTATCAAAACTGTCGGCGATGCTCCCGGGCCTTAAGGAATCCCCCAAGCTTATCGTAACATCGTAGGTCCTACATATATCTAAAATGTCATCAAACCTTTCAAGGAGTGGGTTCTCCCTGTTATGGTACATCATCCAAGCCGCCAAAAGCCCCCCTCCCCTTGACACTATCCATGTTGTCCTCCCTTGATTCTTCATAAACCTTAACCCCTCAAGGGTTATACCCGCGTGTATTGTCATAAAATCAACGCCATCCTTTGCGTGCGTCTCTATTGCCTTTATGAAGTCATCCAATTCAAGGTCAAAGATCGAACCTTTTGTTTTTGCAGAGTCAAATTCCGCCTCGTATACGGGAACGCTACCCATAGGAACCTCGCATATCTCCATCAAAGCCTTCCTGATCGCCCTAAGGTCCCCACCCGTTGAGAGATCCATAACTGTGTCCGCCCCCGCCTCAACCGCAACAAGGAGCTTTTGTTTCTCCTCCTCTATATTTATGTAATCAAACGAGGTCCCTAAATTTGCGTTCACCTTTGTTCTTAAACCTTTCCCGATCCCGGTAAGTTTCCTCAGGTTTTTTGATATGTGGATCTTGTTGGCGGGTATTACGATTTCCCCCCTCGCAACCCCCTCCATAACCACTCTCGGATCCAATCCCTCAACCTTCGCAACATATTCCATTTCTGGGGTAACTATACCCCTCTTTGCAGCTTCAAGTTGTGTAAGGTTCATAATTGGGGAAAACCTTGGAACCTCGTAGGAAGGGCACCTTCCCTACGCCGGTATTACCCGGATCAGGTTCCAAGGGTTGGACCCAAAGGGTCCTCTCAGCCGGGGAAACCCCCAGCACCCCCAGTGCCCGATATGGATATTATAAGGGTGTTTTCCGCCGTATAATACCCATACTATGGTAGGGTACATTTTTCTCGTAGCAAGCGGTGGTCCTGATGGGTATGGGTACATGTGGTTCGATCAGGATGATGGGGTCCCATACGAGTGGTATGACCTAGGGTATCCCCCCACATGGCAGTACCAACCCATCATAGATAGCGCGGATGCAACTTTGGCCGCCCTCATGTGGATCCCCACTTCCGCCCAAACGAGGGTTATAGGCGGAGACGATGTGTATAACAACACCCAAACCCTCCCCTTCAACGTGACGTTCTTTAACACAACATACAGCGCGGGTACAAACTTCACGATCTCCACCAACGGTTGGATCGCATTAGCATCCTATACATCGTCATATTTTTCCAATACATCCTTTCCAAACCCCGCCCTTCCCAACCACCTCATAGCCCCATTCTGGGATGACCTTTCAAGCAGGGTTTGGGTAGGTTTCATCTCGGATATACGGACGTATTGGCCCTGGTGGCCCGATCCCACTTCTGCCCTCGTGGTAACCTGGGATAGCGCAAAGTTCTATAATGTCGGTTCTCCAGTTGCGGAATTTCAGGCTATAATTCTGGATGAGACCGATCCCAACGGGAACAACGTAATAGTCTTCATATACAAGACGCCCTTCACAACTTCTATGACGGGTTCCATAGGATTTGAAAACTCCACGGGAACTATGGGGAACGCATATACGGGGGTTTTGTCCGTAGGGACCACGCCGAATGTTACGAACTTCAACGCGGGTGTTGTAGTCTTCAACAGCGTCTTAATTCCGGGTGATCCCGATGTTGTGGTTTTAGGTTCCGGTGATGAGGTTCTATTTTCCGCAACTCTACCGTTTGACGTAAAGTTTTACGGCACAACATATACCGCGGGTTCTACGGTGAGGATCTCAACAAACGGTTTCCTCTCCTTTGACCCAAGTATAACTTCATCTTACTCTTCAAACGTCTCAATACCATCAACATCCCTGCCTAATGCCATACTTGCCATATGGTGGGACGATAACGTTGTTCTGGGTAGCATAAGGCACAAGGTGATAGGGAGCGCGCCGAACAGAAAGTGGGTGATACTCTTTGACAGCGTGAGGAGGTTCGCAGGGAGCGGAGGAAACGCCAAATTCCAGATAATAATCTACGAGGAAACCTCAACTACAACCGGAGACAATAAGATAGTTTTCTCATACAATACCACGAACTTCGGCTCCGCAACCCCCAACGCCACCATAGGTATAGAGAATCAAAGCGGTACAATCGGATTGCCTTATACCGGAAGCAGGATAACGGGTACCCAACCTAACATATCCGCAATACTTCCAAATACCTCCATACTATTCCAAACGGATGTCTTTACTGGAATTTCCGAGGCTTCAAGGTCGGTTAAAGTTTCCATATCAAAGGACGGCATAAAGGTTGATGGGAAGGCGAAGGTGGAGATCTACGATGTTCTGGGCAAGAGGGTATTCTCATCCGAAGTTGAGAACTCAAAGGTTAGCCTCAAGGATCTACCCAAGGGGGTATACTTCGTTAAGGTCGGTCAGAAGACTTACAAGATAGTTAGGTAAAACCTTGGGGGAGGGGAAAACCCTCCCCCCATTTTATTTGGATAAGCATAAAAGACTTCTGAAGCTTCTGAGGGAATTTAGGGATAATGAGGAGGGGTACGACGTAGTCCTTGAGGAGTTTGAGAAGTTTTTGAATTTGGAGGAGGAAAGCTTAAAGTATAGGGCTATGGCGTTTGATGTTATGAGGACCTCCGCACTTGAGAACCCCAGGGACCTCAGGTACGAACCGTATATAAGGAAACTAGTTGAAAGGCTCCTATGCTACGATGATATCAAGGATAAACTTGTGGCGGACTTTGAATTCCTCTTTGGCGAGTACTTCTACCTTGAACACATATATCCAATATCCCTGATATTTTGGAGGGCTTTGGAAAGATTGGGGGCGAAAGGTTCTATGGAGAGGATAAAAAGGGAGATCCTTTCCTCAAATGTGGGGGAGTGGATAAAGAGGGCGGAGGATCTGGGCATTCTTCCTTAAAATTTTCAGAAATGGTTCAAATTCTCCTTGCGGTTTTCTTCCTCCTTCTTACCCTTTACTTCACCCACATAAAGAGGGATTTAAGACCTATGGCGATCTTTCTAACTTTAACTCACCTCTTTTCCATCTGGGGGATCTTTTCCATTTTTGGGAACATAAAGGGCGCAATAATAAGCATCATCGCAATAACCGCCATTATGGGGGTCTCTTTGGTTGGATACGTTTTGCAAAACATAAAACTTGCGGAGGATAGGATAAAATATAAGCAGGAATTGGAGGAGCTATATTATAGTATGTGGGAGGTGTTGGAAGGGGTAGGGGATCCCATTGAGTTTGTACTAAAGTTTGATAGGCTATACATCCTTTCTCAAACATTGGCGGATGAAGAGGATAAGAAGATATTGGAGAAGATAAAGAACGTTCTTGCATCAAGAAAGGAGATTTTTGCCTCAAACGAGCTTAGGGAGTACGCTATAAGGAGGGGTATTCCAAAGAGGAGGTGGTGGTTCTACCTGTACGAGCTTATAAGAGATGCAAACGGTGTTTGAAAGCGGTTATAACCTGTTTTACGAATTTGCGAAGAGGAAATTTAAGAGGTTTAAGGAACTTGGGAATTTTTTTGTGATCAGGAAGGTTGGGAAAACCCTTAGATTGCACCTTGCCTTTGACGATTTTGTGGATTGGTGGGATTCCGAAATTGATAAGGAAACCTTAGAAAGTTGGTTGAATAATGAGATCTATACGGTTGCAATTTTTAAGTGGCTTCCTGAGGATTCAAAATTTCTAAAAACGCTAAGTTCCCTAAGGATAAGCCCGCGTACGATTTTAGAGGGGAGGGTTTATTACATAGATTTAAGGGAAATTTCCGACGAGGAAAAGCTTTTAAAGAGCCTTTCAAGGAATAGGAGGAGGGACATAAAGAATATGATAAATAGGTTGCGTAGGGGAGGGGAATGGAAGGTTGAAAGGGTTTCCCTTGAGGAGAATTGGGAAAACTTGGTAAATTTTATAAACTCAAGGTTTGAGAGTAGCCCATTTAGGGACCCCGATTATTCAAACACTATTAGGGAATTTTTAAAGGTGGTTGAACACGACTTTTGGGCTCTCTCCCTGAACGGAAAGGGGATATCTTACGGTATAGTTTTAAGATTTAATAAGGTTGCGTACTGGTACCTGGAGGGTATGGATTGGAACTTTGCATATTATTCCCCAACCAAGATGCTACAGTACCATATGATCCTTGAGTATCAGCGAGAGGGTTTTTGGGAGTTTAACTTTATGAAGGGGGAAAGCGAGTATAAGGCTTGGTGGACGGACAAGTTCAGGAAAATATACAGGTACGAATATTTAAACCCTTCAACCTTCAAAAGGTACCTTTCCGCTTTCGTAAGCCTCGTAAATCTCGTATAATGTTGCCCCCCTATAACCCCTATCCACCAACTTTGGAATTATTCCCCCAAGGTTTTTCCTTGTAAATTCCGCATCGTAAGGGCTTAAGTTTTCAACCACCTCCATATTATGCAGGAACAAATTTAAAACTACCACCTTGCTTCTCTCCTCTATCTTCTCCACGAGTCTTAGCATTGATCCTTCATCAAAAAGGGAAGGCCTTAGCCAAATCGGTCCGAACCTCTTAGCCCAATTCCTAAATCTCCTTAATTTATACAGGGGAAGGGACCTTAGGATCTTGAAAAATTTCCAATTTATGGGGTAGGAGGTTATCGGAACTTCCAGTATTTTTCCTACTTTGTAGGGTTTTGGAAATATGGGGGGATGGCCGAAGGAGAAGGGGGAAACGCTAGTATCAACCCTGTAATCCAAAGCCTCCAGAAATTTAAAAGTCCTTTCCCTTATAGAATACCTTCCCGCCCTATAGGATCTTGGGGGAAATTTGAAGGTTTCCTTAAAAAGAACCGTCAAATTCTTAAGCTTCTCAAACTCAACCTCATACGTGTAATCTTCCGCCTTTTCTTCCGTCTTATCCGCATCAAAATTCGCAAAGGGTTCTATAAACTCCCCGTGAAGGTGCGTCCCCAGCTCCGCCCCCCTCTTGTTTATATCAATAAATATCTTTACGCTCTTTTCGTCCAAGATCACCTCCGGGCTCAAGAGATAAGTGGGTTTCAAATTGTACCTTTCAAACAGCGGTTGTAAGTACTCCGCAACCCCCCAATATATCCCCCTAAATCCCATGGGCTTTATAATCTCCCACTTCTTCCCCTTATCGCATTCGGTATCTATGGATATCGCCAAAAGTTTCAAGAGAAAATTTTAAAGTATTCCTTAAAATTCCTTTTTATGCTCAAGGTAGCGTTGGGTTTTCTGCTGGCATCTTTCCTTTGGGGTTTTGCCTTCAAGGGACCTCTAAATTTTTGGCTCGGTATATTCATAGCGGGTATTGGGATATTGATCTTCGGCTTTTCGGAAGAAAGAACGAGGAAGATAATAAGGCCTAGGCGGGAAGATCTTCCCGTCGGGATCCTTTCGGGAATATTTATATATTCCTTTTTCTTTGCCTTTGCGGTTTTCGTTAAAAAATTTCTGCCCGAGCTCTACATAGCCGTTGAAGAAGTGAAAGCATTGAAGAATTTGGCACCCATTTACTTTTCATTTCCAGTAGCCCTAACCGTATCCGTTGGGGAGGAAGTGTTTTGGAGGGGTTTTGTTCAGAGGACACTTATGGAAAACCTTGGGAAACTAAAAGGTTATATCCTTTCCATTCTCCTTTATTCCCTCGCCCACGCCTTTACATTCAATTTATCCCTCATGGTCGCGGCGATAGGGGCGGGAGCCTTTTGGGGTTTTCTCTTTATATGGAAGAGGGACCTAACCCCATTGATAATCTCCCACATAACTTGGGATGTACTCCTCTTTACCTTCGGTATGTAAAGGTTTCCCTTAAGACATCCTCAAAGGTATAAAAACCGCGATCCTTATCCTTCAGGAAATCAAGGGAAAGTAGGACACCCTTTGCCAAAGCCCTCCTTGATGATAACCTATGCGTTATTTCCAACCTTTCCCCCTCCGAAAATAAAAATACGGTATGCTCTCCGAATACGTCCCCTCCCCTCACCCCAAAAACCCCTATCTCTCCTTCCTTCCTCTCCCCCTTCCTACTTAAATTTATCTCCCTTCCAAAGATTCCCGCAAGCTTTAGGGCGGTTCCACTCGGAGAATCCTTCTTCCACCTATGATGTATCTCAACGATCTCAATATCCCAATCCCCGACAAATTCCTTTAAAAGTTTTAAAATTTCCCCCATAAGATAAACCCCTACGGAGAAGTTCGGAGAATAAACTATCGGTATAAAATTACCAAATTCTCTTATTTTCTCCATATCCCCCTCGCTGTATCCCGTTGTTCCGAGAATATATTTTTTCCTATATTTCTTTGCCTTTTCCAACGCTTCAAATGTTGCGCTTGGATGCGCAAACTCCAAAACCGCTTCCCCTTCTTTTATAACCTCAAAATCCCCCCCTTTCTCTACCACCCCTACTATCTCATGTCCCCTTTCCAAAAGGATCTTTTCCAATTCCTTCCCCATCTTCCCATAACCTATTAAAACTACCTTCATACGTTTCAATCCCTTATAGGAACGTAATAAACATGAACACGCCCGCACGCCTTGTCCTTACAAACCGCTTGTTTCAATCCCTTATAGGAACGTAATAAACTTTTCCATATCTGATACTACATTTGACATCCGAAGATGTTTCAATCCCTTATAGGAACGTAATAAACATAGTGTTCTCGGATATGCACGCTTTATATTCACCTGTTTCAATCCCTTATAGGAACGTAATAAACCACCAATCTTCGGATGGGAAACCACCACAGCAGGGGGGGTTTCAATCCCTTATAGGAACGTAATAAACAGCTAGTCTGTTTGATGTACCGCTTGGAGTACATCTGTTTCAATCCCTTATAGGAACGTAATAAACATCTCCGGGGCAAGCGTTTCCCTTTTTTGCCCCATCTGTTTCAATCCCTTATAGGAACGTAATAAACTACTTCACGAGATGGCGCATATATACTTGACTTATGGTTTCAATCCCTTATAGGAACGTAATAAACGCTTTGAAAGTATTCTTTTATCTACCTGATGCACTAGTTTCAATCCCTTATAGGAACGTAATAAACATTGGATGAGGGTTTGAATTTTGACGATTAGTTTTTGAAGTTTCAATCCCTTATAGGAACGTAATAAACCTGCCCTTGTCCTTTTTTTATTTTTACCCCCAAAATTCCCAATACCCATAAGGGTTTCCTTGACCTTACCCGCACTCACCTAACATACCGAAGTTGATATTATAAACCCGTCGATCGCCGGTTGGGGGGAAAACCCTGGGGGATCGACGAACGCCCATCAATATTAAGTTTTTTGAACCTAACCTCCAAAACCTTCAATAAAATCAAGGCAAAGAAAATATACCCTTCTTTCGCCTATCAGTATTGAATTTTTGAACCCTACCCTTTCAACCTATCCCTTTCCCCCTTCAACACCCCCCACATCGACAAATACTTGTAAATATTTCCGATTTAAAATTTAGAGATGGGAAACCTTTGGGAGAATTCTTATAATGAGCTTTTGGAGGTTGTGAAATCCATAAAGCACCTTGAGCCTTTGGTTTATAGGGCTATAATTAGGGAAGGGTGGGAAGATATTGGTATGCGGAAACGGGGGTAGCGCCTCGGATGCTCAACACTTTGTAGCGGAAGTAGATCCTTAACTTCCGACGGGATACTTATAACCGAGCTTATAATCAACAATTTGGTAAAGTTCGTAGTTTTAGCAAAGAGCAAGAGGCATAAGGGTAGGGTTGGGATGCTTATAACAAAGAGGGGAGTTTTAATTACGCCAGCCTTTATGCCTGTAGCAACTTACGGCGCGGTAAAGACGCTAAGCCCCCAAGAACTCAAATCCATAGGAACAAAAATAATAGTATCAAACACTTATCACCTTCATCTTAGGCCGGGCGAGGACTTGATAGAAAAGTTTGGGGGATTGCACAGATTTATGAATTGGGATGGGTTTATATTGACGGATTCTGGGGGTTTTCAGGTTTTCAGTTTAAAGAATTTGAGGAAGATCAGCAGGGAGGGAGTACTCTTTAAATCTCCGATAGACGGATCCGAAGAATTTTTCACTCCAGAAAAGGTGGTGGAGATACAGCATAAATTGGGGTCGGACATAGCCATGGTCCTTGATTATCCGATCCCACTTCCCTCGGATAGAAAAGAAGCAGAAGAAGCCTTAGAAATAACGACTTTATGGGCGAAGAGGAGCAGGAAGAGATTTTTGGAGATGAAACATCCATATCAGGCACAGTTTGGGATAATACAGGGTGGGCTTTATAAGGACCTGAGGGAGAGGTCCCTTATGGAACTTTTGGAGATAGGATTTGAGGGTTTTGCGGTGGGGGGATTAGCATTGGGGGAAAGCAGGGATGAAAGGAACGAGATCTTGGATTTCATCCTTGAAAAGATCCCGGAAAATTCCATAAGGTACGTTATGGGGGTGGGGCTCCCGGAAGATATAGAGGATGCATTTAAGCTCGGGGCAGACCTTTTTGATTGCGTCCTACCCACTAGGAACCCGAGGAGGGGTACGATTTTTACATCCGAGGGAAAGATAAACGTGAGGTCCGCGAAATACAAGGAGGATCCAAGGCCCCTCGATCCAAACTGCGATTGCTTTACCTGTCAAAATTTCAGTAGGGCGTACCTTAGGCACCTTTTTACGGTGAATGAAACGCTTGCAGGTAGGCTCGCAAGCTTACACAGCATATACTACTACAACAAGATTTTGGAAAACTTCAAGAGGGAGGTTTTGGCGGAAAACGGCCTTTCTAACCTTCTTCCCTTGACGATAAAATAGTGAGGTATCCCAGCATTAGCAGGAATAAGAATATTGTAGCCCTTCCCAACCAAACCCCCAAACCCGTCTGGGATATTACGCTCGGGAGGTTTTGGAAGATCCAAACGAGGAGGATAATAACCAAAAATGCCAAGGAAACGGTGCCCGTTAAATAAGCGACCCACTTTGGGATCCTCAAAACCGAACCTTCGTTAAGCTCCCTTATGAAGTTATCCGGACCAAAGAGCCAAATGAAGAATATTATCTCAACTATCCCAAAGAAGAGAAGCATAAAGCTCCCCGCCCAAAAGTCAAGCTCGTCTATATAACCCGGGACGAATATTGAAAGATGCGCCCCTATTAGGACCAATATCATGGAGATTGCTACTGCCTTTGCGTGGGATAATTTAACCTCATCCTCGAGGAAGGTTATTAGGGGTTGTATAAGGGCTATTGAGGATGTGAAGGCGGCGATGAAAAGGAGCATAAACCACACGAAGGACCAGAAAAAGCCTAAGGGTAGGGAGTTTAGGACCGCGGGCATACTCATAAAACCCAACCTGAAGGTCCCAGCTTCCGCAAGTTCCGGAATGCTTGCCGGGCCGAAAAACAGGAAAGCTGCGGGTATTGCTATTGCGGATCCCAAGATGATCTCCACAAATTCGTTTGTGCTTGCGGTTGCAACCCCCATAAGGGCAATATCCTCTTTTTCCTTAACGTAGCTTGCATATACCGCTATTGCCCCCATTCCCAAGGAAAGGGTGAAGAAGATCTGTCCCGCCGCCTCAACCCAAACCTTACCTTCAAGTATCCTTGAAAAGTCCGGCTTCCAAATATACTCAAGTCCCTTTATGGCGGACCATTCGGGCGTCGGACCCTTTGACGTAAATATAACTATCGCAAGGGCAACCCCCATAAGCAAAAGCAAAGGCATACCTACCTTCGCAACGAGCTCTATACCCCTCCTTATCCCCCTGTGAAGGACGTACCAGTTTAATAGGAAGGTGATCCAAAAAAAGATGTATGCCTCAAGGGATGGGGAGGTGTATTGTTTTAGGAAATCCACGAAGGGTTTTAAGGCTTCGGAGGTTTCGGAGGTTGGTATGGGCTTTGGCATCTGTCCTATAAGGGAATGGAAGGCGTACCCCAAGGTCCAGGACTCAATGTAAATATAATAAAATACTATCAGAACCGGGGCTGCGACGCCGAATATCCCCAAAAGCCTTCCCAAATTGTTTTTTGTAATCAAACCCAGTATTCCCACGGTTGAACCATGTCCCCTCTTACCCCCATATCTACCCGCCACCCATTCCACCCACATCAGGGGAAGTCCGAACAAAGTTAGGGAAATCAAATACGGGATTATGAATGCGCCCCCTCCGTAAAGGGCGACCTTTGAGGGAAACCTAAGCAAATTTCCCAGGCCCACCGCGTTTCCAGCTGCCGCAAGGACCACGCCTATCTTTGATCCCCAACGTTCCCTCGCTCTCACCATAGGGGGGTATTATACGGAAGTAAAATTGCAATTTATGTTTGAGGCGAACTACAAACTTTATAAGATCTTCCAAACGATCGCGGACATTGAGGAGATAAAAGGGGAAAATAAATACAAGGTTGAGGCTTATAGGTCGGCCTCAAAGAAGGTGATCCTATATTCTGGGGATCTTAAGTCCCTTTACGAGGCGGAGGGCTTGGCTGGATTGAAAAGATACCTAAAGGTTGGGGATGCCATAGCGGGGAAGATAGCTGAGTTTTTGGAAACGGGCAAGGTTTCAAAATACGAGGAGTTAATAGCGGATTTTCCCTTGGCTCTTATGGAGCTTTTGAGGGTGAGGGGTTTAGGTGCGGGGACGGTTAGGGAGCTTTGGAAGATGGGGATAGAGGATATTGAGGGATTTGAAAGGTTCTTACAGGGCGAAGGGGCAAAGAAGCTTTTCAAGGATCCCTCAAAGATCTACGAAAACCTGAAATTTTACCTTTCCCAGAGGGATCTTTTACTTTTTAGCGAGGCGGTTCCCATAGTAAGATCCTTCACCTCCGAGTACAGATCCGCTATAGCGGTGGGTTCCTTCAGGAGGGGGGAACCTTTGGTGGATATTTTGGAGTTTGCGATAAGTGAGGAGGAAGCCTTCCGCCTAGCTCTTTCCGGTAGGTTTGAGAAAGGTTATTTGCTTTGGGCGGACGAGAGGATCCCAATAAAACTACATATATACAATGAGCAGGATATGGGGGAAGTTTTGGTGTATTCTACGGGTCCAAGGGCTCACGTGGAGAAGCTTTTGGAGTTGGGGGGCATAAAGGGGGAGACGGAGGAGGAGGTTTACGAGAGGCTTTCCTTAAAATTCATACATCCGTTCCAGAGGTTTGACGGTTCGGAAGTAGAGCTCGCCTTAAAGGGGAAGCTCCCGAAACCCGTTTTACCCGAGGATATACTCGGTGACCTTCATGTACATACCACCTTTTCCGATGGTTCTATGGAGATAGAGGAGGCGGTGCAATGCGCCATAAACAGGGGATATTCAGTAATAGGTTTGGCGGATCATTCCCCCTCCGCGGGATATGCGGGAGGTTTAAACGAGGAGAGGTTGAGGGAGA
>Ga0079995_1055232_pt1 | contig 24998 bp, 16 predicted proteins | sample FaiFalFF_MnMetaG_2_FD_69198 | JGI IMG/M metagenome (GOLD analysis project Ga0079995, IMG submission 69198) | Freshwater microbial communities from Yellowstone National Park, Wyoming, USA - Fairy Falls C (FF_Mn_C) (SPADES assembly) (version 4) | ecosystem: Environmental > Aquatic > Freshwater >...
CCTGGGGGTAGACCCTCCCCATGGCCTCGGGCAGGCCGGGAAGGCCATCGGTGATGAAGAGGAGGACCCGCCGCAGCCCCCGCTGCCACAGCTCCCTCAGGACGCCCTCCCACCCCAGGGCACTCTCCGTGGGCAGCAGCCAGTAGCCCAGCACCTGTCTCCGGCCCTCCGGCGTTACCCCCAGGGCCACGTACACCGCCTCCCGGCCCACACCTTCCCCCTCCCTGAAGACCTTTAGGAACAGGCCGTCCAGGTAGACGAAGGCCATCTCTTGGGGAAGAGGCCTTCGCCGGAAGGCCTCCGCCGCCCTCAGGACCTGGTCGGTGAGGGCGCTCGGGGTCTCGTGGGAGTAACGATGGCCCAACAGGAGGCCCAGGACCTCCGCCGCCTTACGCTGGGAGACCCCCGCCGCATACAGGGCCACCGCCACCTCTCCCACGTCCACCAGGCGGGGACGGGGGGCTTCAGGAAGGCGGGATAGTACCTGCCTTCCCTGTCCCGGGGGACCTGGAGGCTCACCCGGCCAAAGCGCGTCTCCAGGGTTCGGGGGTAATGGCCGTTCTTGGTACCACCGTGTTCCCGCAGGAAGGCCTCTCTGTCTAAGTGCAGCAGGGTTTGCAGCACCTCAGCCACCGTCTCCCCTACCGCCTCCCGCAGAAGGGCTTGCAGGGCATCCTCATCCATGGGGCACCTCCATGCTGGTCGTGCCCCCCTATTAAACACAGACTCCTACACATAATTCCTTACACGACCGATTAGGGGCTTGACCGTTGAGTGAAAGGGGTCGCAACCAGCTCAGTTGAAACGCAACGGCAGGGGCTCCTGTCGTCTCCATCCCTTCCTCAATCTATCAGGACTTACGAGCCTAGGCGAGCTTGTCCCTCATCACTACTGACTATCGACTCCCTCTTCCTCGGATCACCCTCCGGGACCCTGCAGAGCTGCCCGATGCTCGACGGAGTCGACGTCGGACACTCCTCTCCCAGTTCCTGGTAACCTCTGGGACAAAGATCTGCTTTGCCCTCTCCAGGATGTCCCTTATCTGCTTCTCCGTCATCAGCGGCAGGAAGTCGGAAAACAACCGCTCGTAAGCCGTCCAATCATGGTATCCGCCGATGTAATCCATGAGCCGCTTTAGGTTCTCCTCGGTGACCGGCAGGTTCTCAATGATGCCGGTCACCAGCTCGAAGGCCTTGGCCATGGCCTCACAGGCGACCCCTTCAAGCTCGTCGTCTCCTTCATAGAGCATAAGATGGTCAAAGATCCTTTCCCGTATGGCCTCCAGGTCCAGTCCCGCTTCCAGCCACTGCCGGATCTGAGGCGCCAACTCCTCCCATCCCGGAACACCTTCCCGGAACACCTCGCGCACCAGCGGTTCACTCTCTTCTTTAATCTCTTTGGGCATTTCTCTATCCCCCCTTCATCGGGTCAACCTTCGGGACCTCGGCGTACATCGCTGTGAAGTATAGGATCGAGGGGTCTCCATCCCCTCTTCATCGGGTCAACCTTCGGGACGTTTTGTCCAGTTCGCCTTCGCTACGGGGCCCAACGTGTCTCCATCCACTCTTCATCGGGTCAACCCCCGGGACCTGGGCGCTGAGACCCTTCCTCCCGCCCCTCCCGGCGTCTCCATCCCCTCTTCATCGGGTCAACCTTCGGGACTTCTTGCCCTCCTGGCCGCTATCGCGGTCGGGTGGGCGGTTCCGTCTCCATCCCCTCTTCATCGGGTCAACCTTCGGGGCAAAGGAGAAGAAGAGAACACCACAACCACACCCTCCGTCTCCATCCCCTCTTCATGGGGTCAACCTTCCGGACCAAGAATACTGTGGCGCTTCCTGCCTACCGACGACTTGTGTCTCCATCCCCTCTTCATCGGGTCAACCTTCGGGACGAGGCGCTGGAGACTGTCGTAGAGGCAGTCTAGCATGGTCTCCATCCCCTCTTCATCGGGTCAACTTTCGGGACGAGATTTAACTGCGCCCCGGAGGGCAAGGGGGCTTCGTCTCCATCCCCTCTTCATCGGGTCAACTTTCGGGACTGGGAGGAATATTCCCGTGTCGGTGGGCCCCAGGTGGGTCTCCATCCCCTCTTCATCGGGTCAACTTTCGGGACCCTTTGGGGGGTGGGCGCCATCACGGCGGTTATTGGGTCTCCATCCCCTCTTCATCGGGTCAACTTTCGGGACCTTTCGACTGACCCGCGACTGGGTTTTAGCCCAGTAAGTCTCCATCCCCTCTTCATCGGGTCAACTTTCGGGACACGGGCATTTGCTTCTTTGATGCCCGGTGGAGGGTTCAGTCTCCATCCCCTCTTCATCGGGTCAACTTTCGGGACTTTACACCGGCAGGCCTACTGGCAAGCCTTGCTCTGGGTCTCCATCCCCTCTTCATCGGGTCAACTTTCGGGACTCTCTCACCGAGGCCCACAAGGCCCGGTGGGAGAAAGCGTCTCCATCCCCTCTTCATCGGGTCAACTTTCGGGACAATCTTCCCATGCCAGTAGACCCCCAGTGGGTCAAACCGTCTCCATCCCCTCTTCATCGGGTCAACTTTCGGGACCCGACGGGAGGCTGGAGATCTACGAGGTGGAAGAAAGAGTCTCCATCCCCTCTTCATCGGGTCAACTTTCGGGACTTAATCGAAGAGCACAAACGAGGCAAACCAGTAATGGGTCTCCATCCCCTCTTCATCGGGTCAACTTTCGGGACAAAATATCGGGAGTTGGAGCAAATATACTTCCCGGTGTCTCCATCCCCTCTTCATCGGGTCAACTTTCGGGACGTGGAGATCGCCGTAGGTGCTCTAGCCGGCTTAGTAGTCTCCATCCCCTCTTCATCGGGTCAACTTTCGGGACCAACGGGGTCTTCCACTGGTACGCCCTCCTTTTGGAGGTCTCCATCCCCTCTTCATCGGGTCAACTTTCGGGACGCGAGCCTCCTGGCGCAGGGTGCTCCACCTCAGCAGGTCTCCATCCCCTCTTCATCGGGTCAACTTTCGGGACCCTCCAATACGAATTTCAAATACGACTTGCGAGGCAGACGACAAACCTCACCATTCCTCCCTTCTTATCCCCCCAATGCACGCGGAAGTCAAACCGCGTGAGAGCTTATGAGACGCAAATTTCTCGCTCGCTCTCTTCCTGCGAAGCACATGCTCGTTGTATCTCACATTCTCAATAGCCGGCACGTCTATCGATCGCCCTCCTCGGAAAGCACGGCCACGCGGTCACGGTCTGCGAAGGTCCTTTGCCCGATCCCCTCTCCTCACCTTGGCCTCATGCCCCCATCAGGCCACCGTCCCTACACCAGTTGCTCGTGTCCAGTAGACAACAATCGATACCAGCCCAGCCCATAGACGGTGCCTTTGCCCACGTGCAGGGCCTCGCCCATCCTCAGCAGCGGCAGAAACGAACTCAACTCCCCCTCGAACTCAACTTCTCCCATAAATCCGCCCATGAGGAGCCGCTGCCGCTGGCGGGCGGAGTAGCGGGTCCAATCCTGCCAGCGCAGGTCCGAGCGCGCCACCCTCACCTTTTCTGCCCTGGTCAGCAGCTCCCGGTAATCTCCTTCCCACCGCTGGTCACAATGGGCCTCGGCCAGCCACCAGACGCGCCGGAGGAGGCTGCGCACCAGCAGGGAGAAATCGAGGGCATCGGTCAACCGTCCACGCTGCTTCAGGCGTGTAGGCGTCAGGAAGCGCAAGGCCACCTTTGTGGTGCACCTCCACTCTTCGCCCTCCAACCCCGCCTGACCGACGGTCATCGTCCGGGGTGCGTTCACGAAACGACGGGCGGGACCATCGAAGATGAGTTGTTGACCCGCCTGTGGGCCAGGGGAGGCATCCTCCACCCGCAGGAGGATGTACCGACCTCGCTCCGGGCCCAGGCCCCACTGCCCCTGCGCCTCCACGGCGGCCACTACATAGGGGAGGAACTCCATGCCCCGACCAATGAGGACAAGGTGAAAGGCCAGCGGCTCCCCTGGACGATAGAGTTCCCTGGCCTCCAAGGGTGGCTCCAGGACGAAGGGGTGAGGGTCATGGGTGGCCACCCACCGGCCAGCGTCGCTTCGCCGGGGCGTCTCAAAAAGGTAATGATAGGGACACTCGATGGGACGGCGGCAGGAGCCATCCGGCGGGCAGTACAGCCGCCGCAGGGCCATCCCCAGGGCGCCACGCAAGGTAAAGCCGGCGAACCCGGGCAGACGCACCGCGTCCACCGGCACCAGAACGAAGCGGAGCCGGGAGAAGGTGATTTCGACGGACGCAAATAAGCCTGACCGGGCGATCTCGGCTGGTTCCTGAAAGTGCATTGGTGACTCCTGTTTACCCCCCTTCTAGGGTGGAGTCCGGAGCACTGGACATCCCCGGCACAGCCGCCTCCGGCGTTGCCAGCCCCAGATAGACCTGCACCCTCGGGTCGAACTCATTCAGCCGCAGGAAGAGGTGGGGAACCATCTTTTGCTCTGTTCGGTGATACCGCATCTCCTTGAACCGGATAAGCACGCCGTTGCTGACGGCGATCGACACGAACTGCTCAGGTTTGAGCTGGGGAAGCGACCTGAGCATTTCCCTGTCTTTGATAGCCTTCTCCACCTGCTGCGGATACTGAGGGGTGGGCTGCTCCTTCATCCACTGGATCAGGGCCGCCCACTCGGTCGCACCCGGTAACGGCTGCCCGTCACGGTTGTTGACCTCGTCCGCTGGGTAGATCCGGGGCGGCTGGACCGTCGCATCGATCCGAACCAGGCCTTCCCGTTCCGCCGTAAAGGCGAAGTAAGCGAAGCCCGGGAACCCCAGCCGCTCCTCCTGAAAGTCGGGGACCCTCCGCCGCATCAATGTCTTGGCATTGGCAAGGGTATTGTCCGCGCCGCTCTCCGCCAGCTCGCGGACGCAGCTTGCCAAAATGTTCAGGGCCTCCCGCACCTGCTGGGCCCGCTCCTCTTTTTGGGCTCCAACGAAGCCCGAGACCAGCTCCTCATAGAGGCGGAAATCGTCCGGCACATAGGTCAGAGGATAGGCTACGCTGCCGGAAGCCGCGATGACCACCGCTCGTTTGCCCAAGGCCCTGACCGTATTCACCACGTGGAGATAGTCCTTGTCACCGGCCACCAGCACCAGGGTCGTCAGGTGCTGACTGGTGAGGGCTGTCTCTATGCAGTCGATAGCCATGCGCACGTCAACACTGTTCTTGCGGACCTCCGAGGTCCTTACATCCACGTAGGTGGGCACGAACACCGGCTCTATTCCCTGGTTGTAGAGGGCCTCGGCGTCGCCCCTGTGGCGGGGATCCGCCCAGTTGGCGTAGGCCTTCGCGAGGGCGAGCCGTCCGTAACTCCTGGCAGCCTTCTTGATGGCCTGGATGTCGGGTACCCGCCCCAGGGCATCCACTACCGAGAGCTTGATGTTTTCCCAGTCCATGAACAGGGCTACATCCCCCCTGACCAGGTCGGGGGTCCGGCTCTGCACTACGGGCGTCACGACCCCCATCTCCCTTGAGTGTGCGCCCAGGCCCATCCCCTCCTGTTCCTTCAGCAGCCCGATCTCCGCAGCCATCCCCTCAAACGGGGGCACCTCCACCAGCTCTCCCAGGGCTAATGGGTCTCTAAGCTGCTCCTCAGAAGGTCGGCGGTCGACCACTGCCACCAGCCTCGCGCCTAGCAGGTGGGCCAGGTATGTGACACAATCCTGCATCACAGTGGTCCCGCCTGTCAGGTTGACGATGAACTGCCATCCCTTCCTTCCGGCCCATGCCTGCGCCAGCTCCCTGGCCCGCCGCCGGGCCGCGACAAAGTCTGCAAACGGCTCTTCAAGCACGTGGTGCTCCACCTGAAAGTTGGGATGGTGCCTCCTGGCAGCTGTTAGCACGCTATCCAAATTGCGCGCGGCTTCTCCGCTGGTGATGACTACCACGTAGTCCGGACGCGTCAGAACGATGGCGGTGAAGAGGCTGCCGTAGGACAGGCCCAGCGGGCTGAATAGCACCTTCCCCATGGGCTACCCCTCCTCGTCCCCAGCGGGGAGCAGCCTGGCCGCCCACGCCAGCACGAATACAGCCCCTGTATCGCCAAACTCCTCTCTGAGCTCAGTCAAGCGCTGGACAGTGATAGTCCTACTTAAGGCTTTCCACGCTTCCCCTCCCCGCGGGACGCTCTGCCGTAGTAACTCGGCGACGGCCTCCGCTGGGGCGTTTGTACCCTGCTGGCGTGTACCTTGCTGACGGAGCCGCCGCTGGTAAAAGCTGATGACCTTCTTCAGTTCATTCTTCGAAGTGCTAACGGCGTTTTGCAGCCTCGTCCTCAACATATGTTGGTAGTCAGCTCTTCCAGACGTCCTGGCGGCTTGCCGGGAGCGCAGGAGATTGATCAGTTCTTGCCTGATCTCCTGTGCCAGGCGCTCTGCTTTCTCAAGCATCTTGTCACGCCCCCCAGGCCCAACCACCTGCACCACCCCCAGCTAGGGCGGGTCACTTCGAAACGCCCTCAGGTTATTGGTCGCTACTTTGAGCTCTTCCTGCGTAAGCCAGGCAAGGTAGCTCGGCACCGTCTCCTTCGCCAAGTCTTCCAATTTCGTCGATGCCACCGCCTGCAGGGACCTATAAACGTTTGCCCCGACCAGCTGGACGCCGTCTGGCACCTCAAGACGCACACTGCCCAGCCCGCGGTTCTTGCCCCCGCCCATCTTGACGGAGAATGGCTCCTGTTGCCACAGGCCCATGGCCAGCAGCAGCAGCCCCATCTCCTCTCTGGTGAGGCCCATAAAGAACACCTCGCTCTTGAACTTTGTCCCCTTGGGGACTACCTCCAGCCGCTCCCTGGCAGCGCGCGCCAAAGGGACCAGCGGGGCCTTATGACGGTAAAAGCGCCGGCCCTTTGCAGGCGCTCTAGCGGGAGGAGCGCTCCACCTGGCCTCCACGCTCTGTATTTGCGTCTTGGCCTCCTTCAGGCCCTCGGTGTCGCAGAAGGTGACCCTCCCCTGAAGGCCCTGGGTGCCGAAGATGTGGCAGCAGATGCAGAGTCCTTCTCCGCGGCATCCGCCCCCTTCGCACGACGGCGACAAGGCCTCAGCATAGGCCCTTATCGCCCCCTTGATGCTGGTGCCCGGGATGTACAGCAGCCCCTTCTTGCGCGCGAACGGAATGTAGAGGCCCTCGCTGTCGAGCTCGTAGTCCCCGCTCCCTATGTGGAGCGGCGTCACGGCCTCCATCTGCACGACCATCTTGCCCGTGTACCCCTCGATGCGGTCATGGTACCCACGGGTCGGCCGGTTCCACGGGCGGCGAACTATCACCGGGAGGCTGTAGTACTCCCTGGTGCTATGCACCACTGTGCTGGGTCTCGGCTGCTTCTGCACTGTCTTCCTCCAGCAGCGCTATCAGTCGCAGCTGCGGACCTCCCTCTCCCCCCGTCTCTATCGCCACCTTCACCTGCGTCCCTCGGAGGACCTTGACACCGGGGAAGCGGCGCCAGTCCGTCTCCAAGAAGGCATGGAGCGTGGCGGCGTCCTCCCCTGGCCCTTCTGCTATGATGCCTCCCTCGCGACACCACCACACGTCCAGGCCCCCACCAAATGCCCGCCAGGAGAAGTATACACCGTACCTCGCCTTGAGGCCTTCCAGCGCCATTGCAAGCTGATCTCCAGGGCCCTCCTTTAGCGTGAGGCCGTTGTTCCAGTCCTCGATAATCAGTATCAGCTGCCCCTTATGCCTGCGCAGGACCCCGATGGCCGCGTCCCACTCAGCTACCGCCTTCATCCTCTCTTCCCAGCGTCGATGAAGATGCGCCAGTGCTCCCCCTTCATTATGGCTGTGGCAACGGCCCTCCAGGCCACTTCCGCCGTCGTCCCATTAGCGGGCCTAAACGCCGATCGCAGCCCCTCCTGGATCTCACCTTCAAGCTCTGCGGGCAGGGCCACATAGTCCTGGCGAATGAGGTCGTATTCCTCGACCAGCTCACCGAGAGCGCCGATGCCCCGTAACGTCCGCTCGTCGGTGGCCAAGGGCCCATGCTGCTCAAGGCGCAAGTCCTCGAGGGTAAGCTTCACCCGCCCCAGACCTCTGGACTTGAGGCCGCCGACGCGCTGGAATCCCTCGTTGATGTCCCTCAGGACCACCGCCAACAGCCCCAGCTGCCACAGCTGGTAGTTCCGCACCGTGATCTCACCGTAGAACGCTCCGGCCGTAAGCACCTCCATCTCAAAGAAGTTCTTGGAGCTGCCCCGCCGGCGGTCGACCACATTACCCGGCCTGACCTCTACCGTGAGCGCGGTCGCCCCCCGCTCGCGTTCCTCATCGGAAGCGTGGGGAGCCCACGGGAGGGCATCGCTGAACCGCATCCGAGCGGCCAGCTTGGTCGACCCGAAGGTGCGGCAGGCGTAGCAGTGCTCCTTGTAGCCCTTGACCTCCTCATTCCTCCCGCATGAGTCGCCAGTCGGGTCGCAGCAGTGCAACCCCAGTGTGCGCAGGACCCTCTCGGCGTGGGAGCGCACAACCCCCTTGACACTGCTCCCTGGCAGGAACGGGACCTCCCTTAGATCTCCCGCCACCTCCACCCAGGTGCGAATGAACTCCATGTCAGGCCGGGTGGGGTCTGCCGGTTCACGTCCGGACCGAACGAGAAGACCGGAAACGGGCTCCAATCGGTACATGAGCCGCGCCTGGTTATACAGCTTGCTGAACATGGCGTCTCATCTCCCATTGAGGGCCTTCTCCAGTTCTTCCCAGAGAGCCTTTCGCCACTCGCTCAGCTGCTGCTCCACTTGGGCCTGATCCTGCGCCGTCGGCGCTGCCTGCTGCAACCCTCTGCCTTCCTGCAAGCTCGCCAGGACCGCCTGAGGCGTCCATTGCACGACCTCATCAGTGACGATCCGAACCCTTCCCAGCCCGCGCGACTTCTGGCCGCCTAAAAAGGCCAGCCCCTCACTGATCATATCCATACCAAGGACCAGCATGCCGAGCTCATGGTCCTGAGGGTTCTCGGCCACCACTTCCAGGCGAAACCGGGTGCCCGCCGGTACTACCTCCAGGTCGAACTTAAGGCGGGAGGCGGCCGTCTCTGTCTCCCTGTCGATGGCGACCCCATCTCTTACGGCCAGCAGCTCGGGTGCCCAAGGTGACGAAATGGTCAGATCACTGAAGCTGAAACGCGCTGCCAGCCATGGCGAACCAAAGGCGCGACAAGTCCAGCAGCTGGCCTCCCACACCTCACGGTCCAGATCAGACCAGGTGCGGTCTCCCCTCCTGACCGCATCGCGCCACTGCTCCATCCGTTCGGCGGAGATACAGGGCCCGCCGGTTGTCCCTGCGTCGCCCCCCACAGGATAGCAGGCCAGCATCATGCCTGGCTTCTGTACGCCCCGCAAGAAGGCCTCCACCGAGGAACGCACGACACCCTTCAGCGATGACCCCGGGATGAACGGGCGACCGCTCCCGTCCTTCATCACCGGCAGCTCGCTGGCCGACGGGGCCAGCGACCGCCCGCTGCCGACATGGAGGCCGCTAAGGAGGATCAGATGCCCCCGCAGGACCACCCGACGCTCGAAGGTGTCGTGATAGGCCGTTACTGCCATATTCCTCACCTCTCCTCCGCGGACTCCCGCCATCGCGCCTCGCGCATGAGATAGCCGAGGAACAGGCGCACCAGCTCCATCGACAGCGCCTGGTCGCCGCCAGCATCCTCTTCCACCTGGGCGAGGGCCATGCGCAGCTCCTTGCCAAAGTCGCCGCTCCTCCAGCCCTCCCCCTTTTCGGCTCTTCCCTCTTGATAGCGTATGAACAACTGTATCTCCTTCACCGATGTGGTCGACAGGGCCAGCCGCAGCAGCCCCTGCCACTGGGAATGCGCTATGGGCACGACCTTTTTCCCGGCTCTCTTTCGAGTTTCAAAGAAGCCCTCGGCCTTCTCTATGAGGGCATTTTTCCTCTCCTCGATCTTCTCCCACCGCTCGAGCATATCCTGGGTCGTCGCCACGGCCCCCTCCTCACGACTGTGTTCTCCTCTCCAGGTGAAACTCATCGCAGAAGGTGAACCGCCCGTACCCTTCCTCCCGCCGCCATCCCAACCCCTCCCGCAGGAGGAGTGGCATATCTTTCAGTATGGCTTCTTCGTACTTCTGCGGACATGAGAAGACAAAGGCGCTGCCCATGGCCAAGGCGGGCATCAGCTCTTTAGGCAGCCCCACCGCCGCGTTGAACCCGGCAACATAAGTGACTTGGGTGACATACTTCTCAAGCAGGAGGTCATTGATCTGAAGACGCTCCCGCAGCTCCTGTACCAGCCACTCAACACCTCGGCCCAGAGGAAGCACTAGATCCGACGTGAGGGTGATGGAGAAGAAGAGGCGATCGCTCTTGGGATGACCCACTTTGCCCAACACCTCTCCGATGGCATCGCTGAACCTTTTCATGCGTTCCCTTAATTGCTCCACCTCTTGCGGCCGGGCTTCCTCCAGCAACTCGACCTTCACCCTGCCGAAGCCCCTGTGCCGGGCGCCGCCCACCAGCAGCTCCAGCCCCGGCGACAGGTGGCGCCTCACCTCGTCGGGAGCGGCCAGGATGGCACCAATGAAGCGGACGCGTTGCCCATTCTCAAGCCACTCCAGTCCCGTGTCCAGCACCTCATAAGAATATAGTTGTCCCTCGGCGCTGGTGAAACGAGCCCGATTGATGGCTGTCTTGGTCACAAGACGACGCTTAAGGCTGCCCTCGCCTGGGCCAAGACTCAGGTGCCAGGGGTCCAGGCAAAAGCCTCCCAAAGGCTGAAGCGCCTCGCCGCACTGGGTGCACCGGTCGTCCATGACCACGGGGATCCCGCCGCGACCACTGGCGTTCGACCGCAAAAGCTTGACCAACGTCGCGTCTATGAGGATGTCCCTGGACCCGTGGCCCGGCCTGGGACTTTCACTGGTTATCTCGTGCTTGTGAAAACTGGGGTAGCGCTTGCAGGTGCGGGCGGAAAGAGGTATGGGTCGCGGCTGCCCTCCGCTATATAGCGCAGGGTAGAAATTGGTCACCACGAAGGACGGGCCCAGCAACAGGCAGGCGACCTCCGCATCATGCCAGTTCCCGCCTTTCTCCTTCCAGACGAAGGAGTACGCTATGGCGCCGCGTACGGCGCCGCCGGGAAGATAGCCTACAGTTGACAGGAAATTAGCCTCTTGCCTGGCAGCGCCCGCCCGCACGTATTCCTTCGCCAGGAGCACCACCCGCAGCTCACACCCCCTAGGTGCGCTTCCCACCGTCCCAGTGTTTCCCGGTGGACGCTCCTGCGGCACCTCTTCCAGCCACGCTTCCTCAATATGGCCGAGGCCCCTGCTCTTGCCCCCTCCGATGGCCCGCAGGCTGGCCACGGCAGCCTTGAGCCACAGCAGCCACTGGTCCGGCACCGGCCCTAAGGCTTCAATGTCCGCAGTGAACACAAGGCGCTCATCGGGAGGCGGTTCGGCCACATCGCTCAAATAGAGCAGCTCCTCCTGGGCCACCCTCCGACGGCGGTTGATGGCCACGCCCGGGCGTATGGCGTATCCCAGCCCTGTGGGGACTTCAGGCCTGTCTTGCCGCCACCGTCTGGTGTAAAAGGCCCGCAGCTGGTCAACCAGTCGGGCGTCGTAAAAGCGGAGCAGCCCCTGCCTTCCCGGCGCGCCAAACAGCTGACAAGCGGGACAGGGCGCCTGGGGTGGACACGCCTGGTCGGGAGTGCCGCCGTGGCAGACCTCTTGCCGGAGGCCGGCCAGGAGCCTTTCGAACTCGATGCGCAGCGCCCCCTTGAGGGCTGAGGCTGGCACAATAGGAGCCCCGCCAGGGTCGCGCGCCGTGGTTCGGTCAGCCACCAGGGTCGTGCTCTGCCCTCCCACAAGGAGGCCTCCTCGAACGGCAAAGGTCAAGCGCCACCGGCTGGACACGGCCCCTACTCCGTGAACTCGTACAGCTCGATGAGATCCAGCAGGTTGGTCTGATAGAAAGGTGCGGGCGCAGCTTTCTCCAGCTTGAAGGCCCCCGTCTGTAGCCACTTCTCAACGGCGCTGGCCAGCATCTCCCCCGGGTAACGCTTGGCAAAGAAACGCCGCCAGCTATCAAGCCTCACGAACTGATAGCGGAGCTGGAGAGGAATGGCCCTCAGGGCCTCCGTCAGCAGCAGTTGCTCCACTTCGTGCAGCTGGTGCCGTGACACCGTCTCGCGCAGGGCGCCCACGTCTGCAAGGAGCCGCTCCAACTCCTGTGCGGTGACGGGCTTGGCGGTGAGCCGGAGAGGCAGCACAGCCAGACTGCCTTCTCTGCGTAGCACCGTCTGCCGCAACACCTCCACCGACGTGGTAAGGGGTGATGCGTCCTTAACCACCATCCAGTCCACAAACGCCCCTTGGTTATTATGGAACGCCTGTTGGGTATCGTGGTCACGCCCAGTGTATGGGTTACGCCCAGTGTATGGCGCCCTTTTGGCGCTCAGCAACAGGGCCTCGGCGTAATCTAAGGCGAAGCGCATGGGGAAACCCTTCCGCACGATGACGAATCCTGCCGAGAATGTGACTCCCTTAAGGGCGCTTCCAGCTTCGCGACGGATGCGATCCCCTTCCTCTTTTAGGCGATGGGGCAAGCCCTGCAGTATGTCCCGCACGACCGCCGCTGCCCTCCGGGCAGGCACCAGCAACACCAGGTCATCGCCGCCCAAGACCGGGGCCTGGTAGCGGCCCTTCAGCCCATGCTTTGTGACCAGCTCCTGCACAAATGTATCTAGCACGCGCCGCAGAGCACGGGCGAAAATGGCGCAGTCCATGAGCCCGGGGAGCTGAAACAGGGCCTGGCCCACACCGTTGCCGTCAGCGTACACCACCGCGTAATACGCGCCTTCCTCCCCGCCCGCTATTTCCTCGACGGTCAGGGCCGTCTCGAGTCCCTGTCCTTCCAGCGCCTGCCGTTCCTGCCTGCCCCGCTGCCTCTTGCGAAGGCAGTGCCCGCAGAGGCGGTCCCTCGCCGCCGCGGGACGCACACGATCCTCCTCCGTGGCTACCTCTCGACCACAGCTGTCGCACCGTCGGAGATAGCCTGGCAAGGGGGGCAGCAGGATGTCCGCCCGCTCCTCCTTTGCCTCCCGCATCAGATCTGCCATGAAGGCCAGGACAGCGCCAAAGCCAGCGCCCGGCACCTGCTTCAGTCCTCCCTGCGCGGTCACCTCACGGAGGCTAGCGGGGGCCGCGGGTCCGGTTATTAGCTCCTCCGGTCTGAACACATGCCACACCACCGAGCAGGTTCCCACGCCGGTGGTCTCCCTGAACCTACGCCGAAGTTCCTGTGCTAACTCGTCCGCGGCGTCGGCAGGGACTATCAAGAGGCCGTTGCCGCCCCCGGCAAACACGACAGAGCCGGCATCGAGCCCCAAGTCTCGCAGAGAGGAGTTCAGTATCTTCCCGTCCTCCTCCAGCTCCTTGACCATGGCGCTGGCGCCCTGGATTTCCAGCGGGCTTGCACTGGCGAAAACAAAGTCCTTGATCCTGTCCACGTCGAAGCTGACCACGGCCACCGGCGGGCATCCCTTGAGGGCATCGAGTCCATCTTGGCGCCCCTCCACCACTGAGTGGGCTAACTCTGTGTCTTGCAGTAGTGCACCCAGAGCGCCAGCAAGCTGCTGCTTGACCTTCTCGTATCCTTCCATAGCCCCTCTCCTCACATGCTGGACGGTCCCGGTGCTAGAGCGTCGCCATTGACGTCATACACCCCTTCGAATGTGATGCCTGACTCTTCCAGGACCTCCTTGACAGCGTTGATCTCCTCCCAGATCTCACTGGCCACCACGTGGCGGACGTCACCGCCAGCATTCCTATCAAAGACGACGCGTATTCGGAACTGGAACTTTGATGCGCCCCCCTCGGAGGTCACGAAGACGAACCTCACGGCCCTGTGCTTGCAGAAGTGGGCCGGCTGCTTCATCTTGAATAGAAGGCGGTCTGTCACGCTGAGGGCTTCCAACGTCATCTCGTCGTCACAGCTGATATTATTGGCCAGACAACCTAACCATCGCTCATTGACAAACTTATCGATGGCGTTCGCCAGTTCCTGAGCGGTGCGACATAGTTGGCTGTCGTGGGTCGGGTTATAGAATGCCTCGCTCAGCTCATCGAAGCTCTTTTTCCGTTCTGCGAGTGTGTCTTTGAGTTCGGCGTTGACTTGCTTGAATTCACTCGGCAGGCAATTACAGAGCCGTTCCAGGCGCTTCCACAACTGACTCACCTCATCCTGGGTGCGCCGCACTCGCTCCTGCACATAGTTGTCATCCACGGCCCTGTCGGACTGGATATCCAGACCGTCCACCACTCGCAGCAGAGCGCACAGGAGGAGCACCTTATCGGTGGTTAATAATCTCCCACGGTAGAAAATGCCACGATCGCCGAGCACTAGTGCCAGCGGTGGGGCAACGATACCAAAGGGCTTCCCTGCCGCCCAGCACTCTTGGCCTTCTCGGAGGGGCATACTCTTGCGGTCGTATATGCAGATGAGGGCCACCGCGTCGCGCTCTTCCTCGGGCAGGTAGCCATAGCTCGCGTCGCAGATTCGCTGGGCTGAGAGGAAATTATGGAACATCCTCACCAGGCTCGGGAAGCGAGACACTTCCAGCTCCTTCACTTCGCCACCAGGCCCACCGCTGCGGTCATCGAAGGATTTGAGCCCTAATGCGGCCAGGAACTGTTTGAATTTGCTCGGCAGCTTATCATCTTGGCTCGACATCGACTGCGGCGGTAGTCGGAACCGGAGGGCGGTGTGGCCGATATCGTGCAGCCAGAGGCAGGAGATGAGGCAGCGCAGCTCGTCCTTGCTCAGGAAATCGCGGCGCACCCGCAGTATCGGCTCCAGTATCTCGGCCGCATATTCCATGAGCCGCTGGCTGTGCCCCCGGCCGTGCTCCACGGTCTCGGGGATGATGTCCCCTATCCACACGTGCACCCAGCGGCTGATCCTTTGGCGAAGTTCATCGGCGGAGTCCTCTTTCAGCCTGCTGATAAGCCTCGCCCCGTAGCCAAAGCGCTCCAAGCGCTTCCCCTGGTACAGTTGGTTGAGCACTATGCCCAGGGGGTTCAAGATCCACTTGCCGTCGCTGGTCGGCTGGAAAAAGGCCCGAAATCTCGAAGGCGGCTCCACATTCAGTTCGCCCAGTTCGCCCCGAGCCACCAGGGTTCGGTAGTCGTCCAGAAGCTTGAAGTCCCAGTCCATGGGCACTGGGGGCACCGTCACGGTGACTTTGGAGTCCTCGTGCTGATATATAACCTCCACATCGGGCCGCTGGAACCCGAACAGGGCCATCAACGGTGCCAGGACCTTGTAGCCCCCGGTGATATTGACCACCGTTCGGGTGAAATTCTCTTTATCACACTGGTTGATGAGCTCCCATAGCTTTGCAACGAAGCCTGCTGCGTCTTTGCCGAAACTCTCCGGACTGGATGGGTCGAACGAGAAACGCTCTATGGCTACCGCGCATGAGTCGCACACCCTCTTCTTCTGCCTCCCCCAGGGCAACACGTGTTTCTCCAGGATACCCTTGACGAATTCTGCGCACCCCTCGGCCGGGGTTCCCCTGGTGGGCAGGAGGACTACCTTTTTCAGCCGGGCCGACCCATCCTCAGGTAGGGAGTTGAGCCAGAAGCAGAAGCTCTGGATCTCCGCCGAGGGGAACTCCTTCTCCCAAACCAACCGCTCTAACGATGAGGACTCGAGACCGGAACGAAAGTGTTTAACTAAAGCATCGAACGCTTGCCCGCCTGGGCTCTGTGTATCGGAGAGAGACTGCAAGATTGCCTCATCCCCGGTAGCTGCAAGGGTCTGCGGACATTGCCGCCGCACCCCATCGATGAGGGATGTCCCCACCGTCATGAGCACCGCGATCTTCTCTACCATGGTCTCCAGTCCTCGGCTGGCTAACTCGCCGCTCTAGGCTCCGCACACCCGCCAGCTTCCATGCCTCCATCCATTATATTCATTGGGTCAACCTTCACCACTGGTGTGCTCAGGACGTGACTGTCACATCTACGGTTGGCGACTTTCATTTCCCCACCAGACCTCCCGGCAGGAACCTGTCCAATTCCTAAACAGGGACAGCTTCTCCCCAGCGCCTGGGATTCCAGGAGCCTCCAGCCAGGAGCTAGGGACGGCATCCCACCGTAGGCAAGACCAACCGTTTTTGTTACAGCGATGCCCAGGACAGGCCCGTGTTTTTGGGGAGCACAGCCCTTCGCTCTCTTCCATAAGTATTGGGTCTCAAGTATTGGGTCTCCATCCTCTCTTCATCGGGGCAACCTTCACGACCAATCATCGCGGAAAAACCGGAGCAAGGCGCCCTTTTAAAAGTCTCCATCCCCCCTTTATCGGGTCAACCTTCAGGACCTGTAGACTGCCGGCGGGTAAACCCACCTGGGGTGTTTGTCTCCATCCCCTCTTCATCGGGTCAACCTTCGGGACTCGGGGCCAGGGACTTGTTGACCTCATTTCCCTGATTTGTCTCCATCCCCTCTTCATCGGGTCAACCTTCGGGACTCGCGGTTTCTGCAAACGTGCGCCGAGCTAGGCATAAACCGTCTCCATCCCCTCTTCATCGGGTCAACCTTCGGCACCGTTCCTCCTGGTATCTCCCAGGAGTTGTATGAAAGAGTGTCTCCATCCCCTCTTCATCGGGTCAACCTTCGGGACACGGGTCTTCGGACCCGTACCCAAACCCGGCGGAACTTAGTCTCCATCCCCTCTTCATCGGGTCAACCTTCGGGACTCATCCCTTCCTGCCGCTTTCAGGCGGCGGGTGCGAAAGTCTCCATCCCCTCTTCATCGGGTCAACCTTCGGGACAGGACGCTGTATCCGGCCCCACCGTGGCGGCCGGAAAGTCTCCATCCCCTCTTCATCGGGTCAACCTTGGGGACCTGGGCCCAGCTCCTCCGGTGGTATGCCACAGGAGAGTCTCCATCCCCTCTTCATCGGGTCAACCTTCGGGACGGAGCTCGGGGAGGCCTCCAAGACGGAGGCTCTCGTGTCTCCATCCCCTCTTCATCGGGTCAACCTTCGGGACATTCCAATCGATCTTCTTGCGAAGGTCGATTGCTTTGTCTCCATCCCCTCTTCATCGGGTCAACCTTCGGGACTCTTGACAGGGTGGTGTCCGAAGTCCAACGGATGCCTGTCTCCATCCCCTCTTCATCGGGTCAACCTTCGGGACTCCCCACCTCTGTGTTTGCAAACTATCACTGCTATCGTCTCCATCCCCTCTTCATCGGGTCAACCTTCGGGACTCTCCAATACGGATTTCAAATACGATTTGCGAGGCAGATGACAAACCTCACCATTCCTCCCTTCTTATCCCCCCAATGCACGCAGAAGTCAAACCGCGTGAGAGCTTATGAGACGCAATTTTCTCGCTCGCTCTCTTCCTGTGAAGCACATGCTCGTTGTATGTCACAATCTCGATAGCCGGTGCTTGCCTGAATGGTCTTCTCTCCCAGTGCCTTCCGGCCCTGGCGCTCATGCGCCCCCCGCCCTACATGCGCGCAAGCGCCTCGTAGATGTGCTTCGCCTCGATGGTCTTGCTCCCATCCTGGGCTGCCAGGGAACAGGCGGTGCCCAGGAGGTCCTCCAGCTCTCGGAAGTTGCCGGGGAACGAGTGCCGCTCCAAAGCCTGCAGCGCTGCATGGGAGATGCCTTCTATTTCACGGCCCCCGTTGACAAGCGGGTCCTGCAGGACCAGGTCCACCAGCAGAGGCAGGTCTGCCTTCCGCTCACGGAGGGGGGGCAGCCGCAGCTTATACCGGAACCGGTGGTATAGGTCGGCCCGGAACCGGCCCGCCCGCACCTTCTCCATCAGCGGCTGGTTGGTGGCGGCGATAATGTACGTAGGCGCCACCACATCCTGAGGTATCGGCCAGCCAAGCGGCCGAAACCGATACGTATCCAGGTACATGAGGAGCTTCGCTTGCAGCTCGAGGGGGAGATCCCCTATCTCGTCCAGAAAGACTACCTCGCCGTACGCCTGGAGGAGCAGGCCCGGCCGGCCCACAGGGGCGTCGGTGTAGGCGCCAGCAAGAGCGCCGAATAGCTCCGATTCCAGGAGGTTAGGTGGGATGGCCGCCACGTTAAGCCGATGCAGCCCCACGCCATTTTCCCCCTGACCGAGATAGCGGTGGATCCAGCTCGCCACCAGGGTCTTACCCGTGCCCGTCTCCCCTTCGATCAGGATGTGCAGCCTGGGGAGGGTATTCACCTCCGGCGGCTGCGTGCACAGATCTCGGAGGAGGCCCCTGAACTCGTCTCCCAGATTCATCCATCCTCTGCCTGCCCCTCTCCCCCGATGACTCGACGACGCCTGTGACCGCAGCGCCATCCCCATCGCCTGGAATAGCGCAGCGATGTCCTCACTTCTTCCCCTGAGCGTGGAGGCAACGATCCTCAGGGGGCTCTTTTTCACCCGCTCCAACACGCTCATCAGGTCCCGCAGAAAGCGGCGCATGGGAGGGTCTATGAACAGGCTGATCAAGTGCCCCTCCTCTGCTTCCACGTCTCCCCGCCTGATGAGAGAGCCCACAGCCTGGTACGACGCTTCGGCGGCCGACCCACGTGTCCTCCGCAGCTCATCACGCACAGTAGCTGCCAGCTTACCCAGCTCCACCAGGCTGGAGGTTAGGTCCTGCTGGCGGAAGAAGCCGGCCAGCTCTAAGTATCCTGTACTAATGACTTTGAAGAGGGAGTCAACGCTCATCTCCCTAAACAGCACGATAACCGGCGGCCTGTTACCACGGCCTCTCAGGGCCGACAGCGCCTGCTCCGCCTTCTCCTCGTCCACCACCAGTACGGCCGGCCCATGTATCGCAGAGGCGTCCGACACGGGGGTTACCGCCCCTGCAAGCTCGCGCTCCCGCTCTAGCAGCTCCGCGAGCCAAGATGCCACATTGTCGTCGCTGAGGTACAGAAAGACGCCACCGGCCTCCGCTCCCGCGCTCCCTGTCACAGTCGCCCTCTCCCCTTGCCGGCGCGAACGCCCCCGTGCTCACCACCCATCAGGGCTCCCACCCACTGCTCGAACGGGTCGTCGGTTCCTGGCCGCCAGGCCCGCTCCTCCCAGTAGCTGTGCAGAAGCCGCTTCAGCCGCTGGAGCACAGTATTCTCGCGATCCTGTGCCCCGATGCCGCTCACCCATCTTTTGAGCACATCAGAGTCACCTGTCAGAGCGCGCCGCGCTATATCAGCCAGCTGAATCGGCCGACCACCGGCCGAGTTCACCATTTCCCTGGCTAAGGCCAGAAGCGCCTGATTTACATCGCCTTGGGTAGACCGAGGTTTGAAAAGCCAAGCCAGCTTCCTGATCTGGCCCCCGGGCAGCGCCAGATGCCAATGGTTGGTGACGGCCGAGGCCAGCTTCCGAACTGACTCCCGCCCCAGCGACGCCCATCTCTTGTCCTGGCACAGCCGCGTCACCAGGTCCTGCATGTTGAGAAGCCCTAGCCGGGAGCGACTGCCATGCGAGGGCAAGCCCACCGCTAGCTCCTCCGCGAATGGCCCAAGTAGCTCCTCGACAACCTGGCGCACCGCCTCGACAAAGGACTGCGCCCACATGTCCACCTCTCCCTCCGGCCACGGCCACTCGTCGAGCATCCGCAGGCGCACCCTCCCGTTCTCGACGACGAGTTCCAGGTCCGCCTCTGGTGCGACATCGTCCACCGCGTATACGTATGGCTCCTGGCTCGCCTCCCCCGGATTCTGCCGGACCGCCAGGGAGACTGGCGTGTCACCCTCGTCCTCCAGCTCCTCCGCCCCCGGGTCGGGGTCGTCCGTCCAGGGCTCCAGCGGCTCTTCCACGTCCGGGTCCCAGGCGCGGCGGAGGCGAGGCAGGGCCTTTACCGCTGCCACAAGCTGGGCGGCGAGGGCCCGCCGCTGCGAAATCTGCGGCTCCAGCCCGAGCCGAGGCTCCTGTCCGTATCGTAGGCCGTCACTCACCATGGCCCTAGATGAGGTTGAGCATGAGTCGGCCCTTGGGCTCCCACAGCTGATCCTGGAGGCCCCTGTCAGCCGCCTCCACCAGCACGCGCACGGCGTCCCGGTAGGCGGCAGCGCTCAGGAAGCCGCGGAAGCCGCTGTTCCCACTCACATCGGCGGCCGCTCTGAGCGACCACGACCCATTTTGCCGAAGCAGCCTGGGCCTCAGCGCCACCTCAAAGTGCCTCGGGTCCACCTGCACATAGGGGGACCCAGGCCGGTAAAGCTCGTGCCAGAAACCGACCCAGTCGAACCTCCTCCGGCCGGCCAGAAGCAGGCGCCGTGCCCACTCCAGGTCGAGGTGGGCCATGCCGCCGGCATGGAACGTCCTCATGCTCAGCTGGGTCCCCCTCTCCCCGATGCTCTGCGCTGCCAGGATGCCCACCTCCTCCCCGGGCAGCGGCTCCTGGCTTCCTGGGGGCCTGCGGCCATAGCATTTCCGACAGATCCATGGACTTCCCAGCCGGCAGGTGGCTGGCGACCTCACCACCGCGAACTCACGCGCAGGGTCGGCCTGGCGCACTAGGTCCACGATGCCTGACGTGACCTCCTGGCCGGCCGGACAATGCCCGAGCTCCTCAGCCAGAAAGCGCCCCACCGCCCTCGTCAACGGCACCGGTATGCCCTCGGTCGCGCCACAGTCTTCCACCTCTGGGTCGATGCGTATGTGGCCGCAGGACTCTGCCAGCTCCCGGGTGATATGGCCTCCCTTGGCCACGTTGATCTTCTTGTCCACCAGGCTGGCCCTGGCCCCATGACAGCTCATATAGAACTGGAACGGGGAGAGGCCTTCGTATAGGTTGTTAAGTATTATTAGCTCCTCTCTCTCCCCCACGGCCCGGCCCTTGAAGCCGATGGTCTGCAGGATCTGTTCCCAGCTCCCTCTCGCCCCGGAACCGTAGATCAGCACCAGGGGATTGAACTCCTCCCCGTGATCCCGGGCCACGGCCGAGAGGTGATTATCAAGCTCGTCCCTCAGCCTCTCCTCTGTTATTCTAGCACCTGCGCTCCCTGTCTCCAGGAGCTTTACCCACTCATGCCGCCGGTCCTCAGGGACGATAAATGGCTTCAAATCAAAGTAGCTCAGGCTTACGCCGCTGCGGGTGGCGGCCTCAAACGCGATGTTGGAAAGCTGCCTGAGCCGGTCGAGGAGGTCGTCAGGAGAGTCTTTGTGACGTGTCACCAGATCTGCCACCGCCCTCTTCAGATCCTGGGCGCGCATGGGCCTGCGCTCGGCCTCCAACTCCAGGACTTTCCTCAGCTGCTGCCATAACTCCTCCTTCCAGGACTCGACCTTTGGGTCTGCCGAGGTCAGCCCCAGGTAATAGCACCCAAGAACGACATCCTGCGTCAGGTGAAGCAGAAGTTCGCCGGAAGCGGCCGAGTGGAGGTGACGGGACACGTCCATCACCTCCCGGGCCTCTGCCTGCGCCTCCTTGGACACCGGGAGAAAGAGGGCCATGGCATCGCCGTCGAAGTCGGCATTGTAGGGACCGCAGTAAAGGGGAGGAAAGCCGATGACCTTGTGATACCAGGGCCGGGGCCGAAAGGCCAGCAAGTTATACTTGTGGAGCGTCGGCGGGCGGTTCAGGAGCACTCTCAAGTCCAACTCGCTGATCAACCTCTCAAGGTGCCCTGCCGCGGCTATGATGGCCCGCCGCCTACCTGTCCGGACGGCCTCGCCCAGCCCGTAGTAACGCCTGCCGCCGATGCGGCGCCTCAGGGGTTCCTCCAGCAGCTCCCACAGCAAGCCAATGGGCACGTTGCACTCGTTTAGACGCAGGTCGGGCGCCGGCACGATCACGGCCCGGCCTGAGTAGTCCACGCGCTTGCCCAGGAGGTCGTAGCGCAGGAGGCCGTATTTGCCGTCGATGCATCGCCGCAGCTCATGGAACAGCCGCAGCACCGCCCTGTGGAGCGACCGGCGGTATCGCCGCTCTAGGGCGTCCTTTAAGGCCTGGAAGTCGCCCCTCTGGTATATCTCCCGCAGGGAGACATCGGCGTTCAGTTTCCAGTGCAGCCATCGAATAAATGAATCGGTCGAGCCCTTGCTCGCCAGCATTTCGGCTAAACAGCTTGGATTTAGCTCGGCAAGGAAGCGGTAGCGACTGTTCGCCCAGATCACCCGCTGATATGCAGTCGCCAGGGGGTCAAGGTGGCAGCGGTGCCCTTCCACATATCGCCACCGATAAGCTGGTGGCACCACGGGTAACACCTGGATCATAGCCTTCTCGATCTCTTTCAGCTGCGCGGGGCACTGTTCCTGCGCCCACTTCAGCACCGCATTGGTCCCTCCGTCGTCGTTCCGGTCCTCCCACCGCCATAGGGCATCCAGCTTCCTGCGTAGCCTTTTCGCTGTGTCCTTGTTGGCACCCCCGGCTAATGCGCTCCCCACCAGGGAACGCCTCACCTGGGGCCAGCGCCACGGGTGGATGATGGGACACGCAAGCGTTATGTGGCCGAGCCGGCTCCTGCGGTCCGACCGCGACCAACCGAACACATCCTCTGAATAGAGGCCCTGGCGCGCACTGTCTGCCAGGCTTGGGCTGTTGACCTCACCCTGGGAGATGGTCGGCACCCTTTCCGCAGGCAGCCAGGACACCTGCGCAGCACCTTCCGGCCTGTCGGGCAGGCTCAGGTGGAGCAAGGCTCCCCTGGCCAGGGACTCCACTGCCTTGAGGGTTTCCGGGCTCTTCCGTGGCGGCAGAGGCTGCCCCATACTGAGGCCAGGGTCGAGCGCCGCCTGGCGATCGTCGCTCCTGGGCCCCAGGGCTTCCTTCAGGTTCGCGTATGCCCCGTGGGCGCGCAGCGCCCACACCTCCATCTCCCCCAGCCGCTGCCCTCCTTCCGCCCGCCGGCCCGGCACAGGCTGCTCCGTCCTAAGGCTCCTGGGCCCCTTCCGGGCGCGCCCTGCCAAGACCGCACCTGCTATCTGCGGGAGCCGCAGGAAGTACTGGTACCCCACCACCGACCGCTGGTGGAACGGTTGCTTTGTCCTGCCATCGTAGAGCTGGGCCTTGCCCCTTCCGTCCAGACCCGTCTGCTGCAACAGCCTCTCCAGCTCATCCGCGTGGGCGCCGGCAAAGGGACGTCCTAGGTTGGCGGAGCCCACGCCATTGTAGTTCTTCAGCACCCAGCCCCAGTGAGTCTCCAGCAGCTGGCCCAGATTCATGCGGGAGACGACACCCATGGGATTCAGGATCGCCTCCACACGGTACGTTTTGCCGTTCGCCTCAAAGTAAGGCATGTGATCATCAGGCAGCACGGAGGTGATCACCCCCTTGTTGCCGTGACGCCCAGCTATCTTGTCGCCGACCCTTGCGGGCCTCTCCTCATATATCCAGATGGAAAGGTGGTCGTTGCGAAGCTCAGCACGCACCACCTCTCCGTCTTCTACTTCCTCTGGCACCACCACGTCCTCGGGGGCTGACCACGCAGCTGGCCGTCGCGATTGGAAGTACTCCACCAGCTGCCGCAGCTCCTCCTCTGTGGCCGGCCTGGCGCTCACTGTGAGGCCCGACGATGTCACTTGTGGCTTCCGGCGGATGACGGCTACCACATCGCCGCCCACTACCTTGGTTCCCGGTTTTACCAGGCCTTGCGAGGCCTTCCCTTTATCCTGCCTCTCCACCTCCACCCCTGTCAGCTCTATGCGGTAGAGGTGTACGGATGTGAGCTTGCGACTGGCCGTCTCGCTGATGACGATGCCGTCCTCAAAGTTCAAACCCTGGAAGGGCACGTAGGCCACCAGCAGGTTGACACCCAGGGCAAGGCGCCCGTCGCGCATGCCGGGCCCGTCGGCGATGACCTGCCCTTCGTCCACGTGATCGCCCACCTTCACCCGCGGGCGCAGGAGCACGGCAGCGTTGGCCTTCTCCGGCACTGATCCCTGGAGAAGAGGGATGCGGACAGGACCATGCGATGTCTCGATGGTGATCTCGCCATTATCGACCGAGATCACCTGACCGGCAGCCGGCGCCTTGAGCATGGCCATAAACGCCGGAGCTGCCGCCAGCACCTCCTCTTCCAGGCCCGTGGCCACCATGGGCGTCTCTGGCTCCCTCAGGGGGAGGGCCTCCTTGAGGAGCTTGGCGCCCATTATGGCCCGCACGGCATCGTTGTGCTGGATAAAGGGGATGAGAGACGCAGCAAGGCCCAGAATGTCCTCCGGGGCGCGAAGAGCGTACTCCACCTCTCGGCGGCCCTTGTAGGCATAGACGGCCGAGCCATCCCTTTGCAGCTGCCGCGCCAGCACCTTGTCCTCGCCCTGCGGCAGGCGCTCGCCCACCCATCGCTGCGCCTCCTGGGCAGGACCTACCTGGGCGGTCTCGCCAGTTCGGGCGTCAATATAGGTAGCATAAATGCTACCTTGGGAATCTACCACAGCTCCCCGCGCGAACTGCATGGTGATGCCGATGCTGTCATTCTCGGGGGTGGCAACAGGACAAAGGCGGCCCAGATACGGAGGCAGAATGCGCCGCCAGGAGGAGTCTGCCCTTTTTGGCTCCTGGCGCAGCCTAAGGGGAGTCGCCCTCTCTACCTCCATACGGACATAGGCCTCAGCCAGGGGGTTCAGAGGCAGCAGCGCCCGCAGATACCTGGGCAACTCCCACGGCCTGAGGGACAGTTGGTCACGCTGCGTTCGGCCTGCGTGAACGTTCCTGTGTGCGGGCAAGGCCCTCAGCAACCATCTCGCCACACCCCCCTCTTCAACCCTCAACAGCCACGAGGGCCAATAACAGGCCTCCTCCTTGTCAGCCTTGACCAGGCAACATCTGCCGGGGGACCAGCCCACGCCTTCAAGGCGACCCGGCAGTAGGCCAGAGCCACTGGGATCGCCCTCAAACGGCCGCACCGTTCCGTGGCGCATAGTCATCTGTTTCACCTCGGAAGGAGACACAGATGACCGGCCACTTCCTGCTTCCTCGACCCGTGGCTCGTAGACCGGCCCTCGGCCGTTCCGCCGCCAGAGGGATCTCTACAGGCGTCACTTCCCGGGGAACTCCCA
>Ga0079995_1034380_pt1 | contig 24897 bp, 27 predicted proteins | sample FaiFalFF_MnMetaG_2_FD_69198 | JGI IMG/M metagenome (GOLD analysis project Ga0079995, IMG submission 69198) | Freshwater microbial communities from Yellowstone National Park, Wyoming, USA - Fairy Falls C (FF_Mn_C) (SPADES assembly) (version 4) | ecosystem: Environmental > Aquatic > Freshwater >...
TGTTGAAATGCCCAATATAGGTCAAAAAGTGGAATTTTCTAAAGTTTGTGGTTCTATTGAATCCGTTAAATCCGTATCTGATATATATAGTCCTGTTAATGGCGAGGTATTTGAGGTTAATACTAAGCTAATTGATAAACCAGAATTACTTAATGAAGATCCATATACTAATTATATCTTTAAAGTTAGAATAACTGATTTTTCTTTTAAAGACAAATTACTTGATGCTAATCAATATAAACAACATATTGGAATAGCCTAAGTTAGTGATTAAGATACTTTAGTAATTAAAATACTAAAAATTTAGTAATAAAAAAATTTAATTTAAAAAATTGGTAAAAAAATTAGGGGAAGGCAGAATTATATTATAAAAAATATTTGGTTGGGACTTAAGATATTAGGGGGAAAGGAGATTTAGATGGAAAATATTTACAATTTTCTTAAAGTAATCTATATTGCAGTGGTTATAGTTTTTACAGTATTAGTGGGTAGTTATGTAACTGAGAAAAGTGGGTTAAGTGGAATAATGGGAGGAAGTCAAAATTTAGCTGATAAAGGTATCAAGAAAATGACAAAACAAGAAATAATTACTAGCTGGGCTACTAGATTAGCTATTTTATTCTTTATTATTTCTTTCTTACTTTTTGTCATGTCATCTAATTTATTTAAAAGTTTTTAATTTTTTTTGTTTATTATTAATCTTTAGTAATTATTCTCGAATTCAAAAATTAAGTTAATTTATATTAGGAGGTTTTTATGCAAAAAAAAATAGATATTGTTAAATATATTTTTCTTATCTTTATTGTTTTTTTAATTGTTTTTAAATTATCTTTTGCTAATAACAATAATAAGTTTAAGGATTATTATTATTATAGTAATATGATTTCTGAGTTAATATATAATATTCCTGAGGTAAAAAAAGCTAAGGATGAATTATATAGTGCTTATTATGATTTAAAATTGGCTTATTCTCAATATGGTGTTAATTTAGAATCGTATTATAATTATGGTTATAATCAACCAACTGTTAAGATTAATATTGGTTTCAGTACAATTAATATTTCTAATGATTATCCTTATAATTATGGAATAAGATTAACAAAATTGCTTTATTCGTTTAATTTTCTTGAGAATATTATTATTTCTAAGCAAATAAATTATTATTCAAAATACTTAAAAAATCAACAAACTTTAAATGATAACTATCTAAAGTTTTATGAATTGATGTATAATATTGTCAAAGCTAAAGATTTTTTAGATTATACATACAATTTAATTAATTATACAAATGAATTTCTTAAAACTACATATAACTTATATTCTGTTGGTGTTTTACCTAAGTTAGATTACATTAAAGCTCAATCTGTTTACCAAGAATCTTTAACTCAAAATATTATAGCTAAGGATAACTATATTTTAGCAAAGCAATCTTTACTTTCATTTTTAAATACTACCGAAAATAATTTTAATATAGACTCTTTTATTACTTACATATATAAAGGTAATTATCAAGACAAAATTTACTTAAAGGATAACAATCTAAATATTGATTTAGCTTATTTAAATGAATTAAATAAAGATCCCAAAGATTTACTAATTTCAAGAATTTTGTATTCTTCAATTGAAGCTTTGAAATATCAAGCTAAATCCCTAGATTATCAGAATGCTCCAAAATTGTTATTAACTGCTACTTATGATAAGCTTAAGCCTACTGGGTTTTCTAGAGACTACAACTTTAATGTTAATCTATCTTTGTCTTGGAAGTTATTTGATTCTGGGAATTCTTATTACAATAAGCAAATTCTTTTACAAAATATAGACTCTTTATATCAAGATTACAAGAGATTAATAATTAATTTGGATTTAGCTAAAAGCAATTATAAAACTAAGTTTATTAATAACTATAATTCTTTAATTTCTTATTATAAAACTTTTAATTATCAAAAAGAACTTTTTAGAGTTACTAAATTAAGATATGAAAATGGATTATCTACTTATTTAGAGTATTTAGATTCTCAAAACTCTTTACTTCAATCTGAATTAAATTTAAATAATACTAAATCTGATCTGCTTCTTAATTATGTTTACATTCTTTATTATAATGATGTTGATTTAAATCTAAATAATTTCTTAAATTACTTTTTTAAAATAATTAAATAATTAAATAGGAGGTTGGAATATGAGTAAAATTAATTTAAAAGAATTATACTTAAAAAATAAAAACTTAAAATTAGTCCATTTGTTTTTAGTAGTTTTTATTTTATTAAATATTTTTTCTTGTAATTCTAATAAAGTACAAGATAAAGTTAGTGCTAAAGGTGAATCCAAAACTCCTGTATTGGTTATAGAAGCTAAGAAAGGTAGTTTATCTAATTTTTTGGATATAGATGCTAAAGTGGTTTATAAAATAACTTCTAATTTAGGGTTTAAAATAAATGGGAAGGTGAAAAATGTTTATGTTTCAGAAGGACAACAAATAAGTAAGGGACAGCTTTTAGCTGACTTAGACATAGAGGCTATTAATTATCAAATAAATCAGGCATATGAAGCTTATAATACCGCTAAATCTAATTATGAACAAGCTCTTAGTAATTATAATATCCAAAAGGTTCAAGTAGATTCAGATTTAGCTAGATCTATTATCGCTATCAATCAAGCTAAAACTAATGTTGAATTAACTAAAACTATTTTATATCAAGCTAAAAAAGATTTTGAAAGATATACTATTTTATATAACAATGGTGCTATCTCTGCTTCTAATTACGAAAATATTAAATTACAATATCAAAATAGCTTAACGAATTACTATAATGCCTTATATGCTTTAGAACAAGCTAAAGAAAATTATAATGTAGCTAAACTAAAGAAAGATAGATTACAAATAGTACAAAATCAATTAAAAGCTGCTTACTATAATATGCAAAACCTTTATAATGCTTATCAGTTGAGCCTAACTTATTTAAATGATTCTAAATTAGTTAGTCCTGTAGATGGGGTAGTACTTAAAAAGAATATTGATGTAGGTAGTATTGTTAGCCCTTCTTTAGTTGCTTTTATTGTCGGTAATCAAAAATCTAAGATTATACAAGCTAGTGTTTCTGATATTGATTCTAAAAGAATTCCAGTTAATACCTTAGCTTTTGCTTATTTTAATAATAAAAAATACACTGCCAAAGTTACTTCTATTTATCCGTCCTTAACAGCTAATAACACTTATATCTTAGAAGCTAAGTTTTTAGAACCTAATGATCTAAATCAAAACGATTATGTTAGTTTACAGATTATTACTTTAACTAAGCAAGGTTTTATTATACCCAGGCAAGCTATTATATTTAGTGAAAATAAAAATTATATTTTTGTTGTAAAAGGTGATAAAGCTTATAAAAAAGAAGTTAATATTATATTAACTAGTGGGAAAGATGTACTCGTTGATAATTTAGAAGAAGGAGATTTAGTAGTTATAGATGGTCAATACTTTTTAGTAGACGGTTCTTTAGTTAATGTAATTAAAAAATAATTGAAAAAAACTTTTTATAGATTTTTTTTCATATTAATTAATAGTTTTTCAAAGTGATATACATATTCTTTTATTTTAAAGTATATTTCTTTTGCTAATTCTTCTTGGTAAGTATGTGTAGTTAAATTTCTATCTTGAATAATATTTATCCATATATCTTCGTTTTCTATTAATCCATAGGAAAAAGCTTGTTTAAAACAATCTTTAGGGGATCTACAGATTATTCCTTTTTCTTTAAAAAATTCTTGTAATGATTTCCAACATAATTCAAAAGTGAATTCAAATCTTTTAATAGTAGCATCCCTTATTTCTTCTGATTCTTCTTTATTTAAGATATCTTTTAATTTATTTAGTGCTTTTTCAAATTGAATTAATTTTTTCATCATTTAATATTATCCCTTCTTTTAAGATTGATTCTTTTAATTCTTTAGAAGTATTGTTTATATCTATTATATCAATATTTCTTAGGGTTTTTATTTCTTCTATTTCGTATTTAATTTTATTGAAGATATTATGATCTATTTTAGTGTTATTATCAATTGCTAAGTCGATATCGGAATAAGGTAGTGCTTGATTTTTAGCAAATGATCCAAATAAAATTACTTTTGATTTTGGTAAGTATTTTTTTATTATTTTGTAGCATTCTTTTATTAGGGTTTTTATTTCCATTTGTTTATAATGGTTTTATTTATGAGGATAAGATAGGAGATTTAAGAAAATAATAAAGCTGGCGGGGAAGGATTCGAACCCTCGCGGTGGGATCCAAAGTCCCATGTCCTACCACTAGACGACCCGCCAGCAATTTTATTCTTTAAGTTTTAATAATGTTTTTTTTAGTTTTTATTTACAGCATTCACAGTTTTCGCTTTCACAGCACTCACTACATTTACATTCTGAACAACAAACGCTGCTTTCTTTTTTACAACAAGAACAGCAACTTTCTTTACAGCAATTACATTCACACTTTTCACAGCAGCAACACTTACTTTCCATAATTTTACTACCCCCCTTAATATTATTTATGAAGCGCGCCTGGCAGGATTCGAACCTGCGACCCTGGGATTAGAAATCCCATGCTCTAATCCTACTGAGCTACAGGCGCTCTATTTTATTTATTCTATATAAATTCTGTCTTCCCTTCTTTTACTTTAGCTATTTTTTTATTCTATTTTTTTATAAAAATAATTATAGAATACAAAGGGGTTTCTTATTTATTGTAAAAAAATAAAATAAGAATGAATGATTTAGAAAATAACCTAATTGATTTAAAAATACAATTAACTAATTTTCAAAAATTCCAATTATCTATAAAATATTTTTTTGATAAAATATTTGCTATTTTGTTATTTATTTTATTGTTACCTGTATTTTTAATAATTTCTTTATTAATAATTATAGAGGATGGGTATCCGGTGTTTTTTATTCAAGATAGAGTCGGATTAAATGGGAAAATATTTAAGATGTATAAGTTTAGAAGTTTTAGAAAAAATGCGGATTTAAGTAATGTTTATACCTATAGTGATGATCCTAGGATTTCAAAAGTAGGTAAATTTATAAGGAGATTTTCTATTGATGAATTACCTCAATTGATAAATATAATAAAAGGGGATATGAGTTTTATTGGTCCTAGGCCTAATTTACCTTTTCAATACCAAACCCTTAATGATATCCAAAAACAAAGATACCTCATTAAACCTGGAATAACAGGTTTAGCTCAAATTAACGGAAGAAATAAACTAAAATGGGAAGAACGGATTTATTACGATTTAATTTATATTAAAAATTATAATCTACTTTTGGATTTGTATATATTATATAAGACATTTTTTATAGTAATAAGTGGGGAAGGAGTATATGAAAGATGAAAAAGTACTTTGTATTTGTAGTAGGTACTAGACCTGAGCTAATTAAAATGGCTCCCGTTATTAAGGAATTTAAACAAAGTAATTTTAAAACTTTAGTGTTATCTACTTCTCAACATAGGGAACTCTTATTTATGGCTAATAAAGTATTTAATATCGAATTTGATATAGATTTAGATATAATGAAACCTGATCAAGATTTATTTGATATCTCTATTAATGTTTTATCTAAAATAAAGGATTTCTTAAATAATTATGATATAGAATTTTTATTTATTCAGGGAGATACGAGTACTGCTTTTTTAGTAGCTTTATCTGCTTTTTATATAAATAAAAATATAAAAATAGCACACGTAGAAGCTGGTTTAAGGTCTTTTGATAAGTATCAACCTTTCCCTGAAGAAGTTAATAGAAAGCTAATTTCTCATATAGCGGATTATCACTTTGCACCTACTCCTTTAAGTGCTAAAAATCTATATAATGAAGGTATAAAAGAGAATGTATTTATAACGGGAAATACAGTAGTTGATGCTTTAATTTCTATTCAGGATAAAATAGATGAAATAGATTTATCAAGTTATAATATAAAAGAAAATGAGTTTATATTAGTAGAAGTTCATAGAAGAGAGTCATTTGGAAAACCTATGCTTGAAATTATGGAAGCTATAAAAGAAATTGCTCTTAAAACTAAGATAAAAGTTATTTTTCCTGTTCATTATAACCCCAATGTAAGAAAGGTAGCTTTTAAAATCTTAGGAGATATCAAAGAATTAGTTTATTTAATAGAACCTGTAGATTATTTAACTATGTTATCTTTTATAAAACATGCTAAATTAATAATAACTGATTCAGGGGGGATCCAAGAAGAAGCTCCTACTTTTAAAACTCCAGTATTTGTGGTAAGGAATGTTACAGAAAGACCCGAAGGAATCCAAGATGGTTTTATTTTTATAGCCTCTAATAATAAGCAAAAGATTATTAATACAGTTTTAAATAATTTAGATAAAAAACAGGAATTAATTAATTTAAATAAACCTAATCCATATGGAGATGGGTTAGCTTCTAAAAGAATATTCGATATAGTTTCTAAGGTTATTTAATCTTTTTGGGTTAGTTTTTTTTTATTTTGGGTAATGTATAGTTGTAGAGCTATTATTTTTGATAGAAAGAAAATATTAACTGGTAATAAATTAAAGCTATTTACTGATAAATTGGGAAAAATTGAAGCTTATTATAAATTTAATATCAAAAATATAAACTTAGATAAATTGAATCTAATAAAAGTAAATCTTAAATCTTATAAAGACAAAATCTACCTTCAAAATTATATAGTTGAAAATTATTTTTTTAAAATAAGAGATAATTATGAAAAAGCAATAATAGCAATGTATTTAATTGAGTTATTAGATAAAACAATGGATTTTGATTTACCCGAGAGTAAAATTTTTAATATGTTTATTAGTTTCTTAAATTTCCTTAGTAATGAAGAAAATCAAAGCAAAATCTTTGTTAATTTGATTAAATTTATTAATTATTATTTTTTCTTTTTAGGATACGGTAATTTGATTGAAAATTATAACCAAAATTATAAAAAAGATATTAGTAATGTATCTTTTGATGAGATTATAAAATTAAATGAATATATAGAAAAGATTTTTAATATTGAGTTAAATTCATTAAAAATAAATAAATAGGGATATTAAAATTGAGCAGGATATAATTTTTTTTAATTGAAAAGGATTAGTGTATGGATATAATTTTTATTTTACTTATTGTAGTAGTGATATTAGCGTTATTTTTTGATTATACGAATGGGTTTCATGATGCTGCAAATGCTATAGCTACAGTGGTTTCTACGAGGGTTTTAACTCCTAGATTTGCTGTTGTTTTAGCTGCTATTTTTAATTTAGTAGGTGCTCTTATTTCTGTTGAAGTTGCTACTACTGTAGGTAAAGGCTTAGTTAATCCTAAATTATTAGATATTCTTACGATGTTAGCAATTGTAATAGGTGCTATTACTTGGAATTTAATAACTTGGTATTTTGGGTTACCCACTAGCTCTAGTCATGCATTAATAGGTGCTATAATAGGCGGAGCTATTGCTCATTATGATTTTAGCGTAGTTAATTACTCTAATTTAATTGGTAAAGTATTTTTGCCTTCTATATTTGCTCCTATACTTGGGATAATTGGGGGAATTATTTTCTTATTTATTTCATACTTAATTGCCTCTAAGATGAAAGCTTACTTAGTAAATAGATTATTCAGGTATTTACAGGTGTTTTCAGCTTCTTTTATGGCATTAAGTCATGGTGCTAATGATGCTCAAAAGACTATGGGAATTATTGCTATGGCTTTAGTTGCTGCTGGGGTTTATAAGGAGTTTACGGTACCCTTATGGGTAAAATTAGCAGCAGCTATTGTTATTGCTTTAGGAACACTGGCAGGAGGTTGGAGAATTATTAAAACTATGGGTATGAAATTAACTAAATTAAGACCTGTGGATGGATTTAGTGCTGAAACTTCTGCTGCTACTACTATTATGTTAGCTTCTCATTTCGGTATGCCTATTAGCACTACCTATGTTATTACTTCCTCCATTATGGGAGTAGGAGTCGCTAAAAAATTAAATGCTATTAAATGGTCCTTAGCTTTTACTATTTTAACCGCTTGGTTTTTTACTATTCCTGCTTCTGCTACCTTATCTTTTTTAATCTATAAGTTGCTTAGCTTATTCATTAAAATCTAATACTAAATTTTATTTAAAGTAATATGAAAAAGAAAACAATTTGGATTTAATAAAAGGGTTAGATAAGAGTTTTATTTAATTATATATTAACACACCTTTGTTGTGAAAAGATTGACAGGGTTCTTATTTTGGACTATACTAATAGATGTCCCGATAATGAAGGGACCTAGGGCTGGAGTGGCCCGAAGTAAAGCCTTTAAAGCATACTCTGGTGGATGACAGTAGCGGGATACCTAAAAAGCTATCATTCTTTCAAGCAGGAAGCTCCACCTTCTACAAGGTGGAGTAGTTCACTTATATATTAAAAGGAAAAAATAAGGTGTAGAATTAGTATGAGTGAAATAAGAATACCTAACATATATAAAAAGAGGATGGAGGAAAGAAAAATGAATACTAATAAGCAATTAACTGTAGGTATCTTAGGATTTCAAGTAGATTTTTTAGAACATCAGCATATATTATCTGCTTTAAAGGTTAATACTAAGATAGTTAAATATGAAGATGAGTTGGATGATGTAGATGGTTTAATAATTCCTGGTGGAGAAAGTACTACTATTAATATGTTAATGGAAGATGATTTTAGGGTTAAATTAGTTGAAAAGGCTAAGCAGGGATTTCCTATTTTTGGGACTTGTGCAGGCGCTATAATATTAGCTAAAAGAATTATTGATGGAACTGATTTCCAAAAACCATTAGGATTAATTGATATCGAAGTAAAAAGAAATGCTTATGGAAGACAAAAAGATAGTTTCAGTGTTGTTATTAATATCTTTGATTCTTATATTAGAGCGGTATTTATAAGAGCTCCTGAAATAACTAAAATAGGTCCCAAAGTTAAAGAATTGGCTTCTTTTGAAGAATTACCCATATTAGTTCAAGAAGATAATATCTTGGTTTCTACTTTCCATCCTGAATTATCTGCTAATCCTATTTTACATTCATATTTCCTTAATATGATTAATCAATATAAATCTAAATTAAGTTAAATTTTAAATTTACTTGTAAATATAGTTATTTATAAATTTATAAATTTTTTTTAATGAAAACACTAAAACAGTTAATAAGTGAATTAAAGGATAACAAAATTAGTGAAAAATTATTGAATGCTATAGAAATAATAAAAAGAGAATATTTTGTATTAAAAGAATATAAACATTTAGCTTATGAGAATGAAGCTTTACCTTTTATAAAGGGGCAAACTACATCACAACCCCTTGTTATTGCTAATGTTATAGATTCTTTAGAATTAGATAAAGATGATATAGTATTAGAAATAGGTACGGGTTCTGGATGGCAAACCCTTTTATTAGCCTATTTTTCTAATAAAGTTATTACATTAGAGATAGATAAAGACATCCTACAATTAGCTATTAATAACATCAAAAATTTTATACAACATAATCCTAACTTTAATTATTTGCTAAATAAAATAGAGTTTTATAATTTAAATATTTTTAAAAGTAAGGATTTTATAGAAAAACAAGAAAGAATAGATAAAGGGGTTTTTTCTGCTGCTATTAAAAAAGTACCTGACTTTTTATTTAATAAATTATCAGTTAATGGGATTGTTATTGCTCCTATTATTGAAAGTAGTGAATACCAAAAATTAATGAAATATGTAAAATTATCTAATGGTAATATAAAAAGTGAGTTTATTTCTTTTGTTTCTTTTGTTTTAGCTAAAGAATAAGAATAATTAAATAAAAAAAATATTAAGAGAGGTGTTAGTTAGGTGAGTATTTTATTAAAACAAAAGAAGGATAAAGTTTTATATTTAACTTTAAATAGGCCTGAAAACAGGAATGCTTTAAATAGTGAATTAATTAATGAATTAATAATAGCTTTTAACGAAGCGGAAGTTGATAATGAAGTTAATGTTGTAGTTTTAAAAGGTAGTGGTGATAAAGCTTTTTGTGCAGGTGCTGATCTTAAAGAATTAAAAAAGTCTATTGATGAGGGTATAGATAAGGTTAGAAAGTATTTTGATTTATATGCTAATCTTATAAAGACTGTTAGTAAGTTTAGTAAGGTTAGTATAAGTGGGGTTAGAGGTTATGCATTAGCTGGGGGATGTGGATTAGCAGTTAGTTGCGATATAACCTTAGCTGATGGTACTGCTAAATTTGGGATACCTGAAATAAATATAGGGATGTGGGGAATGATAATTAGTGCTCCTATATTAAAAAATGTTATCCCTAAAAAAGCTTGGGAATTATTTTTAACTGGCAAAATTGTTGATGCAGATTATGCTAATTCCATAGGCTTAGTAACTAAAGTAGTTAATGATTTAGATAAAGAAATTCAAGATTTAGCTAATGAAATTGCTAATAAAAACATAAATACTATTAAATTAGCAAAACAAGTTTTTTGGGGAACTTTAAATATGAATTATTTTGATGCTATTGATTATTTAAAAGAAATGAGTTCTATCTTGGCTTTCCAATCTAAAAATAATATAGAAAACTTCTTAGCTTCTAAATCTAAATAATTTTTTTAATTATAAATAATAGATTTATATAATTATCTTTTTTATTTAACAGTATAATTAATAATTATCTAATTGATCTCTTAGCACAAATGGATTACTGGTTTTTGATTTGCTAAAGTATAAATGAAACTAAGGAATGCTACTTGTAAAGAAAATTTTAAAGAAAATGTTAAAAAAGTATAATGATTAGCATAAGTTAAAAAAATATTAAAAATTTTAAAAAGATATTAAGGAATTTTTAAAAAAAAATATAATATAAAAATAGGAGGTTTTTATAAGGATTATAATAGGAGGGGGTATTGGTGGAATATAATAGAAATCTTTTGAAATTAAAAAAAGGATTTAGTATATTGGAATTAGCTTTATCTATTGCTATTATTGCATTGATAGTTATTTTCATAATAGGTATGTATTCTATGTTTTTTACTGCTAATACTAAGCTAAATGATGTTAGTGTTGCTACTTTTATTGGGCAAACTTGGCTAAATAAAATAGCTTCTTATGCTTCTTCTGAAACAGATTCAGATTGGATAACTACTAAATTAAATCGTAATTCTACTTCTATTAGTAGGAGAGTTTCTTATGGTTTGTATTCTGCACAATTTGTTGGTGGTAAGAGTTTTACTGTTCATATCTGGACTAACCCTATTTATGGTAATCCTAATGCCGATTTGTATGCAGTTAATGTTAATGTTTATTGGATGGAAGCTAGGAATGATCCTAGGCGAAATAGATTAATAAGAGGGTATGGGAAAAATTATTTAGAATTTAAGAAGGTTGTTACTGTTCCTAAGGTATTATAGAGGGGGGATGGGTAAAATGATTCAAAATAAATATATTATTAAAAAGAAATCTAAGGGAATGACACTAATTGAGGTTTTATTTTCTACTGCTATTTTCTCTTTTGTTGCTATAACACTTTTCGCTTTATTTAAATTAGGGCAAACTTATTGGTCTAAAGGAATAGCTTATAATACTTTACAAGCTGAAGGTAAGCGAATCCTCACTTTATTACAACAAGATATTAAAGAAAGTGATATTAATAAAGATTTAAGATATTCATATCAAACATCTGTTAGTAATATATTTGTGGGAAACCAAAATGTTAGTAGAGATGGTTTATTATTACCTGTTCCTAATCCTAACTATAGTGGTATATCCGGGCATCCTGTAATCTATAGAGCTTATATTGCTACGTCTGAAAGAAATGATAATCAAGGTGGAACTGGAAGTCTTTATCTTTTAGAGTTTAATCCTACTAGTGCTACAGGTTATGATCGAACTTGGTCTGATATAAATTCTGATATAAGCGATTTATTTTCAGGTGGTTTTTCTAAAGACGAGCTAAATAGCTTAAATAATCGCCGTCACCGTCCTAGTAAAGTTTCATTATTATCTAATAATCTTTTTAGTTTTAGAGCTAATATTAATAGTAATACTAATACTATAGGTATTAGTGTAGTTTTAATGAGGAAAAGCTTTAGTGATCAGAAATTACAAAGTGTTAGGTTTGAGCTTGAAATAGCTCCTGCTAATAATGATCAATTCCCTTTTAATAGATAGCCTATATTTAATATTTAATTATTTAATATGGATTTTTGGATTATAAATCATTATGCAGTGCCCCCTGAGTTTTATTCAGGAACCAGGCACTTTGATTTAGCTAAAGGCTTAATTGAAAATTATAACTCTAAGGTATTAATATTTACCTCTAATTTTAGCCATTTTTCTTTTAAATATTTTATTGAAATTGATAATAAACTGAGTTTTAAGTATATTAAAAAAAACTATGATGGAGTAGATTTTTTATTTTTTAATGTACCTTCATATAAGGGAAACAATATTTTTAGGTTTTTTAATATGTTATTTTTTTCTTTAAGTATTTACTTAAATTCACTTAAGATTTCAAAAGAAGAATTTGTGCCTGATGTAATAATAGGTTCAAGTGTGCATCCGTTTGCTGCTTTAAGTGCTTACTTTATTGCTAAAAGATTAAAAAAAATGTATAAAAAGGATATAAAGTTTGTATTTGAAGAAAGGGACTTATGGCCTCAATACCTTTATCATTTTTTGGAAAAAACTAAAAACCCTTTCAAAAAAATTATACTTATTATTTTCTTTAAAATTTTATATTTAATTCAGCAATTTTTATACAAAAATTCTGATAAATTAATATTTTTACAAAAAAAAGGATTAGAAAATGCTAAGAAATACCAAAATAAATCCATACTTTTATTTCAAATTTATAGAAAACTAAATTATAATTTAGATGGTTATATAGATCAAGAATTTGAGGAAATAAGAAAAAAATATAGATATTTATTTTGCTTTGCGGGTGGTATTACTGTTTCTTATGCTATTAAAGAAATCGTCTTAGCTTTTAGATATTTGGATGAAAATAAATTTGGATTTGTTATGTTTGGAGGTGGAGATTATTTAGATGAAATATTAAAAACTATTAAAGAAAATAATATTCAAAATGTCTTTTATTTGGGATTTAAAAGAAAGGAGCTAATTAGAAATTATTATCTTAAAAAAGCAGATTTCTTGGTTATTCCTTGTTCATTTGAAATAAAAATTGATTTTTCTTCTAATAAACTAATAGACTATTTAGAACAAAGAAAGCCTATTATTGTTGTAGGTTATAATTTATTGGATATTTTAAATGAGATTGGATTTATTATAGAGGATAAAGATCCTGAAACTATTGCTTATAAATTAGTTGAAATAGTTAACATTGATTCTGAAGTTATAAAAGATAAAGTTAATAAAGGTTATGAATATTTAGTTAATGAATTAGATTATAGAGTAGCTGCTAAGAAATTGTATGAGTTTATTAAATCTTAAAAAAATGTTTGAAATTTTATATAGAAAGGAGTGTAAATTAAAATGGAAATTAATATTAAATCTACGACGATTATAGCGGTTAAGAAGGATAATATGTTAGCAATAGGTGGGGATGGTCAGGTTACTTTTGGGAATTATGTTATAAAGAATACAGCAAGGAAAATAAGGAGGATGTATAGGGATAGTATATTATCTGGCTTTGCGGGTAGTGCTGCTGATGGATTAGCTCTTTATGAAAGGTTAGAAAAAAAAATTGAAGAATACAATGGGAATTTATTAAAAGCTTCAGTAGAGTTAGCAAGGGAATGGAGAACTGATAAGGTTCTTAGAAGGTTGGAAGCTATGATTATTGTTGGTAATAAAGATAATTTGCTTGTTATATCTGGTAATGGTGATATATTGGAGCCTGATGATAATATAGCGGTAGTAGGTTCAGGAGCACCTTATGCTTATGCTGCTGCTAAAGCTTTAATTAAATTCACTAATCTTAATGCTTTAGAAATAGTTAAAAATTCTCTGGAAATTGCCTCTAATATTTGTATTTACACTAATTCTAATATTATCACGGATTTTATTCAATGGTGAATCATTTTTAATAATTCTGCTTTAATACTTCTTTATTTAAATTTTTAACATTTTTTTAATTTTTTTTATAATAAAAGATTTTAATTTTTTTTATCTTTTCTTTAAAATGGAGGAAGTGATTGAGATATAGAAGGATGGTGGTATAAATTTTATGAATTTATCAAGAATTGATATGAAAAAATTTTTAAAAGATAAAATGATTGATATAAAACAATTTTTAAAAGATAAAATTCATTTGAATAGGAATAAATTAGAAGGTAATTATGTGTTACCTGAGGATAGTGGAGAAATTAAGCATTTGATAATGACAGCAGATACTTACTCTTTAAGTGATGAGGAGTATGTAGGCGCATTAGTAACTTTTTTGAGAAACCTAAACCCAAATTCTAAAATAACTATTATTTCTCCATTATCTAAGGATCAAATAAGGAAGTATATAATAGATAGTAAATTAATTTCTGAAGAGGAGTTAAAGAATTTAGAATATAAATTAAATCCGATACAAGTTAATTATTATCCGACTATGTGGGCACGAGATTTTTTACAGGTTTTTGTTAATTATCAACAAAACAAAGAAGATATAACAACTGCTAAACCTAATAGGAATCCTTGGTATGAAACTAGACCAGATAAACAAGTAGCTAAAACCTTATCTGAGAATTTGGGTACAAAGTATGAAGAACTAAAGGGGTTTCCTATGGATGGGGGTAATACTATTGCTACCAAGAATCATTTATTTTTAGGTATGTATGCTTTAAAAGAAGCAAAGGAATATTACAATCAAGATCCCAATGAAATAGTAAAGATGTTAATGAAAAGATTTCCTAATCAGAAATTGATAATAATAGGAAAGGAAAAACAACCGGTTTTTCATATAGATATGGCTTTAAGTATATTAAAAGATAATGATAATGAGAAAGTAGCAGCATTAGCAGATCCTGACTTAACAATTGAACTTATTAATAAACTATTTAGTGATAACGAAAAAATTTATGAATATTTTAGTGATAACGAAACAAATTATGAATATTTTACTAAACAAGAAATTATTAAAAACTTAGAAGATTATAAGAAAACTTACTTTGATGAATTAAAAGATATAGAGTTTAAGTTAAAGCAGGAGAGGTTTAAAGTAAAAAGGATGCCATTTATTCCTTTATATATAAATGGAAGAGATGATTGCTTAACTTATAATAATATGTTATTAGATGGTAATAAAATTTATTTGCCTTCTTATGGAATACCTAAACTAGAAGAAGAAGTTAAGAAAATATTAGAAGAAGAAGGATTTAAAGTAATATTCATAAATTGGAAAGAAAATATAAGATTACTGGGTGCTATACATTGTATAACTAATGTTATAGATAGATGGGATAATGAATTAGAAAATAGTAAATCTTTAAACGCTTAATAATTTAATATATATACTATTTAATATTTAAAGGAGGTAGATATTCATGTTTATTATTAAAAAAAATACAAATGATAAATTATCTAAGTTAGATAGTAAAAGTAATGATTTAGCTTTAAATAAAGTATATGAAGTAAAATATAATGATAATAAAGCTGTAAAAAAAAGATATAGATTTTTAAAAATATTTGTTGAGGATAAAGAAGATAACTCTAAGATAAATTTAGCTATTCCTTTAATATTTTTTCCTTTTGCTATCTTTTTTAAAGATAATCCTAATATCATTGATATTGATAGTAAAGATTCTAGTGTTAAGATATATTTGGATTAATTTGTTTTAATTTAAAGCTGCAAGAAGTTTTAATTTTTTTTATAAGGTTTATAGATGGGAGAGTTTATAAAAAGGGTGCTCCTGAGGGGAAGATTAATTTTCTATAAATTGGGGTAGTTCATATTTAAAAGAAATTGTTTATTAAAGAAGGTAAGATTTAATAAATATTTAATATATAAAATATGAGCTTACCATATAGTCCAGCAATTTTAAAGGGTAATATTCTTTTTATTTCTGGGCAACTTGGAGTTAATGAAAATAATGAATTAATTTCAGATGATGTATTAGCTCAATTTAAACAAGCTTTAATTAACTTAGAAAAAATTCTTAAAGAATATAATTTTGATAAAAATGATATAGTTAAAACTACTATATACATAACTGATGAAGATTATTTTGATATAGTAAATCAAGAATTTAAGAATTATTTTAATGAATATAAGCCTACAAGAACTACGATAATAGTAAAAGCATTACCTAAAAAAGCTAAAGTAGAAATAGAAGCAATTGCTGTAAAATAAAAAATAAATAGTTTTTTTTAATTTACTTTTTAAAGATAAATAAAAAGTCAAGAGGGGGATTATTTATGAATTTATATGAATATCAAGGTAAAAAATTATTTGAGAAATATGGAATTCCTACTACTAAGGGGATTTTAATTGATAAAACTGTGGAAAATGATTATGTTTATTTAAATCAATTGAATTTTAATTTTCCTGTAGTTTTAAAGTCTCAGGTTAAAGTGGGAGGTAGAGGAAAAGCTGGAGGTATTAAAGTAGCTCATGATAAAGATGAATTTATGAAGTATCTTAAACAATTATTTAACCTAACTATAAAAGGAGTGAAAGTTAATAAAATATTGATAGATGAACATGTTGATATTGAGAAAGAGTTTTATTTAAGTTTTATAATAGATAGATCAAAGAATCAGATTGTTTTTATTTTTTCTCCTTTGGGTGGAGTTGATATAGAAGAAGTTGCCCAAAATGAACCTGATAAAATATCTAAATTGTTTTTTGATTATGAAGTATTTGATTTTCAAATAAGGGATAGTATTTTAAGAGTTTATAGAGAAAGATTAGATGTAGTTAAACAAATTGAAGCAATAGCTTTAAAGCTATTTAATTTATTTAGGGAAAATGATTGTATTTTAGCTGAAATAAATCCTTTGGTTTTAACTAAGGATGGGAAGGTTTTAGCTTTAGATTCTAAGATAATAATAGATGATAATTCGGAAATAGTTGATCAATATGAAGAGGATGATGAGGAGATATCGGAAATAGAAAGAGAAGCTAAAATAAAGAACTTAGCTTATGTAGAATTAGATGGTGATATAGGGATAATAGGTAATGGTGCGGGGTTGGTTATGACTACTATTGATTTAGTTAGTTTATATAAAGGTAAAGCAGCTAATTTTTTAGATGTAGGTGGTGGAGCTAGAGCTGATAAAGTTAAAGAAAGTATTGAATTGGTTCTAAAAAACCCTAAAGTAAAAGCTTTGTTTATAAATATTTTTGGGGGAATAACTAGATGTGATGAGGTAGCTAAGGGTATTATCCAAGCTTTTGAACAAAAGAAATATTCAATACCTTTAGTTATAAGATTAGAAGGTACTAATAAAGAGGAAGGTAGGGAAATACTAAATAAATTAAAGGAATTAAATAATAATGTATTTTTTGTAGATACTGCAGAAGAAGGAGCTAATAAAGTTGTTTCTCTTTTAAATTAAATCTTTGTTTTGTTATTAAATAGTATGTTAAGTATTAAAAAATTTCTAAGGAGGTAAAAAATATGGATACAAATACTACTTTTTATAGAGCTATTACTAAGACTCAAGATATTAAAACTATTAATACTGAACTAAGGAAAACTGGTAAGGTAGAATCTAAAAAACTAGTAAAACAGGGTTATGTTTTAATTAATCTATATGGAAAAGATCTAAAAAATTTAGCTTTAAAAGTAAAAAAAGAGGAAATAGAAAAAATTACTCCCAGATTAGGACAAATTTTAAATGTAAAAGTAGATTCTACAGAATATAAAGCTGTTATTAAGGAAATTCAAAGGGATATAATAAAAAGAAATATAACTCATATAGATATGTTAGTATTACTACCAAATAGGTATGTGGAAGTTACTGTTCCTGTTGAGTTTGTTGGTGAAAGTATTGGGGTTAAAAAAGGTGGAGTATTACAAATATTACTTAATAAATTAACTATTAAAACTTTACCTGATTATTTACCAGAAAAAATTGAGATAGACTTAAGTCATTTAGATATAGGTGATAGTGTACATATAGGAGATTTAAAATTAGAGGGTATAAAATTTATAGAAAGAGATGATGTAGCTATAGCTACTGTAACTGTTGAAACTGAAGAAACTGCTGAAACTACTCAAACTCAATCATAGGTTTGGTATTTTATGTTAAAAACTAATAATGAATTGAATCTTTTAGAAAATCTAAGAAGTAAAACTATTGAAAAAATTAAGGAATTAACTTATTTTGATAATACTTTAGTTAGTAGGATCAATGATTATATTAATTATGAAGGGAAGATGATAAGGTCTGGTTTTTTTTATATTTTCTTTTTTTCAATATTTAGTAAATATAAAAGTGAAAATGAGATAAATTTAGAGGAATTAGCTAAGATAGGTGCTATATTTGAGTTAGTACATAGTGCTACTTTAGTTCATGATGATATTTTAGATTCTGCTAAAAAGAGAAGAGGTAAGGCTGCTGTTCATATTAAGTTTGGTATAGATGGAGCACTTATTTTTGGAGATATTCTTATTATCTCTACTCTTAGTAAAGTCTATGATATAAATCCTCTTTATACAAAGATACTAATTAAAGCATTAGAGAATATGTGCTTTGGGGAGGTTTTACAATATCAAAATAAATTCAACGTTTTTTTAGATTTAGAACAATATTTTAATATTATAAAATTAAAAACTGGAGTTTTATTTGGTGCTATTTCTCAAATTGCTTATCATTATGCTTACTCTTTAATCAATAAATCCATAAATGAAATTATTTTTCAAAAAATATATGAAATATTTACTGATTATGGTATAGCTTTTCAGATTGTTGATGATATATTAGATTATACTAAAGACTCTAAAACTTTGAAAAAGGATTCTAATATAGATATAATTACAGGTAGAGTTACTTACCCTTTAATTTTATTTTTAGAAAATAAAAAAAACAGGGAATATTATAAGAAACTGTGGTTAAAGAATCCTTCTTATTTAGCTTCTTTAGTTTCTAAAGAACTAAAGAATAATAACGAAATTATAAATAAGGTTTTATTTGAAGCTAAAAAAATATTAAATAAATATAATTTAAATGAGATTTTTGAATTTAATCCAAATTGGTATAAATTACTAAATAATGTCATTAAATCGTTAATATTCAGAGAATTTTGAAATTTTATTATTAAAATTATTTTTTATATAAAAGTGTTTTAGGAGGGAGGGAAAATTGGATGATCTAAATAAGGATTTTAAGCAAAATATTACTGAAATATTTAAAGAACTAAAAACTGAACCTATAATAAGCAAAGTTTATTTATCTAAATTAACTTTTTTTAGTGGAGGAATTAGTTTGGTATTAATTTTAATAGGTTTGATATTAATATTTTATGGTTTAAAAAATAAGGATTATTTAGATGAGTTTGTTTTTATCCCTATTATTTTAGGAATTATTGATTTATTTTTTTCTTTATTTTATTTTTATAAGAATATTGGCTATTCTCTTCATATAAATTCTACCATTATTGAATATAAAAAATTTAATAGATCTATTTTTAAAAATAATGTTAAGTATACAGATATAGAATATAAAAAAGGGTTACTTTATGAATATTATGAGCTTTCTAATGTTAATAACAGAAAAGAAAATGTAATTATTCCTTCTTTTATTTTTTCTAAGCAAGATTTTGAAGATATGAGGAATTCCTTTTCTAAATTAATTAAATTTAAACAAATTTTAAAGGTATATAATGAATAGTAGTTTATAATTAATAGAAGTTTTTAAGGGTAAAAATATGTTAAGGGTAGAGAATTTAAATAAGTTTTATAATAAGGTTCAAGTGTTGTATGATATAAGTTTTAGTATAGAGAAGGGGGTATTTTTAGCGATATTGGGGCCTTCTGGATGTGGAAAAACTACTTTATTAAGAACTATTGCTGGCTTAGAAGAAGCTGATCAAGGTAAAATATTTATTAATGATAAAGATGTAACTAATTTACATCCTTCAAAGAGAAATATTGCAATGGTTTTCCAAAGCTATGCGCTTTATCCACATATGACTGTTTATGATAATATTACAATTGGCTTAAGAATAAAGAACATAAGTAAAGAAATAATTCAAGAAAGATTAAATAAAGTAATAAATATTTTGAATATAGGTGATATTTTGAATAAGAAGCCGACAGAGATTTCGGGGGGACAGCGTCAAAGAGTAGCAGTAGCTAGAGCATTAGTTAAAGAACCTGATCTATTTCTATTTGATGAACCACTTAGTAATTTGGACGCTCTGTTAAGAGAAAGAGCTCGTCAAGAAATAAAAAAAATTCTACTTGATCTAAATGCTACTACTGTTTATGTTACTCATGATCAAATAGAGGCTTTAACTATGGCTGATATGATTCTTGTTATGAATAAAGGAAGGATTATGCAATTTGATACTCCTGAAAATATATATAATAAACCTTTAAATTTTTATACTGCTTCATTTGTAGGGATTCCTCAAATAAATTATTTTTATCTTAAAATTCAAGATGATTTTATTTTAATTAATGACAATTTAAAAATAGATAAAAATAGTGATTTAGCTAACTTTGAAAAGTTACAGAGATTAATAGTAAATAAAAGTAAGGAATATATTTTAGCAATAAGGCCAGAAAAAATATATTTAAAAAAACAGGATTTAAATGATTCTGAATTTATAGTTTTTAATGGAGTTGTTAAATTAGTTGAGAATTTAGGAAATCAATTTTTAATTAATTTATTTATATTAAATCAAGATAAATTAACTGATTTTAGTTTGAGATTTTTGTCAAGTACTAATTTTAAAAGAAACGAGAAATTAGATATTTGTATAAATATTAATGATTTTCTTATTTATTATAAAGATAGTGAGGAGTTAGTAATTAAAAGGTAAGTTAAATTAATTAAATAAAAGGGGGATAAAATAATGGAAGGAGATAAATTAAATTTATTTTATAGAGTAGCTAAGAAGGTTTATAGTAATTTAAGTGTTGCGGAATTATATGAGCATACTATATTAAAGGGGTTAGGGGTTATTTCTAAGGATGGAGCTTTAATTGTTGATACTAGACCGTATACTGGTAGATCTCCTAAGGATAAATTTATTGTATTTGATGACTATACTAAGGATTTAGTTTGGTGGGGTGAAGTTAATCAACCATTAGATAGAAATGTTTTTGATAATTTATTAACTAAGGCTGTTAAGTATATTCAAGATAACAAAATTGAATTATATGAAATGGATGTATATGCGGGAGCTAATCCTTATTATACTGTTAGTGTTAAATTACTAACTGAGAGTCCTTATCATGCTATTTTTACTAATAATTTATTTATAAGATTAAATGAATTAAATCCTTTTAAAATAGTTAATAAAGTAACTATATTACATTTACCTAATTTGAAGTTAGAGGGAGTAAAAGATGGTGTTAAAAGTGAAGTAGCTATTATTTTAGATTTATATCCTAATCCATTTATTTTTATAGCTGGTACTAAATATTGTGGAGAAATTAAGAAAGCAGTATTTACATTTTTGAATTATTATTATTTAAAAGAGTTTGATATATTACCTATGCATTGTGGAGCTAATAGGAGTTTAAATAGTATGGATACTGCTTTATTTTTTGGGTTATCTGGAACAGGTAAAACTACGTTATCTACTGATCCTAATAGGAGATTAATAGGTGATGATGAGCATGCCTGGGCAGAAAATGATATATTTAATTTTGAGGGCGGTAGTTATGCTAAAGTTATTAGATTAAGTAAAGAAAAAGAAAGAGAAATTTATAAAGCTACCAATAGATTTGGTACTATTATAGAAAATGTGGTATATAATGAAAGAAGGGAGATAGATTTTAATGATGCTTCTATTACTGAGAATACGAGATCTGCTTACCCTAATAAGTATATAGAAATAATAGAACAAACATTAATGGGGGAAAGACCTACAGTTATTTTCTTCTTAACAGCTGATGCTTCTGCTTCTTTACCACCTATTGCTTTACTTGAAGGTAATCAAATAATAGAATATTTTATTTTAGGTTATACTTCAAAGTTAGCAGGTACTGAAAGAGGAGTAAAGGATCCTGAACCTACCTTTTCTGAATGTTTTGCTAAACCTTTCTTACCTCTTAATCCTATTAATTATGCTAAAAAACTATATGAAAATGTTAAAAAATATAATTCTAAAGTATATTTAGTAAATACTGGTTGGATTGGGAATCCTTTTCCTAAAGGAAATAGAATAGATTTAGTTTATACTCGTAAAATAATTAATGCTGCTATTAATAATGAAATTGATTTAAATAATGTTTATATTCATCCAGTTTTTAATTTAAAAGTACCTAAAAGTATTAAAGATTTACCTGAAAATTTATTTTTTATACATAACACTTGGGAAGATCAAGAACAATACCTTAAAAATGCATATAAATTAAAAGAATTGTTTGATAATCAATTAGCTAAATATAAATCAATTTTATAGATAAAAATGAAACAAAATGAAAACTTATTTAATATCAGTACCAGTTTACAATGAAGAAAACAACATATTAAGATTCTTGTATAATTTAATTAATTTTATTGATTTTAAAACTGATAGAGTTTTATTAATAGATGATGATTCTAAAGACAATACTAAATCAATTTTAAATAAATTCTTAAAAGATTTAGATGATTTTAAAATAAGTTTTAGAAATAAGATAGATATTATTTTTAATTCAAAGAATTTAGGTTATGGATCTAATATTTTAAAGGGGATGGAATATTTTATTAATTCAAATATAGATTTTTTGATAACAATTGATTGTGATTTTCAGCATCTTGTATCTTATATTAATATTTTTAAGTCATTATCTTATAAATATAATTTTATAACTGGAAGTAGATATTCTATAAATTCTATTAAGCTATCTGAAATAAATTTTTATAGGTATTTAATAAATAAAAAGATGGTAGAATTTTTGAAATTTTATTTTAAGGATTTTAAATATAAAGTTACTGATTTTTTCTGTGGTTTTAGATTATATTCTAATGATATTATTAAAAAGATATTTTATAATTTAAAAAATAAGGAGATAGAATTAAATGGTTTTTCTTATGAATTTCCTATATTTTTGTGGATAAACTTATTAAAATTAAAAGAACTAAAATTAAAAGAAGTACCAATTCCTTATATATTTTTTCATCAAAGAAACTTTAAGGGTAATAAATCAATTATATTAAAAGACCATTATCAGAGAATAATAGAATATATTAATATATTTATAAAGGAAATTAAAAAAGAATTATAAACTATAAAGATAATAAAAGGATAATATAATAATGAGGGGGAATAATAAAGGGGAAGGGGTAGTTTGATATGATAAAAGAATGGAAAATTAGTATAAATCAAGTGCCTGGTGAGAAATTATTAAAACTTAAAGAGGAAGAAAGGGAATTATTGGCTACATCTACTAAATGTTGGGATACACCTGGGGGAGTTGAAGAAGCTTATGGTATATATTTTAAAGATGTAGATGGTAATGTTTTAATGGATTGGACTAATGGGATGGTTGTTATTTTAGGGCACAATAATCTTAAATGGAAGGAAGCTATTGTTAATCAGTTAAATAAGTTTGTATATTTTAATGGTCCTGATTTTGTATATGAAGTTCAAAAGGAAGCTGCTAGAATTTTAGTAGAGATAACACCTGGTAAATGGAAAAAGAAAGTATTTTTTAGTAATTCAGGTACTGAAGCTAACGAAGCTGCTTTAAAAATCGCTAGAATCTATGATAAAAGAAATATAGTTATTGGTTTTACAGGTGCTTTTCATGGTAGAACCTTAGGTTCTTTATCTTTAACTGCTAGTAAGATACAGCATAGGAAAAATTATTCTGCTTATATAAATAATTCTTATTCAGTTCCTTATCCTTATTGCTATAGATGCTGGTATAATATGACTTATCCCAGTTGTGATTTATATTGTATAAAGGTTATTGATAGGTATTTAAATCAGGTTATACCGTATGAAGATGTTGCAGCTTTTATATTTGAGCCTGTTCAGGGTGAAGGAGGATATATTATTCCTCCTAAGGAATCTTTTAAAGAGTTAAAAAATATAGCTAATAAGTATGGAATAAAGTTAATAGCTGATGAAGTACAAACAGGATTTGGAAAATCAGGTTATATGTTTGCAAGTGAGTATTTTGAAGTTGAACCTGATATAATAACTTTGGCTAAAGCTATTGGTAATGGCTTACCTATTGGGGCTACTGTTTTCCCCGCTTATATGGATTTTAAAGAACCTGGCATGCATTCTAATACCTTCGGAGGTAATCCTTTATCTACTACCTCTTTAATTCAAACTTATAAAATTTTAAAGGAAGAAAATTTATTAGAAAGGGTAAATAAATTAGGACAATATTTTAAACAAAAATTATTGGAATTAAAAGATGAAGTTAAAACTATAGGAGATGTAAGAGTGTTAGGTATGTTAATTGGTATAGAATTTGTTAAGGATAGAAAAACAAAAGAACCTGCCAAGGAATTAAGGGATTATATTTTAAAGAGAGCGTATGAAAAAGGGTTGTTATTGTTGTCTTGTGGGGTATCTACTATTAGAATTACTACATCTTATATAATTACTGAAGCTGAAATAGATGAAGGAATAAAAATATTAAAGGAAGCTATCTTAGAAGCTGAACAAAAATTCCTATAATTTTAACCAGCCCCGCAAGAAGTCTCCACCTTCTATAAGATGGAGATGAATTGCGAAAGACTTGACAAGTATTCATTTTCGGAACATAATAAGGGATATAAATGCATCTATAAACCTATACCTTGTAGGGTTGGAACG
>Ga0079995_1054345_pt1 | contig 24805 bp, 27 predicted proteins | sample FaiFalFF_MnMetaG_2_FD_69198 | JGI IMG/M metagenome (GOLD analysis project Ga0079995, IMG submission 69198) | Freshwater microbial communities from Yellowstone National Park, Wyoming, USA - Fairy Falls C (FF_Mn_C) (SPADES assembly) (version 4) | ecosystem: Environmental > Aquatic > Freshwater >...
GCCTTCTCGAGGGATCCGCTTTGCCCCAGCTCGCCAACCGCAGTAGTCACAGTAGGGAGACTTGTACCGATAGGCCGGGATGGGCTTACCACAGGCCGGGCAGCGTTGGAGACGAGGTTGGGAATTGGAGGCCATGGTTATCCCTGATGCAGCGGCTCCAGGATGCCTCAAGCTTTAGCTAATGCCCAAAGCAAACGAGAGGGTAATACAGGCCGCCCCTAGGGCTGCCCCGGCGAGCACCTGGATGGGCGTATGGCCCAGCAGCTCTCGCAGGTAGGGCTCCTGGAAGCGATCGGCGCCTTTCTCTTCCAACCATTCTTCTAGGAGGCGGTTCAACACCTGCGCCTGCTTGCCAGCAGCCTGGCGGATCCCGGCAGCATCATACATCACCACCAGGGCAAAGACCACCGTTGCTGCAAACAGGAGGCTATCCCAACCTTCCTCTAACCCCACGCCCACAGCCAAAGCAGTCACCAGGGCCGCATGGGAGCTGGGCATCCCCCCCATCTCCAGCAAGACCCGCAGGTTGAGCTTGCCCGAGCGCACATAGGCCAGGATGAGCTTGATGGCCTGGGCTAACCCACTGGCCAGCAGGGCAACCCAGAGAACGTGGTTAGCCATCAACTGTTGCAGCATAGGGCTCTCCGGCAGAGGAAGGGGAGCAAGGCCTCCAAGGGGGGCAGGTTAATGCTGGCGGCGGGCGATGAAATCTGCCAGGGCCAACAGGGGCTCAGCCTGGGATCCATAGGGGCGCAGCGCCTGCTTAGCCGATTGGATCAGCTCTTCGGCCTTCTGCCGAGAGGCCTCTAGACCCAGCAGGCTGGGGTATGTGGCTTTGGCAACCACTTGATCTTTGCCTGCTGTTTTGCCCAACTGTTCGCTAGTGGCAGTGACATCCAAAATATCGTCGACAATCTGGAAGGCTAGGCCAATATCCTGGGCATAGTGGCTCAACCGCCCCAGCAGCTCCTCATCGGCCCCGGCCAGGATCGCTCCTGAGACCACTGAGGCCTCTAGCAGGGCGCCGGTTTTGTGGCGGTGGATGTACTCCAGGGTTTCCAGGGAAATGGCCTTGCCCTCCGACTCCAGATCCACCACCTGGCCTCCCACCAAGCCAGTTGCCGCAGCCGCATGGCCAATGCGGGCAATCACCTCCAGGATCCGCTGCGGCGGCACCCCCCGCGTTTGGCTGGCGATATGCTCAAAAGCGTAGGCCAGCAGGGCATCGCCTGCCAAAATGGCGATATCCTCACCAAACACCTTATGATTGGTGGGCTTGCCGCGGCGAAAATCGTCGTTGTCCATGGCCGGCAGATCGTCGTGGATCAACGACATGGTGTGGATCATCTCCAGCGCACAGGCCGTAGGCATGGCCTGCTCCACCGAGCCGCCGGCCAACTCACAGGCTGCTAGACAGAGGATGGGCCTGAGGCGCTTCCCCCCTGCCAGGAGGCTATAGCGCATTGCCTCGTAGAGGCGTTCTGGATAAGCAGGCCTAACCGCGGCAGAGAGGGCTTCCTCCACCTGTTGCTGCCGCTGGCTTAGGTAGGTTTCTAGGTCGAAAGTTTGGGCAACCAAGCTGGTTTTCCTCTCAACTCAGCCCCAGAGGATCCCTGGCGGGCAGCTCTACAACAAGGCCCACAGGCTGACATTATCGCATGTTCGCCCGAGCTCCGGATCCCTCCTGCCAAGGCTTGCTTTGGCTTATGGCGAGGATTGCAAGTACTGGGATCTTTGGAGTGCAAGCTTGCGCCGTTTGTCATCTCGATGTCAGGATGCACTAAGGGTCTTCACTGGCTGAGTTTTTCATGTCCCACTCACCTGCCTACCTCAGCGCTTCTCCTCCTCCCGATGGCGATGGCAACCGCCTGCTACGGGCAGCCCGCGGGGAAGTGGTGGATCGCCCCCCAGTTTGGATGATGCGCCAGGCGGGCCGCTACATGGCGGCCTACCGCGAGTTGCAGAGCAAGTACACCTTCAAGCAGCGCTGCGAGATTCCGGAGCTAGCCATCGAGATCTCCTTGCAACCCTTTCGCGCCTTTGCCCCCGACGCCGTGATCCTGTTCAGCGACATCCTCACTCCTCTCGAGGGCATGGGCATTACCTTTGAGCTGGTGGAGAACCAGGGGCCGATTATCGACCCGCCAATTCGCTCCCAAGCCCAGATTGAGCAAATCCGACTGTTAGAGCCAGAAGAAAGCTTGCCCTTCATCAAAACCATTCTTACGACCTTGCGCCGTGAGGTGGAAGGGAAGGCGACCCTGCTGGGCTTTGTTGGCTCACCCTGGACTTTGGCCTGTTACGCTGTCGAGGGGCGCAGCTCCAAAGACTATGCCTACATCAAGAGTTTGGCTTTCACCCAGCCGCAGCTCTTGCACCAGCTGCTGGGCAAGCTGGCCGATAGCATTGCCCGCTACGTGATCTACCAAATTGAGAGCGGTGCCCAAGCGGTGCAGTTGTTCGATACGTGGGCTGGCCAGCTCAGCCCCAGCGATTACGAGACCTGGGCTTTGCCCTACCAAAAGCAGATTGTGGATCAGGTCAAGGCTCGGTATCCCCAAGTGCCGCTGATCCTCTACATCAACGGCAGCGCCGGCTTGCTAGAGCGGGTGGGTAAAGCTGGTATCGACGTGTTCAGCCTTGACTGGATGAGTGACATGGCAGAAGCCAGGGCCCGTCTGGGATCCCTGGCTGTCCAGGGCAACCTCGATCCGATGGTCTTGCTGGGATCGCGGGAGTTGATCCGCCAGCGCACCCTGGAGGTGATTCGGAAGGCGGGCTCGCGGGGGCACATCATGAACCTGGGCCATGGGGTTCACCCTGCCACCCCTGAGGCCAATGTCCACTACTTCTTCGAGACGGTGCGCCAGTCGCCAGAGCTCCTGAGGGCCGCTTCCCCAGCTTCCTGACTGAAGCCCAGCAGGCTCCGGTGCCCTTTCCTCTCCAGCCTGCCGAAACGCTGCGCGAGGATCCCCCCCTTCAATCGGGCTCGAAAGATCCGTCCTCCTCTTCTAGGCTCCAGCTTGCTGCCAAGGCGTCCGCCATTGCCGCCCGCAGCGCGCGAGTATCTGCCCACAGTTGCGCGGGATCCGACAGCGGATCCGACAGGGGAACCAAACGCAAGACGCGGTGCTCCTGCACCAGATCGATCACCACGCTAGGCCGTTCCGTGCCCACCTCTGCCACCTCAGCGGGGGAGGGATCCCGCAAGCAGGCGTAGTCGAAGCTGTTTAGGTTTAGGTAGAGGCTGCGATTGGCCACCAAGGTGGCCGCCGTTGCATCCTGAAATACCTCCATCACATAGCCCTCCCCCTGCCTTTGCACCTGACCTTCGACGATATCGAAGTAGCGAACCCGCCCCAAATCCGCCAAAAGACGGTAAATATCCCGCTTGTTAACCAAAATTCCGCTGTCGACAATGCAGGGGGCACAAGGACGACTCTCGGTCATAGGGCAGCTAGTCTTGAGGCACAAAGTAGGTGGGTCGGGAAGTTGTGTTGAATCCTCAATTAGGGCAAAGAAAATCCAAAGACTTTGGGAAACTCAAGCTACCGCAGGATGAACTCTCCCTTTGTTCGCCAAGGGCTGCAGGCTCCTTAAAGATCCCGCTCTAGCCTCTCTTGAATGTATCACAGCTTTTCCAAAAGGGACATGGGTCTTCGCTTTCAAGATGTCTCCACGACATAAGGTCAAGCAAACTGGTTGAGCATCTGCCGTCTTTGATCTACATATTGTGGAAAAGTAAGCAGCCAAGGAGTTTGAGACACTAGATGTTGTAGGCAACAGCAAGAACAGCCCATCTCTGCCCCAGTCTCTGTCGTCGATGAGGAAGATAGACCGCGCAACCTTTTGCCTGCCCAAGCCAGAGGCGCAAGGGAGAGTGGCGGCTAGAAGAGTTCGGCTTAAAACCTCCGAAAAGCCTTATCCGGTTTAAAGTGAGGATTGACCTGACAAGAGTGAGGCTTGGCCGATGACAACTGCCCCAATTCCCGCCTTCTGCCAAGGGATCCGCTACTTTGGCGATCCCTGGCCGGAATTCGACCGCCTGGGCCAGGAACCTGCAGTGGATGCTGCCACAGGCAAGCTGCGGGATCCCGGCAGCCGTATGGCCGCCTACCAGACCTTGCTCTATGCCGATGCGCTGCGCTACCTCACCCTGCAGATGACCGCCAGCAAAGCCTCGGGCCACCCGGGCGGATTTGCCAGCCAAGCGGAAGCCTATGCCGCTTTGGTGTACCTGGGCCAAAAGAACATCCCTACCGAGGTGGGCCACCACGCGCCCGGCTTCTATGCCGCCATGTTCTTGGATGGATCGCTGGCGGAGATGGGCATCCACACTGTCTCCGACTTGCAGGCTCGCTTTCGGGAACGGGAAGGGCTGCTGGGTCACCTCTCTGGCTATGTCCCTGGCCTGCTAGCGCCAGCAGGGCCCCTCGGGCAGGGGCAGCATTTTGCCATGGCCGCAGCCTTGCTCTACCCGGATCGGCTCTTCCCCGTCACCATCGGCGATGGGGGCTTGGGGGAGCCCTACGTGATGAGCTCCATGATCCACTTTCACACCGCCTTCCCGCAGCGCACCAACTTCCTGCCGGTGCTGGTCTGGAACGGCTATAGCCAAGAGCACCACAGCATGATCTCGACCTTCACCAACGCTCAGATGGTCGAGTACTGGCGGGGCAATGGCTTTGAGGAAGTGGTGCTAGTCGACGCCAAAGACTTCGACGATGCCCAGCAGCCCGGCCCCTATGTGGATAGCACCCAATTTTCTCTGGAAGCCCGTCTGGCCTTTGCCCAGAGGGTACTGACCGAGATGGAGCGGGCCATCCAGTCAGCGCTGAGCGGACATCTGACGGTTTTCATCCTCAAACAACTCAAAGGAGCGGGCGTGCACGCCAAGGGATCCAAATCCCACAACCTCTATGCCCACCACACCTTGGATCACCCCGACATCGTGGCCGCTCTGCAGGCACGGGCCCTCCACCCAGCCGCTTGGGCTTTGGTGCGCCAAAACTGCGAGCGGGCAGCCGGTGGGCCAGCCGCCAAGGTAGTTGTCACGGAGTCCGTCCGGCCCTTGCCGCCTTTGGGATCCCTGAACTTAACCGAGTTCCCCCTCGGCGATAAGCAAGTCTCCACCACTGCCATCGGCGCCTTGGTGGTGCAGGTGGGGCAGAAAGACCCTGACTTTCTGGTGGCCAATGCCGATGGCAACGAGGCCTCTGGTCTTGCCAATGTCAACCAGGGCCTGAAAGTCATCCACCCCACGGTGGATCCTCTCTACAACCAACAGCCCCAAGGGCGGGTCTACGAACCCCTGAGCGAAGATGCCTGCGCTGGCTTGACAGGGGGCCTGGCGCTCTTTGGCGGGCGCTCCCTCTGGTGCTCCTACGAAGCCTTTGCCGTCAACGGCTTGCCCATCTGGCAGACGGTAACCCAGGCGATGGCGGAGCTGCGCCGCCCCACTCCTTCCGCTATTGCTCTCTTCACGGCTGGAGCGTTGGAGCAGGGACGCAACGGCTGGACCCACCAGCGGCCGGAAATTGAGGCCTACCTAGCGGCCATGATGCGCAACGGCAACATTTTCCCCCTCTTTCCCCCCGACGCCAACTGCGCCCAAGCTGCCTACGAGTGGGCCTTATCGACCTTCAACAAAGGGATCCCGATCTTTGCCAGCAAAACCCCCTTGCCCATCCGCACCACCCTAGAACAAGCCCGCCAAGCAGTGGAGCAGGGTTGCACTGTGCTGCAGGAACTACCTGGCTCCCGCACCGTGGTCTTTGCCGTGGTGGGAGATATGATCCTCCTGCCCGTCTTTGCCGCCGCTGAACAGCTCAAGGCCCAGGGGATCGGCAGCAAAATTGTCTCTGTGGTCAACCCCCGCCGCCTCTATCGCCCCGTCGACGTGGCCTGGTCCACCTGTGCCCAAGCTGATGGGGAGTTCATGTCTGACCAGGAGTTTGCTGCCTGGTTTGCCGGCGAGGCCCTTATTGGCGTAACCGGCGGATCCAGCCTGATGTTGGAGCCCCTGTTGCTGCGCTACACTGGCCCGCGCGACATCTTTGCCTGGAAACGCGGCGAAACCACCGCCACCCCTACTGAGCTCATGGACTACAACGGCCTGACAGCCCAGGCGCTGGCAGAGAGGGCAAAGCAATTGCTAGGCTAAGGGCGAGCTTTTAGCTTGGTTAGCATTGTCCACCTTATTTTTTCCTATGACTGAGGCTAGCTATCTCCGAGAGAAGCTTGAGAGTATATCTCCCACCGAGAGGGTAGAGCGAATTGTTGTCCAACGCTTTGCTGTTCCTCTCCTGCAGGCGCTTGGCTTTGACGAGTTGGAAATTAGAGAAGAATTCGAGACAGGTTGCGGCCAGGTCGATCTCGCAGCAAGAAAGAACGTAGATCCTGAAGATACTTTCTTGAGATCCCCGAAGAATCCCTACTTGCTTTTGGAGGCAAAATCTAGAGCAGTTAATCTCAGAGAAGGATCTTACTATAGAGATGCAGTTTGTCAGATAGAAAGTTACTTGCTTGCCAAGAACTGCAAATCTGCAAAATGGGGAATTATCACCAATGCAAATAACATCCAGCTTTGGAGGAAGCACGGAAAAGTCGTTCACCCCGCTACAGCAAACCTTGATATTAGCTCAGATAACATTGAGAGCATAGTGCGTAACTTGCGAGACAAGATAGAAAACTATGAGCGCGCTCTGACTGTGTGCGTGTATAACAATAAAGGGGGCGTAGGCAAAACAACGACGGTCATTAACCTTGCGGCAGCACTAAAAACCAAGGGAAAAAAGGTCTTAGTTGTTGACTTTGATTCTCAGGGTGATCTGACAGGAAGTTTGGGAGCCACTCCTGGAAAAATTACACTGACGCAATGTTTAAAGGATCCCAAAATAGACGTCCATGCCATTGTCCAAACATATAGACTCGAGGGTAAACGGAGTATATTTTCCATCTTCGAAATCTTTGACAGACTCAAAGGCAAGCAGAGTACCCTTCCCATCTTCGACATTATCCCAAGAGACCCTGAGCTGGAGACGTTGACTGATAGCCGGGCAGTAGCATATATCCCAAAGGGAACTCGGCGCCTTCGCGATCTCATTGCCCCTCTTCGCAATGAGTATGACTACATCCTAATTGACTGCCCAACTCAATGGCTTTACTTCAGCCAAAGTGGTGTTTTTGCTGCCGACGTTATTTTGATACCTACCCGCCCCGACGATCTGTCTTCCCTGAATAATGCTGCTAGAGTAATCACCAGATTTGTTCCAGAAACTGCTAGGTCACGACAGGATGGTGGCCCCAGGACTTTGCCTATCTTTTTCAATGGCGTCCCCTCAGAAAGCGAAAGAAGCGAAAACGCTATTAAACGAGCAAATGATGAGATAGAAAAAATTGTCAGCCAAGAGAGAAGCATGAACCTACTTCCATATTTCTGGCCGCATTTTAAGAAAGGTAATGAAAACAAAAGCATTTTTAGGATACCTGACTTTGCAGTGATATCCTCTGCAAAGTTTGCTCGAATTCCTGCCGTCTTTAGGGACAGGAGAGTTTTAGAATACTACCAGAGTCTTGCCCGTGAGTACTTTATCGATGAGTGAGTTTTCAGATCTAGGTAGGTTGGTTAACTTACCCCTTGAGAGCATTACGCCCGCTGATGGGTTTTCTGCTCCCTCCTTCCTTGTTGCCGCAGCCGCAGATCAGCTAAGGGCGACAGGAGGACACAACTGGGTTCCTCTGCTGGTGGTCGAGGCTGGCGACTATCAGTACAAGGCCATTGGTAACCATTTTGTCTATGCAGTTGCTCGAGAGGCGGGGCTGGAGAGGCTCTGGTGCATTGTTGTCGATCCGGACCCAGAGCAGGTTAAGCAGGCCCAAATCCTCACCAGAGAAATTGTCCCAAAGGTGAATCTGACAGAGGCCCCGAGAGAAACTATCTTGGCCGCGTTGAGATACCTGGCCGAGCAGCCCGGCACCCCCCTTAAGGGAGTTGATATAACCATTGCAGCCGCGCGAATTGCGGAGGCAGATAGGAGCTGGTGGCAGGACTTAACCCCCATAACCAAGCTGGGGTGCAAAATTACACGAGGCAAGAAATTGGAGGCGCTGAAAGAAGTATTTTTTCTAGCTCCTACAGCGCCACCTCCTAGCCAGAAGAAGTCGTCTAAAAAATCCACGGCATCTACCAGTGCCAAGAGAACAAGCGCAACTCGCTCTCGGAAAAAGAAAGAGGGCTAGAAGGGCGGCAGAGCAAGACCAGCTTTACTCTTCTCTTAGTACCGCTGTTCTCCTACCCAAAGGCCCACCAGCGCTGCTTGGCCCCAGGGATCCACCTTCACCTCTGCTCGCAGTGTTTCTGGGCTGCGGCGGATCTCTAGTTCCAAAACATCTCCCAGCGCTTCCGAAATGAAAAACTCTTCGATCCCAAACCTGAGCTGCCACCCATCGAACCAACCTTGCAGGGCGACCTCCGCAGGCTGCAGATCCTTGGGTCGGTCGCGGCTGATGCCGATGGCCTGCCAGGGTCGAGCAGGATCCCCATTGGGAGGGGCCAAGCGCAGGTAGAGGAGCCCTGGCTTACTGAGCTCAGGTGACCAGCCAGGTAGCTTCTCCAAAGTGGAAAACTGGGCAACGGTGTAGCTCAAAGCTACGTAGCGGCCCCGCAAGAGGTCATAGGGATCCACAGGAGCAATCTGCAAGTAGATGGGGGTGCCGGTGGCGAGGGTAAGCGCTTTCCGGGCTGGTACCAGTGCAACCAGGCCCACCTGTAGCAGCAGGGCTAGCCAAAATCGCCGTAGGGATCCCTGGGGAGAAGGAGTTGACACAGATAGCCGGGGAGAGCAATTTTTAGGGAGCAGTTTCAATGCAGAGATGCTATTCTAGGCTAAGCACCTCCCTGGCTCAGTAGCTCAGCGGTAGAGCAGGGGACTCATAAGCCCTGGGTCGCGTGTTCAAATCACGCCTGAGCCATCCCAAGAAGAGGTTGGCGTAGTGCTGGTGAATCCCAGATACACTAGTCAAGCCTGCTCCAAGGATCTGCCTATCCAGCAGCGCAGGAAGAGGTTAGGGTGCGGGCATTGTGGCTGGGAAGAAATGAGACTGCGCTTTTGGGGGCTGCTGTAAACCAGCCCGCTAGAGGCTCGTGAGTGGCTTGCCAACTGCAGGGCTACGTTCGCGCTAGCGGGAGGAGTCCTTATAGCCCCCAGCTTTTACCCCTGCTCTGAGAAAAAGCAATGCCTTAGCTAGAAAAACTTTCTCAAACGATCGATAATAGGCCAACGCACTGCTTATTTCTCTTCTCAAAACTGTGGCCTTGACTTGCTCACCGCCATCGCGCTTTGCTCAAGCCATTCAGCGGGGAGAGTTTCTGCTCACCGCCGAGATCACCCCACCCAAGGGATCCGACACCACTGCTATGCTGGCTTTGGCCCAGCAGCTCAAACAGCGGGTGCACGCCATCAACATAACTGACTCCAACCGGGCTGTTGCCCGCATGAGCCCCTTGGCCGCCTCGCTGCTGCTGCATCAAGCGGGCATTGAGCCCATCCTGCAACTGGCCTGCCGGGATCGCAACCGCGTGGCTCTCCAGGGGGATCTGCTAGGAGCTTCGGCTCTTGGACTGCGCAATGTTCTAGCCCTGACGGGGGATCCCATCCACGTCGGGGATTGCCCCGATGCTCGAGCCGTCTTTGACCTGGAGTCGGTGCGCTTGCTGCAGCTTATCCAGCGCCTCAACAGCGGCCTTGACTGCAACGGCAAACCCCTTCCTGACGGCGGCACCTGCCTGTTTCCGGGGGCAGCGGTAGAGCCACAATCCCCTAGCTTTTCGGGCCTGGAGCGGCGCTTCTACCGCAAGCTGGAGCACGGGGCCCAGTTTTTCCAGAGCCAGATGGTGACCGACTTCGACCAACTGGAGCGCTTCATGGACAAGCTGGGGCGCCCTGCCGGCAAGCCCATCCTGGCCGGTATCTTTCTGCTCAAGTCTGCCAAAAACGCCCTGTTCATCAACCGCAACTTGCCGGGGGTGCAGATCCCGGAGGCCATCATCCAGCGGCTGGCCAAGGCTCCCGACCCCCTGGAAGAAGGGATTCGCATTGCCGCCGAACAGGTGCGCCAGGCCCGCCAGATCTGCAACGGCGTGCACCTGATGGCTGTCAAGACCGAACATCTCATCCCCCGCATCCTTGACGAGGCCGGGATCCCACCTCTTAGCAACTAGCTCAACACCTGCTCCAGCCCGTAGACCAATCCCTTGAGCTGCAACACCTTGCGGATGCCCAGGATCACCCCTGGCATAAAGGCCACGCGGTCGGTGATGTCGTGTCTTAGGGTGAGCGTCTGCCCCATGCCGCCGAAGATTACTTCCTGGTGGGCGACCAACCCCGGCAGGCGAACGCTGTGGATGGGGATGTTGGGGCCAGGGATCCCACCCCGCGAGCCGGGGATCAGCTCCCTTTCTTCCACCTCGGGGGGGTTGAACGCCTTGCCCAGTTGTCCCAGCCGCTGGGCCGTCTGCAGAGCTGTGCCACTGGGGGCATCGGCCTTGCGGTTGTGGTGCAGCTCGACGATCTCCACGTGATCGAAATACTGGGCCGCCTGCAGCGCCAGCTGCTGCAGCAGGATCATGCCGATGGCAAAGTTAGGCGCAATGAGGCACCCCACGCCAGCCTTGTCCGCCAGATCCCGCAGCCGCTCCAGTTGCTCCGGCGTTAGGCCGGTTGTCCCCACCACTGGCCGCACCCCAAAAGCAATGGCCGAGCGGACGTTTTCGTACACAGAGCTAGGATGGGTGAAGTCCACCATGACGCCTCGGGTACTCTGCTGCGACAGCCGCAGCAGCTGCCCTGCCAGGTCGTCGCTAATGGCCACTCCCAACGCTCCTAGCCCTAGCACCTCGCCAATATCTGCGCCTAGGTGCGAACGAGCCACTGCTCCCACCAACCTCATGTCGGGGGTTTGGGCCACTGCTCGCACCACCTCCCTCCCCATCCTGCCCAGGGCTCCTACCACTAAGACGGGGATGGGCTCAGAATTTTGTCCTTCTTGCTCGACTGCCGTCGCCACCGCCTGCCCCCTTACCTTGGAGCGCTAGAGATCCCCGCCCAGGCCATCACAACTTCACCTCAATGTCTACCCCTGCCGGCAGATCTAGCTTCATCAGAGCATCGATCGTCTTGGAGGAGGGGGAATAGATATCGATAATGCGCCGGTGGGTGCGGATTTCAAAATGTTCCCGGGAGTCCTTGTCTATGTGAGGAGAACGCAGCACACAGTAGAGGCGCCGCCGCGTCGGCAGCGGAATTGGCCCCACTGGCACTGCCTCTGTTCGGCGGGCTGTATCCACAATTTTGGCGCAGGAAGTATCCAGCAGCCGATGGTCGTAGGCCTGCAAGCGGATGCGAATTTTTTGTTGGGTTAAAGTAGCCATACTTGAAGAGAGAGTAGGGTGTACTTAAAAGGCAACAGGGATCAAGCCCTCTGGAGTAACCAGCGCCCAATCCCTGCTGCGAGCCAGTAGCTTACTTCAGGATCTTGGAGACTACCCCAGCTCCAACCGTCCGACCGCCTTCGCGGATGGCAAAGCGCATCCCCTGCTCAATGGCAATGGGTCGGATGAGCTCCACCGTCATCCTAACGCGGTCGCCCGGCATCACCATCTCCGGCTTCGAGCCATCGTCAGCCGTAAAGGAGGAAATGGTGCCCGTGACGTCGGTGGTACGCACGTAGAACTGGGGACGATAGCCCGCAAAGAAGGGTGTGTGGCGGCCCCCCTCTTCTTTGGTGAGGACATAAACCTCCGACTCGAACTGGGTGTGGGGGGTGATGGTTTTGGGCTGGGCTAGGACCATGCCCCGCTCCACTTCGTTTTTCTGAATACCCCGCAGCAAAACGCCGACGTTGTCGCCTGCAATCCCCTCGTCCAGCGTCTTCTGGAACATCTCCAGACCCGTCACCGTGGTGGAGCGGGTCTCGCGCAGCCCCACGATCTCTACCGTATCCCCCACCTTGATGCGGCCGCGCTCAATTCGGCCGGTTGCCACCGTGCCACGACCTGTAATCGAGAAGACATCCTCTACCGCCATCAGGAAGGGCTTGTCCACCTCCCGCACTGGCGTCGGGATGTAGGAGTCGACCGCATCCATCAACTCATGGATCTTGTCCACCCAGGGATCCTCACCCCGCTGGGTTTTGGGGTTGGCTTGCATCTTCTCCAAAGCCTTAAGAGCCGATCCCCTGACAATTGGGATTTCGTCGCCGGGGAAATCGTACTTGGAGAGGAGCTCCCGCACCTCCAGCTCTACCAGCTCCAGCAGCTCCTCGTCGTCCACCATATCTACCTTGTTGAGGAAGACGACGATGTTGGGCACTCCCACCTGGCGGGCCAGCAGGATGTGCTCCCGCGTCTGCGGCATGGGTCCATCTGCCGCCGACACCACCAAGATGGCCCCGTCCATCTGGGCTGCCCCTGTGATCATGTTTTTTACGTAGTCAGCGTGGCCAGGGCAGTCCACGTGGGCGTAGTGACGCTTCTCTGTCTGGTACTCCACGTGGGCCGTGTTGATGGTGATACCGCGGGCTCTCTCCTCTGGCGCTGCGTCAATCTCGTCGTAGCGCTTGGGCGTCGCTTGGCCGAGGGCAGCCAAGGCCATGGTAATGGCGGCGGTCAACGTCGTCTTACCATGGTCCACGTGGCCAATGGTGCCAACATTAACGTGGGGTTTGGTGCGTTCGAACTTAGGGCGTGCCATGAATCCTCACTTCCTTTTTCAGTTAGCTACGTTTCCTTTGCTTTTGGCAATGATGGCTTCCGCGATATTGCGAGGAACTTCCTCGTAGTGGCTAAACTCCATCGTAAAGATACCCCGCCCTTGCGTCCTGGAGCGTATGTCGGTGGCATAGCCAAACATCTCTGCCAAGGGAACCTTGGCGGTGACCTTGGAAGTGCCACCTTCCGTAGTCATCCCCTCCAGCTGGCCGCGGCGGGCGTTGATATCCCCAATGACATCCCCGACAAAGGCTTCGGGCACTTCCACCTCCACCTTCATCACAGGCTCCAAGAGTACGGGGTTGGCTCTGCGAGCGGCTTCCTTGAGAGCCATTGAACCGGCAATCTTAAAGGCCATCTCGCTAGAGTCCACCTCGTGGAAGGAGCCGTCCACCAGGGTGACGCGGATATCGATCAGCGGATAGCCAGCCAGTACGCCAGACTCGCAGGCTTCGCGGATCCCTTGCTCAGCCGGTGGAATGTATTCCTTAGGAATGACCCCACCCACAATTTTTGAGATAAACTCGAAGCCTGTACCTGGCTCTGCCGGCTCCAAATCAATCACCACGTGGCCATACTGGCCGCGGCCACCGGTTTGGCGGATAAACTTCCCTTCCACACGGCTGACGGCCTTGCGGATGGTTTCGCGGTAGGCCACCTGCGGGTTGCCGACGTTGGCCTCCACGTTGAACTCCCGCAGCATTCGGTCTACCAGAATCTCCAGGTGGAGCTCGCCCATGCCGGAGATAATGGTTTGGTTGGTTTCTGGATCCACCGAGACGCGGAAGGTGGGATCTTCCTTGGCCAGGGCCTGCAGCGCCCTCGAGAGCTTGTCAACATCCGCCTTGGTTTTGGGCTCAATGGCCACGGAGATGACCGGCTCGGGGATGTAGAGGGATTCTAGGATCACCGGAGCATTTTCGTCGCAGAGGGTGTCGCCGGTGGTGGTGTCCTTCAGGCCCAGCACCGCTCCCAGATCCCCTGCCCGCAGCTCATCTACATCCAGACGCTCATCTGCCTTGAGCACCACCAGTCGCGAGATGCGCTCTTTCTTGTTTTTGGTAGAGTTGAGCACGTAAGTGCCCTTGGTCAGAACGCCGGAGTAGACGCGAATAAAGGTGAGATCTCCATACTTGTCGCTCATCAGCTTAAAGGCAAGGGCGGAGAAAGGCTCCTCGTCACTGGCCTTGCGTGACACCTCTGTGCCATCCGGCAGTATGCCCTTGATGGCTGGAATGTCGATGGGAGAGGGGAGGTAATCCACCACTGCATCCAGAAGCATCTGGATGCCCTTGTTCTTAAAGGCAGAGCCACAGAGCATCGGCACAATTTGACCGCTGATGGTGCCCTTGCGCAGACCTAGTATTAAATCTGCTTCGCTCAAGTCCTCCTCGGCAAAATACTTTTCCATCAGGGTTTCATCGACTTCAGCCACCGCTTCCACCAGCTTGGCCCGGTACTCCGCTGCCAGATCCTTCATTTCCTCTGGGATCGGCTCGGAGCGAATGTCCCTGCCAAGCTCATCCATGTAGATGTAGGCCCGCCTGCGCACCAGATCAACGATGCCGCGGAATTCTTCCTCTGCCCCAACAGGCAATTGAATGGGAACGGCATTGGCTTTAAGGCGCTCCCGGATCTGGTTGCAAACCTTGAGGAAATTGGCCCCCATGCGATCCATTTTGTTAACAAAAGCAATGCGGGGCACGTTGTAGCGATTAGCTTGGCGCCAGACCGTCTCTGACTGCGGCTGCACGCCTGCTACGGAGTCAAAGACAGCAATCACGCCGTCCAGCACCCGCATGGAGCGCTCCACCTCAATGGTGAAGTCCACGTGGCCGGGTGTATCGATGATGTTGATGGTGTACTCTGGCGCACCGGCAAGAGGCTGGGAGGGGTTTTCCGGATCCCGCTTTGTCCAGCGGGTGGTGATGGCTGCAGCCGTGATGGTGATACCCCGTTCCCGTTCCTGTTCCATCCAGTCGGTTACCGTGGTTCCCTCGTGAACCTCGCCCATCTTATGCACCAGGCCCGAATAAAAAAGAATCCGCTCCGTCGTCGTGGTCTTGCCGGCATCGATGTGAGCTGCGATGCCGATATTGCGGACTCGCTCTAGGGGAACTGTGCGCGCCACGTTAACCTCCCAATCCTCGTCGCCCTGCGACCTAGGCAAACTAAAAAACCTTTACAATTTTAATCTCTTTTGCCGACTTTTCTCCAGATCCTACGCCTCTCCTAGGCCATGGAGAGGGATAGCAGCCACTGCCTCCTTACTTGGCCAGACAAGCTCAGTAGCGGTAGTGAGCAAATGCTTTGTTGGCCTCAGCCATACGATGGACTTCCTCTCGCCGACGGATGGCACCGCCGGTTTCGTTGGCTGCATCGATGATCTCGTTGGCCAACTTGGCTGACATAGTACGGCCCGAGCGAGTGCGGGCAAAGGTGACTAGCCAGCGCAGCGCCAGCGAGGTACCTCGCTCTGGCCTCACCTCCACGGGTACTTGATAGGTGGCCCCACCCACGCGCCGCGCTTTGACCTCCACCAGAGGGGTGACGTTGCGCACGGCATTTTCCAGAACGGCCAGCGGCTCCTGGCCAGTGCGCTCCCTTACAAGGTCAAGAGCCTCGTAGAGAATCCTGGCAGCTAGAGACGCCTTGCCCCTCATCATGATCTTGCGCATGAGCATGGTCACCAAACGGCTCCCGTATTTGGGATCGGGGGGCACTTCACGACGAGGGGCACGGCTACGGCGAGACATAGTGGGACTGTCTAGAGAGGGGTAATGCAGAATAGGAAACTGGTCTCGGAAGAAGACTATTTCTTCTTGCCTGTAGCGGCTGGCGCTTGACCAGGCTTGGGTCGTTTTGCACCATACTTGGAGCGGCCTTGCTTGCGGTCTTTGACTCCTGCAGCGTCAAGGGTGCCGCGAATGATGTGGTAGCGCACGCCAGGTAAGTCTTTTACCCGTCCGCCGCGCACTAGAACCACTGAGTGCTCTTGCAGATTATGGCCAATGCCGGGAATGTAAGCTGTAATCTCAAAGCCAGAGGTCAGCCGAACCCGTGCCACCTTCCGCAGGGCTGAGTTGGGCTTTTTGGGCGTTGTTGTGTACACTCGCGTGCAAACTCCCCGCCGCTGCGGACACCCTTTCAGAGCGGGTGACTTGCTCTTGCGGACAGCAATGCTTCGCTCTTTGCGAATTAGCTGTTGAATGGTGGGCATGGGTTGGCCAGGACGGCTAGTCTTTATTTGGCAGTACCTAATCCTAGCAAGCAGGGATCCCGCCGTCAACCGTCGGGTCTCCAGCTCCTCTTCTAGACTGAAACCGACAGGAGCACCTTGCAGCAGCCATGGGCTGGCTGGATTGGTGGATTGCACTTCCTTGCCCGCTCTGCCAGCGGCCAGCTAGGGGAGTGTTTTGTCAAGACTGCCAGAGGCAATTGCAGGCGGAGCGGCTCGACTCCTGGCCGGTCACCACCTCGCCCTGGCCGCTTTATGCTTGGGGGATCCACCGGGGAGCGCTGCGGAGAGCCCTCTATTCCCTGAAATACCAGGGACAGCGGCGGATTGGCGCGGTCTTGGGGGAATGGCTGGGATCCCGCTGGCTGGAGAGCCGGCAGCGGCGTTCTGACCTGCTTCGTCAGGACTATACAGTGGTGCCCATTCCGCTTCATGCGGAGCGGCTGCAACAGCGGGGCTACAATCAGGCAGCCTTGATCAGCCAGGCTTTCTGCGAGCGCACGGGTCTTCGCCACCTGCCCACTGCCCTGGTGCGGGTGCGGGCCACGGCGCCCCAACACGAGCTTAACCCCCAGCAGCGTCGGCAAAATCTAGCTGGAGCCTTTGCCCTCAAGTGCCCTCCGGCTACGCCGGTGTTGCTGCTGGATGACATCTACACCACCGGCTCTACGGTAGAGGCAGCGCACCAGGCTTTGGCTACTGCCGGGATCCCTGTGTCGGGGGTGATCGTGGTGGCCAAGGCACAGCAAGCTGCCGCTTGCCTCAACCTGCCCTGGCAGCTCTGATGGGAGGGCCAGGCTTGACTACTGCGCCTGTTGCAGAGCTGCCTGGTGAGGATCCACATTGAGAAACACAGTGGCCTCCCCCTCGACGCGGATGATGCGCAAGGGGGGAAGGGAGTCGGTCGGGTTTTGGACGCGCTCTTGCAGCTTCTCGTAAAACAGCAGATCCGCTAGTTGGGCGTTTTTCGCTGCCGCCTTCCCTTTGAGCTCGATGGCCCGCTGGTTTGCCGCCGCCAAGATCAACAACCGCTCCGTTTCTTTTTCTTGGATCTGCGCCCGCACCGCTGCCGTCTGCGCAGTAATCGAGGCCACCTGTTTGCGCTCAATGGAATCCCGCAGGGCCTGGGGGAAATCGGCATGGCCTAGGAAGAGGCCTTCTACCTCTATCAAGGGCAAGGTTTGGCCGTTGCGGTTGACGGTGGGCATCTCTTGGCGGATCAAGTCCAGGGCCTGCTGCTCGATGGCCATGCGCTGGCTTTTGCGGTAAAAATCCTCAGACTCGAAAGAGGCGGAGATATCGCGGATTTTGGAGCGCACCAACGGCACCACCACTGTTGAAAGATAGTTCTCGCCGATGGTGGCGTGCAGCTCGTCCAGGGTGGCGATGTTGGGCCGGAGGGCAATAGCCACGTCGACGGTAAAGGCTTGCCCATCGGCAGTGTTAACTGCAATAGCGTTGCTGATGGCATTGGGGGAGTTGGGGTCGTTGGTAAACTCCCAAACGCGGGTGAGCACGGTGTAGGTAATCGGCGTCTCGATCCCCGGGATCCGGAACATCACCCCCGGCAGCTCCACCCGCCCCTTTTGCAAACCGGAAAAGGTATTGAACACCACGGTGGCGTGGCCAGGCGGGGTGACGTACAGGCAGGCGCGAACCAATCCCAGGGCTGCTAGGAAAGCAATTGCTGCTCCGGCTAACCAACGCATCTGGCGCGGCGGCACTTCCTCTGTCGGATACACGGCAGTTGCTCCTGTTCCCAGATTGGGGCTGACGGCACGGCTACTTGGTAACCAGCGTCTCTAGGCGGGATCCCAGCACGGCAGCCTTCACTACCTCCAGGTACTGGGGATTTCGAGTGAGGGCCTCGGCTTTGGCTTGCAGTTGACCGGCTTCTGCCTCGGCTTGAGAAATGATGGCGCGGGCCTCCTGACGCGCCTGCTCGATCTCAAATTGTTTTTTCACCAGTTCGTTTTCGGCGATGGTCTTTGCTTCGATAGCCGCTACAAAATCGGGGTCGAAGTCTATGTCTCGCAGCAGAAAGTCCAAAACCTCGATGCCATATTCCTTGAGCAAAAGGGCCACCCGTTCCCGGATTTGCCCCTGGAGCACTGGGCGCTCGGTGGAATACAAAGCCTGGGCGGAAAAGCCGCTGGTCTCGTTGAGGATGACCGAGCGGACAATGGGAGCGATGCGATCGAGGTAGTTCTCCCCCAGTTGGGTATAAACCTTGGGAGCGTCCACAATGCGAAATTGCAGTGTTGCCTCAGCGGCAATCAGCTGTCCATCCTGAGAAAGGGCCAGCAGCCGCGGCGCGTAGGCGTCAGGATCCTCGTCCCTCCAGGTCAGAGCTTGGGTTTTCACATCGAAGGTAACCGTGCGCGAGACAAAGGGCGGTACCCAGTGCAGGCCTGGCTGTAGGGGCGTCGGGCTCACCCCCTCTCCCCAGGTAAACAGCACCATGTTCTCGCCGTTGCCCACCAAGCGCAGCGGCCTGCCCGCTGCCATCAGGATCAACACCACGCCTGCCAGAGTAAGCTGGGGCAGCCAGCGGCTTACCTGCCTTGGCCACCTTTACATTAGCAGCTACCTCCCTCCTACCCTTGCCAGTATTGTTGCCACCGCCTTCAGAGGGAGGCAGGAGCTTTCGCCATCTTTTAAGCTTTCTGCCCGGCTTTCCTAGCCTCGGGCAAGTTGCAGAAGGACGAGAAAGCAGGAGCGCCAACGTCCCTGAATCTCGAAAAGTTCGCAAAAGTTCACTTCACAGTTTGCAAAGACTCAGGATAAGCCGGCGAAAAGAGAAGAAGATTAAAACATGATAAAGATTTGGGTTGCCGTTCATGCTGCCTCCTCTCGATTACGAGCGGCGAGAGATCCAGGTGCCAACCTCCCGTATCGCGCTGGCAGCCCAGGCTCTAATCCGGCAGGGGGTATCCGTCTACTGGCGGGAAGACAGCCTGTCCGCCCTTATTCAGCTGGGAGCCAGAGGAGCTAGCGATCGAGCTGCCATTTTGTTGGTGGAAATGAGCCTTGCCAGCCAACCGGAGGAGCTGAAGAGCTGGCTGGAGATGTGCTGGCGACTACCCAGCCATCGCCGCGAGCTGTTGCAGGTGCGAGGATAGGGGATCGCTTCTTCTGCAGGCGCGCCAGTCTTGCAAAGTAGGCTGGGGGAATTGGGTCCTGAAAGAGACAGGGGCCAGGCGCTGCAAAATAGTCTGTAGTCTAGCACCCTCAGCCTATGGATCTCTTGCGGCAGTACGTCCTTCCCGCCCTGATCCTACTGGTATTCCTGTTTACTCTGGTGGTGGTGAGCATCCGCTCGTTTCTACCCCAAGATATGGCCCAGCCTGCACCGATAGAGGAAGCCCCTCCTGTAGCTCTTTCTGGTTGCTGGATGCCTGCCTATGTCTGAAACTGGGATCCCTTTGCCTGCCGGCTACCGTTGGCGCATTGGCTCTGCCTGGGATCGACCCTGGGTGCGGCGGGGACTGCAGGCCACTTTGCAGGAATCTTTCCCCGAGCAGAAGCACTGGGATCACCTGGAGAAGACGCTAGATCGCCTCTTTGACCCCCCGCGTACCCCCTGCTGGTGGATCTTGAAAGAAGAGACAGGGGAGCCAGTGGGCGGTGTTTGGGCCGGCATCTCTACCGATCAAGCCACCTATCGGCGGGTAGCCTACGTCTTCTTGCTCTGGGTGGATCCTGCTCACCGCCGGCGAGGGCTGGGCAGGGCCTTGATGCAACAGGTGGAACGCTGGGGATCCCAGCAGCAGTTGGCAGCCATCACCCTGCAGGTTTATCGCCACAACCAGGCTGCCCTCAACTTTTACAAGCAGGCCCACTTTAGCGTGCAAGGCTACTGGCTGTATAAGCCCCTCGGCGGCGCCAGCACAGCTGATCCAGAAGGTTATGAAGTTTTGTAAGTAAGCCAGGCCTTGTTCTCAGTTCCCTTTCTGATGAAAGCGGTGGCAACGAGTGGGGGGAACGCCCATGTCCAGACCTGTCAAGCTGAGCGAAGCAGAGATCCAAGCCAAGCTGGAAAGCCTGCCGGGCTGGTCCTTGCGGGAGGGAAAGCTGCACCGCCAATTTCAGTTTCGCTCCTTTGTCGAAGCCTTTGGCTGGATGAGCAGTGTGGCCTTGGTAGCTGAGAGCATGGGCCACCATCCCGAATGGACCAATGTGTACAACCGCGTGCGGGTGGATCTCACCACCCACGACGCCGGGGGCATTACGGAGCTGGACTTTGCCTTGGCACAACGCATGAACGAGCTAGCCGGCTCCTCGGCAGCCAATGGCTGAGCTGATCGCGTTAGCGGGCCGTAGGCCAATCGCGTTAGCGGGCCGTAGGCCAATCGCGCTAGCGGGCCGTAGGCCTTGAGGGGGTGTGTTGGAAGCTTTCTCAGTCTGATAAACTAAGGCCAAGGTTAAGAAATGATAACTTTATGAACGTGCTGGTTGTCGGGGCAACAGGAACCCTGGGCCGTCAGGTAGTGCGGCGGGCTATTGAGGAGGGCCATCAAGTCACCTGTCTGGTGCGAAACCCGGCTAAGGCTGCCTTCCTAAGCGAATGGGGGGCCCACCTCAAAGTGGGGAACCTGCTGCAGCCAAGCACGCTCCGAGAGGCCATGGAGGGTGTTGAGGCGGTGATTGACTGTGCCAGCGTACGACCAACCGACACGCTCACCACTCGCCAGGTGGATTGGGATGGCAAGGTCGCTTTAATCAACGCCGCTCGGGCCGCCCAAGTGGGGCACTTTATCTTTTTTTCCATCATGGGTGCTCAGCACGAATACCCCAATGTGCCCCTGATGAACTTTAAGCACCACATTGAGAAGTATCTGGTCGGATCCCAGATGCCCTACACCATTTTTCGCCTGGCGGGCTTCATGCAGGGGCTGATTGGCCAGTACGCCATCCCCATTTTGGAAGAGCAAATCGTTTGGGTAACCAGCGAGAGCGTCCCCACGGCCTACCTCGACACCCTAGACGCGGCCCGGTTTGCGGTGCGGGCCCTCAGCCTCGAAGCAGCCAAGCGACAGATCTTTCCCTTGGTGGGGCCCAGGGCTTGGACTTCCCAAGAGGTCATTGCCCTGTGCGAGCAGCTTTCTGGCAAAAAGGCCAAGGTCAGGACCATACCCCTGGGCCTGTTGCGGGGAGCGCGCAAGGTAGCCCAGTTCTTTCAGTGGAGCTGGAACATTGCCGACCGGCTGGCGTTTGTGGAGGTGATTGCCGCCGGAGAGCCAATGCACGCTGACATGACACCGGTGTGCGAAGCCCTAGGCATTGAACTGGCTTCCCTGACCTCCCTCGAGGACTTCCTCGCAGACTACTTCCAGAGGATGTTGAAACGGATTCGCGAGCTGAAGGTTAAACAACCCAAGAAGGTCAAGACGCCTTTCTAAGGGAAACTGCAGCCGAGGCGGGAGTAGAGCGTAAACTGGATAGCGGGCTAGCCTTTTTCTCAACTCCAGCTTTTCCCGATGAGCGAAACGGTTGTCACCTCCCCAGGAGCAGCTGTCGCCCAGCCCGAGCCAGCCATTGCCGTTGCCGGCCTAAGCAAAACCTACCGCACCGGCTTTTGGCTAACCAAGGTGGTCACCCCTCTTAAGGATTTTTCGCTAACCGTGGCCCGCGGTGAAACCTTTGGGCTACTAGGGCCCAACGGAGCTGGCAAAACCACCACGATCAAGTGTCTGCTGGGCATTGTCGAGCCCACCAGCGGCAGGGGCACGCTCTTGGGCAAACCCCTGGGGGATCGCTCCATCAAGCAGCGGGTAGGCTACCTGCCGGAGAACCCCTATTTTTACGACTACCTGACCGCTTGGGAGTTTCTCCATTTTGCTGGCAAGGTGTTTCGCCTCTCGGACAGCCTCCTCAAGGAGCGGATCCCGCAACTGTTGGAGCTGGTGGGGCTTTCTATGGATACAGCCCGCAAGAAGCCAATGCGCACCTACTCCAAGGGCATGCTGCAGCGCACGGGCATGGCCCAAGCCCTGATCAACGACCCGGAGCTGGTGTTTCTGGATGAGCCGATGTCGGGTCTGGATCCCATGGGCCGCTACCAGATGCGGGAGATCATCCTGTCTCTCAAGCAGCAGGGCAAAACGGTATTCTTCAACAGCCACATCCTGGGGGATGTGGAGGTGATCTGCAGCCGCATCGGCCTCATGGTCGGCGGCAAGTTGGTGCAGCAGGGAACGTTGGACGAGCTGCTGGGCCAGAGCAAGAGCTACCGCGTGCAAGGGCACGGCGGCGCCGTAGAGCAGTTCCGCGACTGCCTTGAGCACTTCTCCATCCAAGGATCCCATTGGTCGGGGGAATGGAGCGGATCCCTGCCGGAGCTGCTCAATCTCCTAAACCAGGCGGGGGCGGTGGTAACCGATGTGCATTGGCAACGGCAGTCCCTAGAGGAGTTCTTTGTCGAGCAAGTGCGGGCCATTGAAGGGGATCGGCCACTCTCTGCCTGACCTGGCCCAGGTGTTTTGGAACGTCATTTCTGCAGACTACGTCTTGTCTCAGCGATGACAGCGCGGTAGTACTCCTCTAGCTGCTGCGTGGCTGCGGACCAGCTCCAGCGCTCGGCCTCCTGGCGGGCCTGTTGCCGGAAAAGTTGCCGCTGGTCGGCCCTCTCCAGCAGTTGCCGTGTGGCCTGAACAAAGTCGCTGTCGGAGTCGGGATCGAAGAGAAAGCCGTTGCGGCCGCTGTCCACCACATCGGTAATGCCGCCGCAGCGGGGGGCGATCACCGGACAGCCGGCAGCCATGGCCTCTAACAAAACCAACCCTAACGTCTCGGTGCGGGAGGGAAACACAAATAGATCGGCAGAAGCAAAGGCCGCCGCCAGCTCTTGCCCCTGCAAGTAGCCCGTAAACACCACGTCATAGCCAGCAAAATGCTGTTCCAGGGATCGCCGCTCCGGTCCATCCCCGACAATAGCCAGACGCGCCTGCGGGATCTGCTCCAGGAGCACCCGGATCCGCCCCACCTCTTTTTCTGCGGAGAGCCGACCCACGTAGAGCAACAGCGGCCGCTCTGGCTGCCCTGCGCTAAGGCGAGCCCGCATCTCTGGACTGGCGGCCTGGGGATGGAAGAGCTCCGTATCCACTCCTCGCTGCCACAGGTGAACTCGCTCGATGCCGTGGGCAGTGAGCTCCTGCATCATGGCCGTCGAGGTACAGAGGTTGAGCCGCGCCAAATTGTGCCCCAGCCTGAGGAGGCTCCACAAAACCCCCTCCAGAAAGCCCAGCCCATAGTGCTTCAGGTACTTTGGCAAATGGGTGTGGTAGGAGGCCACCAGGGGGATCCTCATGGTCTGACTGTAGTAGAGGCCCCCCAGCCCCAAAACCGCTGGGTTGACCACGTGGATGACATCCGGTCGAAAACGGCTAAGCAGCCTGCCAATGGCCGGGCCAGGAGCAGCCAGCTTCAACTCTGGGTACAAAGGCAAGGGGAAGCCGGGGATCCCGTAAACCCGTGCCCGCGCAAACCGCCTGGGTGCTCCCTGAGGGGCAACAATCAGCACCGAGTTGCCGCGGGCCGTTAGGTGGCGCACCGTATGGCAAAGCCGGGTAACAATGCCATCCACCTTGGGCAAGAACGTCTCTGTAAACAGAGCTATGCGCATCGGGGATCCCAAGCCTACTGCTCCCACCCGTCGGACAGCGTCTTCGACGACTCTTAGGATGAGTGTTGCACAAAATGGCAACGCAACAACGGCTTGGGCACCCCCTCTAGCGGGACAGGCTAGCAGCAGGGCTGGCTGGCTGGATCTGGCCCAGGGCTGGGTCTTGGCCCAGAGTATCTGCCAACGTTTTGCTCACAGATAGCAGCATGGCCGCCAAAGCCAGACCAATGACATCTCTCCACATTGTCCGCTCCCACACTCCTCACGCCCCTTACTGTAGCGGCGGCTTTTGCGGCCGGGCAGTGATGGGCAACGGATTTTTGGGTGATAGCAATCACTGCCAAAATTGCGGCTTTGCCCCTTTTGGCTAGTCGCGGAAGGCCAGTTGCAAGCTGCTTATCAGCACAACCAAAGAAAACACCGCCATCACCCCTCCCCAGAACCAGTAGGGCAAAAATAAGCTTTGGGCTATCTGGCTGGAGTCGGAGAGGATCAGCCGCCCGTTGATGACAGCACCCTCCATAAAGAGATAGTCAACCTGGTGATAGGTGCTCACACAGGCCTGCACCCCCAGAAATTGCAGGACAAAGCCCCGCAACCAAGGGGAAGCCCAGCAAGCTACCGCCAGGATGCCCAAACCCATGGCGGGGAGGAGCAAGAGGCCAAAGGGAGAACGCACCCAGAGCAGCGTCGAGAGCAACAGCAGGGATCCCAAAAACACCAACCCCAGCCAAGCTGTGCTGCGGCGGCGGGAAGCGAGGATGAACAGAGCCCCAGCCAGCGGCGGACCCATCGGCCCAGCGGCGGCCACCAAAGCCCGCCCCACCCGTCCTAAAAACAGCTCGCCACTGTAGATAGCTAGCCCCGAGCCATTGGGATAGATCTCCAGACGATGAAACTCTCCCCCCAACAGCAGCGCCGTCAGCCCGTGGCCCATCTCATGAAACCAGGTGGCCAACAGGGTAAAGGGATAGAGGAGGTAATTGCCCCCGGGAAACCGCCAGAGCAAAACCGTCAGCCCTGCAGCAGCCACCAGCCAAATCACGCTGTGCCGGTCAGGTTTTTCGGAAGGGGAAGAAGGCATAGGGGGAGAGGAGACTTGCCAAAAAAGAGTCTAGAACACCTAGCCCCGTAGACGCCTGCTAGCGGTGCAGAGTTTCAAGCCATTGAGTCT
>Ga0079995_1033013_pt1 | contig 24763 bp, 23 predicted proteins | sample FaiFalFF_MnMetaG_2_FD_69198 | JGI IMG/M metagenome (GOLD analysis project Ga0079995, IMG submission 69198) | Freshwater microbial communities from Yellowstone National Park, Wyoming, USA - Fairy Falls C (FF_Mn_C) (SPADES assembly) (version 4) | ecosystem: Environmental > Aquatic > Freshwater >...
TGTATTGGACATGGAGCAAGTCAACTCGGTAGGTGGCGCAGGCTCGCGGGAGCAAAAAGCCAGTGTATAGCCAACGAGAGAGTTTAGGCAATCGGACGAACCTAAAGTTGGCAGGAAAACTTTCCCTCGTCACCCGTCCCTCGCCCCTCGCCCCTAACGAGGGTGGCTCAACTCGGTCGGTGAACAGCAAAAACTCGTGGGGCAAATCCATTGCGGCGAATTGCCGCAACAGGTTCAGCAAATAAGTTCGGTCACCTGTGTGAGGTCCAAACAAGACACGAGCATCAATCCCTATGCGCATGGCATCTGCAAGTTTAACTTCGCTGCCTCTCAGAAGTAACCTCTCATTTTTTCTACCCTGCATCTCGTTTCTTGCAGTTAGCCCCCTTGCAGAAGGTTTGAGGGAAAAGCGCTCTTTTTGCCGCCAAATTACCTCAAAATCGCTATTGACGAACGGGTGTGTGTGTGTGCTATATCTGCTTAGTGCCATTAACCCGATGGAAAGGAGGTGAGGGGAATGAGGTAAGCAAATAAGTGGTTCTTTGTTGGTGTTGTCGCGTTTCTTTTAGGCGCAGGATGGCTTATCTCATTGGCTCAAAATAGAATGGCAACCCAAACGGTCCAATACTTTGATTGCCCAAGAGTTAGTAGGACTTTCGCAGAATGCGTTAGATGCTGTAGACGCAACTGCAGAAGGGGATGGGAGGAGTTGCGTTGTTGGCATTTGTGCCAACACAAATTCAGAAGACCCTAAAGGAGGTGCCAGTTATGAGGCTAACGATCGTTTGGGCAGTTAGTGTATTTGCGGTTTTATTGCTTGGGTGTTCTCACCGTCAAAACGCTCCTGTCCCTCGGTCTACCTATATTGAAGCCACTGAAGTTGACGCTGCAACTGAAGAAGATGCCATTGATGCCATTCTTGACTGGGTTGAATCGTTGGAAACCGAGTTACGCCAGAATCCTCGTCCATTCACTGAAGAGGAGTGGGCAAAAATCAAACAACTGTGCGAAGACTCAGACCCACGGCAAAAAATCACGGGGCTATACTTGCTTGGGTTTGCCTACTATGACCCTCAGCACCTTTCTGAAGCAGTTCAGATTGCCAAATCGCTTTTGAATGACCCTGAGCCTAATGTTCGCTGCAGCGCTATCTTAACCCTCCACGATCTGGACGCCCGAGAAGTTGCCTCAGAAATTCAGCAATTGTTGAACGACCCAGATGAACATGTGAGAGAAGATGCTCGCTTCGTCTTGCAAGATTGGGGCTATCTTGTCTCTCAAACATCAAGTGAAACAGGGTCGTAAGGTTTTCTTCTCTGACTTTAGGCAAAAACTTGAGTAGCGGTGAAACAGTAAATAGCGATTGGTGACTTATTGACTGCGGACTAACCACCAAAGCCGGTAGAGCCAAACGCAGATTTGACCGCGAGTTAGCGGGGCGTCAGGGCGGAAGTTGTCAATGCGAATGCGGTTCAAAATTTCGTCCGCAGGACACTTCAGCAGTGCCGCAAGCCAACGGAGGACATCGCCTTGGGTCGGTTGCTTGTGAGCGGTTCCGAAAGCGTAAGGCAACGGTAGGCGAACCAATTCAGCGAACCGGTGCAACATCTTTTTGGCTGCCCCCTCGTCCAACGGTTCGCTCGCTCGCAATTCGTAGGTGTCAAAGAAGCCTCGCACAGCGAAAAATTGCACGGCTTCAAATTCTTCAGTGCCTGCAGGTGGCAAATCGTGGAAGAAAGCGATGACCTGCCCATGCTTCAGCAACAACCGTTGCAGTTGGTCAATGGGAACGGTGCGGACGGATGCGGGACGAGGGGCGTGGGACGCGGGACGGGGTAAGAAGGTCAAAGCCAAGTGGGCAGCAGTTCCTGCAGCCTGTCCCAATGCCATCCAAACAGGTTCAAGCCTGAGCGTCCCGAAACCGATATGCGTTGCCGACACCGCACCACAAACCAGCAAATTGTCAATTGCCTCTCCTTGCCCCTTGTCCCTTGTCCCCTGTCCCGTCGGAATCATGACCCGATAAGGCACATGGGATGGAACTGTGATTTGAGGCAAGTAGAAAAAGCCCTCGTGCAAATATGGGTTGTTCGGGTCACGCGGGGTTGTAGCGTGACTGTCAATGGGATACTCGGCGGCGGCGACACTGTCTTCGTGGACTGGGGCGCGTCGACCTGCAAAAACTGGGCGGGCATCGTTTTCAGTGAAGATGTATTCGCCGATGATGCGGCGAGCCTCGCGGACATAGAGTTGCGGCGGGAAGTTTTCGTTGTCCAAAAACTCGTCCGCTGCTAAACCCCAATGCTGAGCAGCGACGCGAAATTCGTTGGGCAATCTTGAGTCAGTTTGCAGGAAATAAAGCAAGCCGAGGATGTAGTTGCGGTGTTCGCGGGCGATTTGCTCGCGGCGTTGCCAATCAGCTTCAGGGTAATCGTAGTTTGCACCAATGAAGTCTGTTGATGGGAAAGGTCCTGGCGTGTTGTTGGCGTCAAATTTTTGCTGCGGCAATTTGACAAGGCTGACAACCTCCATCGGATGCCACAAAACCCCTTCGAGCACTCGCTCGGCAATTTCAGCGTAATGGTCGGGATTGTAATTTGGTGGCGCTGCTATAAGGCTCCGATTGTCAGCCCGTTTCGTCACAGTCAAACGATAATTGTAAGCCTGCACCTTTCTGTCGCCGTCGGGTTTGCCGAAAGTGATTTCTCTGGTCCGACTGTCCCAAAAGACTTCGCCCGCATATTCTTCGCCAAACTCGTGCCTTCCTTCCCGCCCGACCCGATACGGAACTCCCGCCATCGCTGCCAAATCGCCTTCATAGGTGGCGTCAATGAAAACGCTTCCTTTCACCTTCCGTCGGATGCCACGAGTTTTGTCGTGGAGCAAGACAGCAAGGATTTGGTTGCCATTTTTGAGCACACCCGCTAACTCGTGGCGCAGGTAAAGGTCCAAACTTCGCGCTTCAGCAAGCATGTGCCAAAAGACCTGCAAAGCAACCTTCGGTTCGAACAGGTAGCCGTCGCGGCAAGCGAGATGCTGTGGCGAATTTTCGCCATAGGCTTGTCGGTAGAATTGTTCAACCCGTCTCAGAAATTCGGCGAACAATCCACCCGACGCTTGACGGTAGCGGCGATCGGTTGCAGAAAGTCCGCCTGTCATCATCCCACCGATGTGGGTTGTTCGTTCAACCAAAGCGACTTTATGCCCTAATCTGGCGGCGGAGATGGCAGCGGCAATTCCGGCTGGCGTCGCTCCAATCACAACGACATCGTAGCGGGCAGTAGATGAGTGAGTTTGAACGATGGGAGAGCGTTTTGGGAAGGGCATTGCGGCATCGCTCCATGAAGGCAAACTTTCGGTGTTGTGCTCGCCCTGAAGCGTGTCCTCTTTTCCTGTCCCTTGCCCCTTGTGTCCTGTCACCGAAGTTTCAGCAACTGCGGTGACGAAGTAACTGTAGGCTTCGCCGCTTTGAACTTTTTCGTCCACCCACTCGGTTTGGTTGGCGGGGACTTCCGCAATCAACTTGTGGCGACGATAAATGCGGTAAGTTCGGATTTGTGGCGTCTCGGATGGTTGCCAGCGCAAAAGCAATCGGTCATGACCGACGGGGACAACTTGCAGACTTTTTGGTGCGTTGGGTAAGGTTCCGATTTTCAACTCTGGTTCGCTGACCTCAATAGTTGCGCCATCGCCTTCGCCGTTAAACAGGAAGAAGCAAGAGATTTGAGGCACAGGTGAAAGGAAAGGCAAAAGGTCAAAAGCGAGTTTATCGTTGAGCCACAACCGAAAAGCCCCGATGGTTGGGTCGGCGACGATTTGGACTTTGAGCCACTGCTCAAAAGCGAACGGTTGGACTGTCAACCATGAGAAACGGCTGCGCCAAGTAAACCAATCGCCCATATCCCGCTGCAAGATGAATCCGTTGCCCCCAAGTGCCAACCTTATCGCCTCGTTTGCCCAATGCGTCGGCGCACCGTAACTGAGTCCAAAGGTCAAGCCTCTTTGCCCTTTCGGTGGCGCTTTGACAATGAACGAGACTTCCACGACCTTTCTCGTTGGCTCAAACCAGAAGACGAGGTAGTGCGGATTTTGAGTGCGTGTCCGAGTTCGCCATCCATCAACGACTCCAAACGGCGTGGAAATTTTCGCCCCTTGCCACTGGGCGTTTTGAAGGGCAACGGGTTCACCTTTCCCGTTCACTTCCACTTGGGCAAGCACAACCACGGGCATAAACAGCAAGAGCGCCGTTAAAAGCAAACTTCGCATATCCCATCCCTCTCCGCTGTTTTGGGACAGCCTTGCACAAAACAAAGGGCATGGGATGACCCATGCCCTTTCGCTGTCAAGCCGAAAGTTTTTGGGGAGCGTCAACCTCGCTGCTCAATGGGCACCCATTCCCGCTCCATCGGACCGACATAATGAAGAAGCGGTCGCAGCAATCGGTTGTCGGAATATTGCTCCATGATGTGGGCAACCCATCCAACTATGCGCCCGATGGCAAAAATGGGGATGTAAAGGTCGGCGGGAATTCCGAGGTAGTGGTAGATGCTGCCAGCGTAGAAGTCAACATTGACATAGATGCCTTTCGCCCGCATTGGCTCCATCGCCTTTTCAATGTTCTGCAGGATTTGGAATGTCTTGGGGTCACCATACTTTTCGCCCAAGATGCGGGAAAGTTCGCGCAAGTGCCTCGCTCGCGGGTCTTCAGTCTTGTAGACCCTGTGACCGAATCCCATGATGCGCTTTTTCGCCGCCAGTTGTTCTTGAACCCACGCTTCTGCTCGCTCAGGTTCACCAATGGCTTCAACCATTTCCATTACTGCTTCTGCTGCCCCACCATGAAGCGGTCCTTTCAGTGCAGCGATGGCTGCTACAACGGCGGAGTGCATGTCAGCCAAAGTTGATGCCGCTACACGGGCAGCGAAGGCGGAAGCGTTGGAACTGTGTTCGGCGTGTAAAATAAAGTCAAGGTCCATTGCTCTTGCTGCGTCTGGGTCGGGTTCTTCACCTTTGAGCATCCACAGGAAGTTGGCAGCATGTCCCAAATCATCGCGAGGCGGAACTGGTTCTAAGCCTTTGCGAATTCGTTCGTGGGCTGCAACGATTGTCGGGAACTGAGCGATGAGTCGGATGCCTTTGCGCAAGTTCGCCTCCATTGACATGTCCTTGACATCAGGGTCAATGGTTCCAAGCGCTGAAACTGCCGTCCGCAAGACATCCATCGGGTGACCGTCCTTGAAAGCGCGGATGACATCCATGACAGGTTGAGGGAGTGTGCGACTCGCTTTCAGAGCAGCATCAAACTCAGCCAACTCTTGCTTAGTTGGGAGACGATCGTGCAGGAGAAGGTAGCAAACTTCCTCGTAAGTTGCGTTGGCTGCGAGGTCGTGGATGTTGTAGCCGCGATAGAGAAGAATTCCGCGCTGACCATCAATGTGGCAGATGCGGGTCGTGTCAAAATAGATGCCTTCCAAACCCTTGTGGACAACTACTTGCTCTGCTGCCATTTCCCTCGCTCCTTTCTTGTCAAGATTTTCCCCGCAAAAAGTTTAACGCAAAGGGACAGCAGGGTGGGACTATAAGCCGGCTTCTGTTTCGTCAGGTTTTTACCCTGACGATGGCGACCATTTCTCTGAGCGACCGACCCGGGGGCATCGGCGGGCAACCTGATAGCGCCCCCCTATTTGGTCTTGCTCCGGGCGGGGTTTGCCCAGCCACGACCTCGCAGTCGTGCTGGTGGGCTCTTACCCCACCATTTCACCCTTACCGCCGGGAAACGCAAACACCGCAGCGGCTGGCAGCGGAAGCCACAGTGCCGCTTCGCCCGACGGCGGTGTGGTTTCTGTGGCACTTTCCGAAGTTGCCCCAGCGTTAGCCAGAGCAACTTCCTCGCCTTGACTGGCGAACTTCCGTCGCCAGTCTTGACGAGCGCCCTGCCCTATGGAGGCCGGACTTTCCTCAGGTAGCGCCGTCTCTTAAAACAGCACCACCTGCGGTCGCCCATCCCACCCTGCTGCCTGCTGCCAGCCGTTTCCTATTCTGCCGCAAATTGTTATGGGTTGCGCGTTACATGTTGCTCGTTATGGGCAGTTTTTGAACACACACCTTCAACGCATATAGGTGCTTTCGTTGCAAAGTTCGCGCTTGACGAGTTTGCCGTCACGGTAGTGCAATCGCCAAAGTCTAACTTGCGATGGTGATAAGGTTTCACGGCGAATTTGGAATTTCAACCGATTCCAGTCTCGCTCTTGTTTCGGCGTCATGAACCCAATGACTCGGCAGGTAAGTTGATTTTCGCCGAACTCAAACTTTATTTGCACTGGAAACGGGAAGGGGTTGCGAAGGCGCAAATCTGCGACCCCGTAGGCTACCGCTGCATCCATTCCCTTCGGCACATAAGACGGCGCCACTGCGTGATGGTGGCGCTCCAAAACCTCTAACCCCGCCAGAATTGCCGCTACATACAGCGTCGTTGAAACTTGACAAACTCCCCCTCCCCACGACGGCACGAGAACACCACCGAGGCTGACAGGTGCTCGGACAAACCCTCGTTCCCTCGTCCACGACCCAACCCGCTGGTTGAAAGAGAAAGTTGAACCTGCTGGAATGACAGCCCCGTTCACAGCGCGGGCTGCTTTCGCTGCGTTGAGTTTTTGCCCCTCCGTTCTCCCTACCAGAGAAGTCCGGAAAGTTGCCATTATCACTGGACGGCGATATTTGCAACCCCAAAGCGTCATTATCGCCAAGACAGCCGCAAAAATTGTGAGCAACCTGAAAGCCATTTCGCTCACCAGCGAAATTGTAGCGTCAGGGTTTACATGGTTGTCTGAGAAAATCCCCGTCAGCCCTCAACTGATTGTTGCAAAATTGAGTTGGGCATTTTGGTGCAAGGAAGGTGATGGGCGATGGTCAGACCAGCACTTGAGTTTGTGGTGCAGGAACTGGAGGCGCTGAAGCAAGAGGGGCTGTTCGTGAACATCAGGACCCTTGAAAGCCCGCAGGGGGCGTGGATTGTTGTCGACGGGCGGAAAGTGCTCAACTTGTGCTCCAACAACTACCTCGGCTTTTGCAATGACCCTGTGTTGAAGGAAGCGGCAAAGAGAGCCATTGATGAGTATGGCGTCGGACCGGGAGCGGTTCGGACAATTGCCGGGACGATGAAACTTCACTTGGAACTTGAACGCAAACTTGCCGAGTTCAAAGGTGCTGAAGCGGTCGTCAGTTTCCAGAGCGGTTTCTGCGCCAACTTGGCAACCATTCCTGCCCTTGTCGGTCGCGAGGATGTCATCTTTTCCGACGAACTCAACCACGCTTCAATCATTGACGGCTGCAGGCTCTCAAGGGCTGAGATTATCCGCTACGCCCATTGCGATGTTGATGACTTCAAAGCCAAGTTGCAGGAACACCGCCACAAGTTTAGGAGGGCATTGATTGTCACTGACGGGGTTTTCAGCATGGACGGCGACATCGCTCCGTTGCCGGAAATTGTCAAGTTAGCGCGTGAGTATGACGCTTTCGTCATGGTTGACGACGCTCACGGTGAAGGGGTGTTGGGGAAAGGCGGTCGCGGAATTACCGACCACTTTGGCTTGCACGGTGAAGTTGACATTGAGGTCGGAACGCTCTCAAAAGCCTTCGGTGTCGTCGGGGGCTATGTAGCGGGCAGTTACGAGTTGTGCGAGTATTTGCGCCAACGGGGTCGCCCGTTCCTTTTCAGCAGTGCCGTCACTCCAGCCGATGTCGCCGCTTGCATCGCTGCTGTTGACATTTTGCTCCAAAGCGAGGACAGAGTTCAAAGGCTGTGGGAAAACGCATGTTACTTCCAGAACGGGCTCAAGAGTTTGGGCTTTGACATCGGCAAAACCCAAACTCCCATCACTCCCGTCATGCTCGGGGAAGCGCCTTTGGCTCAAGAGTTCTCAAAGCGGTTGTTTGAAGAGGGCATTTTCGCTCAAGCAATTGGCTACCCAACTGTCCCACGAGGTGCCGCGCGAATCAGGGTCATGATTTCCGCCGTCCACACGAAAGAAGACTTGGATTTTGCGCTTGAGAAGTTCGCGAAGGTGGGGCGGGAGTTGGGGGTAATCTCGTGAGGCTCAAATCTTTGGATGGAGGTGGTCAGTTGTGTCTGAAGTTCGGGTCGGTCTCATCGGTGTCGGAAGCATCGCGCAAGTCGCTCACATCCCAAACCTCAAAAATCTCGGCGTTCCCATCGTTGCTGTCGCCGATGCCGTTGAAGAGCGGGCAAAGCAAATTGCCCAGCAACACGGAATCCCTCATGCTTACGGCGATTACCGCCAATTGCTCAAGCGGGACGATGTTGATGCCGTTGTCGTCTCCACACCAACTTCAACTCACTACCCCATCGTCACGGCGGCGCTGAAATCTGGCAAGCATGTGCTTTGTGAGAAGCCGCCGGCGCTGAATGACCGAGAGGCTGAGAAGATGGCTGAACTGGCTGAGCAGCAAAAATTGGTCCTCATGTATGCCCTTCAAATGCGCTACCGAAACGACACGAGGGTGGTCAAGAAATTGGTTGAGCAAGGCGAGTTCGGTGAAGTCTATTTCGGTCGCGCAGTTTACATCCGAAGGCGAGGCGCTCCCGGAGGTTGGTTCTCCCGCAAAGAACTTTCGGGAGGCGGTCCGTTGCTTGACATCGGTGTCCATGTCATTGATTTGACTTGGTGGTTGATGGGCAAACCGAAGCCAGTCAGTGCCGCAGGTTTCATCTTCCAAAAAATCGGCGCCAAAGGCTTGAGGTTGGACAGGGGTTGGCAACCTGCGGATGTCCGGGAGAAACTTGAGCAGGAAGCCATCTACGATGTTGAAGACTATGCGGGCGGTTTCGTCCGGTTTGAGAACGGAGCGGTTTTGCTTTTTGAGGTCAGTTGGCAAATCAACGACAAAGAACAATGGGGCTCAACTGTTTGCGGGACAAAAGCAGGCGCTTCCTTGCCGCCCCTTGAACTCTACACCGAAGTCTTAGGCGAGCAAGCAACTGTCAACCTACGAGTGGACGAAGGCAACGCCTACCTTGAGGAGATGAGGGAGTTCATAACCTGCGTCAAGGAAGGCAGGAAACCGCTGACGGATGCTTACGATGGTGTCACCGTTATGAAGATGCTGACCGCTCTCTACCGCTCCGCCGAGCAAGGCAAGGAAGTTCCCATCAAGTGAAGGGTTCAGGGCGGGGTTCTTTCGCCCCGCCCTTTTAGTTTCACTCACTGCGACGAAAACTCTGCGGGGCGTTCCGCTTTTCCGAAGAAGTGAAGGATTGCCTGTCGCCCTCAAAGTCGGTGCAAAGTGCAAATCGGCGACGGCTCCGATGAGTTTGCGGTTTATCTCTTCGGGAAAAGGTGCAAACTTGTCGCCCGTCCTCAACCCCGCTTCAATGTGACCGCATGGGATTTTGTGGTAGTAAGCGACTAACGCGCCGACGAAAGCGGTTGTGGTGTCGCCTTGAACGAGCACCAAATCTGGATTCTCGTCCCTCAAAACTTTGTCAATCCCTTCAACCGCCCTGCTCGTGATGTCGGCAAGGGTTTGACCCTCTCGCATAATGTTCAAGTCGTAGCGAGGTTGCATCTCAAAGAACCGAAGGAACTGGTCAAGCATCTCGCGATGCTGAGCCGTGACCGTGATGACGAGTTCAAAATTTTCGTCGGCGGAAAGAGCATGGACGACTGGCGCCATCTTTATGGCTTCTGGTCTCGTCCCGAAAATCGGCATGACTTTGATTCGGTGCGGTTCTGCCATTCAAAGTTTCCCTCCTCGGCTCGCTTTGGACTTTGTGGAATTCGCATCCAACAATTTGGCGCAACCCTATCCTCATCGGAAAGAATTTGCGTCACAATTCGTGGCAAGCGTTGAAATATCCGAACGAAAAACGGCAAAGACTTGGAGGGGCGAAAGTATGAGCGTTGAAAGGTTGAAGCGCTTCCAAGGTTGCCTTGTAGGTGTTGCTGTCGGTGATGCGTTGGGCATGCCCGTCGAAGGCATGAGCAGAGAGGACATAAAGCGTTCTTACGGCGTCTTGCGCGAAATGGTTGACGGGCTTCGACCCGCAGGCAACATAACCGATGACACGATGCAAACCCTTGCTTTGGCGGAAAGCATCGCTGAACTTGGCGAATTCAACGCTGACGACGCAATTCGTAGGCTTCTCAACTGGTATCGCACTGACCCGTTCGGAATCGGGATTCACACCAGCAGGGTGATGGAGTTAATTGACAGAGGCGTGAATTGGCGTGAGGCAGTTGAAAGAGTTGAAAGACTTTACCAACCATGGACGGCGGGCAACGGTTCGCTCATGCGATGCTCGCCAATCGCACTCAGATATTGCCGCGACATTGTGGGTTTGATTGAGTTCAGCCGAGAGTCATCTTCGCTCACTCATGCAAACCTTCTCTGTCGCGACGCCTGCGCAATTCTCAACGCTGTGCTGTCAAGGGTTCTGCTGGGTTGGGACAAAAAGGACGCACTCAGTTTCGCCATGGAAGTTCTCGCTCACGCCTCACACGAGGTCATTGACCGAATTCAGGAAGCAATCCACAAGTCGCCTGATGAAATTCCGACGAGCGGTTTCGTCCTTGACACTTTGGAATGCGCGATTTGGGCTTGGTGGCAACATGACGATTTTGAAGAAGGGCTTGTCGCCGTTGTCAACTTAGGGGGCGACACCGATACGAACGCAGCCGTCGCCGGTGCGCTCTTGGGCGCCCAATGTGGGCTTGACGCTATCCCTCAAAGGTGGCGGGAAAAAGTGAGATGGCAGGATGACACAACAGTCATTGACAAATGCATGACCTTAGCAAATCGCCTTTATGAATTGGCAATGAGTGAGTGACCGTTGAATGCAAATTTTCAGGGCGAACAGTGTAGGCGACAAAGTGAGCACAGGCGTTTCGTTCATTCAAACTCGCTTCACCAAACATTGCGCTATCCATTCGGTTTCACGATTTACGCATTACGATTTACGCCTCACGCTTCATGTCGCTTCCTCAAGCAACATTCGGCTGTAAGGGTCAAGTTGGGCGTAATCGGGGATTTCGTAAAGGTTGCCGTCGGCGTCTCGAATCACGACCCTACGACCAGGGTAGTAACGGACATCGCTTCTCTCCCGCACATCAAAGACTCGTTCTCCCTTGTCAGTTGTGACGAACCACCTCGTTATGCCGAACCTACCTTCAATGTGGTGGATGGCTTGAATGACTGGCACGAAGTATCGTTTCGCCAACTCAGCCTCCAAAGCGTCTCGCGATTGCGGGTCTAACCCGTGAACGGTCTTCAGGATGGCGATTTCGTTATCGTTTTCATCCAGCAGGCTTATCAACCTGTCTCTGGCTTGGATGGGGAAGTTTCTGATTGGCTTGACATTGACGAACACGCCCTCACCTTCTATGGACGCGCAAAATCGCCCCTCTTCATCGTGCCAAAACTTAACCTGTTTGGGCTTGACGAGTTTGAGCACCGATTTCAAATCCCTTTTCTGAGCCACAATCTTTCACCTCGTTCACTTATGCCGTTCGGGTTCGTTGTAGGTCTTGTCTCCGTCTTCGCTGCCGCTGCTGTTGTAACCTTTGCCTTGCCCTGCCTTGCCATTTCGGCGGAATGTTTTTGGCGTTCCATTCGTCATACACTGCTTTCAGTTCCTTGACCTTCTGAGGCATCTTGGGCGCAAGGTTTATTCTTTCGCCGATGTCTTCCGAAAGGTTGAACAGTTGAGGTTCATCAGAACCAAATTCCTGCGGGCAGCAGACAAGTTTGAAATCACCGACCCGAACTGCCCACTGCCGACCAAATCTCCAAAAGAGCGCTTCGTGAGGTCGTCCCTTCGCTTCACCCGCTAAGTAGAGCAACAAGTTCACACCGTCCAAGTCCTTGGGAATTTCCGCTCCGACGGCTGCAAGGATTGTGGGGCAAATGTCAAGGGCGATTACAGGATGTTCATAGACCTTGCCAGCAGGCAAATGACCCTTCCACTGCATCAGGAACGGAACCCTTATGCCACCCTCAAGCACTTGACCCTTAAAGCCTCTCAACGGGTCATTGCGTGAACTCGTTTGCCTCGTCGGACCGCCATTGTCGCTGATGAAAAAGACGAGCGTGTTCTCCTCAAGTTTTAACTCCCTCAACTTGGAAAGCACCATCCCAACAGCGTCGTCTAACGCAGAAAGCATTGCCGCGAAAATTCGCCTCGTCGGGTCGCTGATGTGTTTGAACTTGGCGATGTATTCTTCTGGCGCTTGTAAAGGAGCGTGGACTGCGTTGAAGGGAAGGTAGACGAAAAAGGGCTGGTTGCGATGGCGTTCAATGAAGGAGATTGCTTCCTTTGCGAAATCCATCGTTGTGAACTCAAACTTGGTCACAGGCTCAAAACCACGCATGATTGCGGAGCGCCCTGAGGCGGGTAGGTAAGGGTGACCACCACCGAGAAAACCGTAAAATTCGTCAAAGCCCCGGTTCAACGGGTGCAGTTCCTTCTTGAAGCCCAAATGCCACTTGCCAAAGCATCCCGTCGCATAGCCCAGTTTTTTGAGCCTCTCAGCGATTGTCAATTCAGTTATCGGCAAACCGAACTCTTCCTGAGAAGCACCACCGGGATTGAACTCAAAGCCGAACCGCTGCTGATACTTGCCTGTTATCCATCCAGCCCTTGTCGGAGCACAAACTGGACACGAGACATAGCCGTTGGTGAAGCGGATGCCATTTTGAGCGATGGAGTCAATGTTCGGGGTCGGAATGTCCTTGCAGCCTTGGACGCCAAGTTCGGCGTAGCCCAAATCGTCAGCGGCAATGAACAAGATGTTGGGCAATCGTTTTTGAGCCGACAATGCTTCGTCAATACCCACATCCTTCAAAGCCCAAAGCCCGAGAGCGCCTGTAACGGTAGCGAGGAACTTCCGCCTATTGCCCCACTTTTCGCCCTTCACCATGAAAGGTCACCACCTCAAACCGAGAATTCGTGCCAATAGATTTGACGCACCGAAATCGGTCTGTGAGTTTGAGCATCCAAACGCTAAGCCTAAACCTGAATATGAGTGCAAGCGTGTAAGCGTGCAAGGGTGAAAGCGTGCATGAGTGCAAGAGTGGCAATAATGTGCGGATTGTCAAGTGCGTGGTGTGAGAAGTTGTTCAACTGCCCTATCCATGCCACTGGCTTTAGGCAATATGCGTGTAAGCGTGCAAGGGTGAAAGCGTGCATGAGTGCTGCTCTATCCATGCCACTGGCTTTAGCCAGTGAGAGACAAGGGGCACGGGACGAGGGACATGGGATTTGACGGATTTTTTGAGCGACGAATTTATTCGGCGTTTGGGAGGCGAACCCTGACTACGGACTAAAGTCTGAAGCATGGTTTGTTTTTGGTTGCACCATCAACTGCGGATTGAAGTTCGTAGCGTGGATGATTTATTTTGCGCTGGCGGAAGGGATTAGAAGTGGCTGTGAACGCTCAACCTGCAACTCTCAATGTCCAACCCTCACAAAGGCTTTCATTTTTTGCCTTCAAGGTGCAAAATTGAGAGCGCCCAGACGGCTTTGCGGAGTTTACGATTCCAACACATCCATCGCCCTGAAGTCAATGGAGGAAAGCCACCATGACAGAAGCGGAACTGAGGGAAGTTCAGGCTGTTGAACGCGTCGCTCAAGTTAGGCAGGCAATTTTGGGCGAACTGCGTAAAGTCATCGTAGGTCAAAATCAGGTCATTGAGCAACTCCTCATCGCCCTTCTGGCGAAAGGGCACTGCTTGCTGATTGGCGTTCCGGGGCTTGCAAAAACTTTGCTCGTCAGCACTTTGGCGAAAGTTTTGGATTTGAGTTTCAAGCGGATTCAGTTCACGCCCGACCTGATGCCCAGTGACATCTTGGGCACTGATGTCCTTCAGGAAGACCCAGAGACGGGAAGGCGAAGGTTTGAGTTCATGCCGGGTCCAATTTTCGCAAACATCATCTTAGCCGACGAGATTAACCGAGCGCCACCGAAAACTCAATCGGCTTTGCTTGAAGCGATGCAGGAGCGCAAGGTAACCGTTGGCGGTCGCACTTATGAGTTGCCCCAACCCTTTTTCGTCTTGGCTACCCAAAACCCCATTGAGATGGAAGGCACTTACCCACTCCCAGAGGCGCAACTTGACAGATTTTTGTTTAGCGTCGTGCTTGATTACCCGTCCGCAAGCGAAGAGGAAACCATCGTGCACCTGACAACCTCGGCTTATGAACCTGACTTGAAAGTCGTGATGGGGAGGGACGAACTGCTTGAGGTGCAAAATTTGGTTAGGCTCGTGCCAGTCCCTGAACGGGTCAGCAAATACGCAGTTCAACTCGTCAGGGCAACGAGACCGAAAGAGAGTTACGCACCAGAGTTCATCCGACAGTGGGTTCAATGGGGTGCGGGACCGAGAGCGTCACAAGGTTTGATTTTGGGAGCAAAGGCGAGGGCATTGCTTTACGGGCGGACTGCAGCCAGTTGCGAAGATGTCCGAGCCGTCGCTTTCCCTGTCCTTCGCCATCGTTTAGTCCTCAACTTCGCCGCTGAAGCAGACGGAGTTTCGCCAGAGCAAATCATTTCCCGTCTTTTACAAACTGTCCCCGAACCTTGAACTATCCAATGTAAGCGTGCAAGCATGCACAAAAATGGTGTGAAGTGCGGTGTTAAGTGCGGAGTGCTGAGTTCGGAGTGCGATTGTAAAGGCTGAAATTTTTCGTCAGTGCGGAAGCACTGCCCTCCAAAAACCATTCGCCAGTCGCCGTTCATTATTCGCTACTCGCCACTCGCTATTCGCCGTCGTTTTGGCTCAGCAGGAGCCTCGCCCTCCCAATTCATTCCGTCCCTCGTCCCTCGTCCCACGACCCGTTTTTAGTTGGCGCTCAGGTTCTGCGTCATCAACTACGGACTGAAGTTCGTAGCATGAGTGGCTTCAATGAGTCACCAAAATCAACCATGCCACTGGCTTTAGCCAGTGGTTGATGACGGATTTTTTGAGCGACGAATTTATTCGGCGTTTGGGAGGCGAAACCTAAATTAGTGCGAAGTGCTAAGTGCTGGGTGCAGTTGTTAAGCATAGGAATTTCTCGGCAGTGCGGAAGCACTGCCCTCCAAAAACCATTCGCCAGTCGCCGTTCACTATTCGCTACTCGCCACTCGCTATTCGCCGTCGTTTTGGCTCAGCAGGAGCCTCGCCCTCCCAATTCATTCCGTCCCTCGTCCTTCGTCCCGTTTTAAGTCGGTGTCTATAAAACGAAGCCTGCTATTTGGGCTGCGCGTTGCAGGTTGAGAGTTGAGGGTTAGGGCTTTTTCTCTGAACGCGCAACTTGCAACTCGCAACTTTCAGTTAGCCTGCTTTGAACTTTTAGCCACCCACCTCGGGTAGGTGGTCAAAATCTTAAACTCTGTCAAGCAGCGAACTCCCACAGTGACCATTCTTGTGGGACACCATCAAGTTCCTCTGGGTGAGCGATGCGACCGAGGACGGCTGTTGCTGCAGCAACGGCAGAGTTGGCGAGGAAGATTTCGCCCTTCGGCGAACCCATCCGACCGATGAAATTTCGGTTGCTCGTTGAAAGGCACCTTTCACCTGCAGCCAAGACGCCGAAATAGCCGCCAAGGCAAGGTCCGCAAGTTCCGACAGCAATTGTCGCCCCCGCTTCAGCCAAAACCTCCAACAGACCTTCCTGCATCGCTTGCATGTAAATTCGTTGCGTCGCTGGGATGACAATGAGCCTGACATTTTGGTGAACCTTTCGCCCTTTCAGCAATCGGGCGGCAATCCTCAAGTCCTCAATCTTCCCGTTCGTGCACGAGCCGATGAAAACTTGGTCAACGGTGATATTCAGCGATGCTGTCTCTGAGACCGGATGGACATTATCGGGCGAATGGGGAAATGCGACGAGAGGTTCAAGGTTCGTGCAATCAATTTCCCAAACGCTGTGATATTTAGCGTCTGGGTCGCTTTCAACGATGAGCCACCTGTCTTCAGTGTGTGGGGCGTGTCGGCGAAGAAAATTCAAAGTCACCTCGTCAACGGGCATGACGCCATTTTTGCCCCCAGCCTCTATGACCATGTTCGTCATAGTGAACCTGTCGCTCATCGGCAACTCGTGGATGACGGGACCTGTGAACTCCATCGCCCTGTAAAGGGCGCCTGAGACGGAAATTTTGCCGATGGTGGCGAGGATGAGGTCTTTGCCTGTGACCCACTTGGGCAACTTGCCAGTATAGACGAACTTCATCGTCTCGGGGACTCTGAGCCAAATCTCTCCCGTAGCCCAGACCGCTGCCAAATCGGTTGAACCTATGCCCGTTGAAAAGCAACCGAGCGCGCCGATAGTGCAAGTGTGGGAATCCGCTCCAACATAGACCATGCCCGGATAAGCCAAACCCTCTTCAGGGACGAGGGCATGTTCAATGCCGCCGCGACCGACTTCGTAGTAATGCTTGATTCCCATCTCGCGGGCGAATTCCCGCATGATTTTGACCTGTTCGGCTGCTTGAATGTCCTTGTTCGGAGCATAGTGGCTTGGCACAAGCACTATCTTCTCAGGGTCAAAAACTTTGCTGATGCCGATTTTTCGGAACTCTTTGATGGCGAGCGGAGCCGTCACATCATTCGCCATACAGAGGTCAACCTTGCAAGTTATCAGTTCGCCGGGCTTAACTTCGCTCAGCCCAGCATGTGCAGCCAGTATTTTTTCGGTCATCGTCATGCCCATAGCAGCGGACACCTCTCGCTTTCTGGATTTTGCGAACTTCGGTTGCAGTTTGATTTGCTGGCGACAAATTTTAATGCGCAGAGCGTGATGCGTAATGGGTGGTTCGTGCCCTGAAGGGGTTGACAAACTCAACAAACCTTGCATCCTTTTTATTCGGCGTCATCTCCTCATCTTTCGGGTTCAGAGCGTTGGGGCATAGTTTGTCTCTTTCAGTGGGGTCTCAAAGCAGTGAGGAGCGTGGGAGATGGATGAAGAGCGTGCTAATTGTCAACCCGAAAGCCAAACGGGGGAAGGCTGTTTTGCTGGCACAAAGGGCTCAAAAGCGGCTGATGGAGCGAGGATGGCAATGTGATTTGCAGGTCAGTGAGAGCGGCGAGCATATTAAGCAATTGACGAAGGAAGCTGTTGAACGAGGCGTTGATGCGGTCATAATTGCCGGCGGCGATGGTTCAATCCATCAAGCAGTCCAAGTGCTGGCAAACACGAAAGTGCCCTTGGGCATCGTTCCCTGTGGGCGGGGAAACGATTTGGCGAGAACTTTGGGTTTGCCTCATCCACCTGAATTGGCAGCAGATGTCATTGCTGAGGGCAACCTAAGGCAGATTGACTTGGGCTTGATCTCCGCCGCTAATTTGCCTGAGCCGCATTTTTATTGCGGCATAGTCACTTGCGGGTTTGACAGCAATGTTGCCGAATTTGCTTACCGACATCGGAGCATTCCCGGCGGCTGGGTTGGATATGTGGGAGCCGCTTTGATTTTGCTGGCTAAGTTTCGGTTCCAACAAGTTCGGGTTCAAGGGGATGATTTTGAGTTCCAAGGCAGCGTGCTGCTGGTGGCAACAGCCAACTGCCCTTCCTACGGTGGCGGTTTGTGGATTGCACCGACTGCCCAAATAGACGACGGTTTGCTCCATGTTTGCATAATCCGCCAAACCTCAAAACTCCGAATTCTCTTGCTGCTTCCGACTGTCTTTACGGGCAAGCACATTTTAGAGCCTGAGGTCAGTTTGCACGCAACCAAGAAGGTGCGCTTGGTAAGCGAGAAACCTCTGTCCCTGTTCGCCGATGGCGAGCCAATGGGAAACACACCCGCAGAAATCCATATAGCGCCACAGGCTCTTCTTGTTTTCTCACCGAGGTATGTGCGGGTCGTCAATTAAACCAGGATCGCCGCCGCCTCCGCCTGGTGGCGATGGAGGTGGCGGCAGATCAGGCAGTTCAATAGGTGGTCTCGGTGGTCTCGGTGGCGGAGGTGGAGGAGGCGGCGGTGAACCACTATCGCATTCAACTCTAAATATGCTGACTGCTCTAAGTCGGCGTGGGCTTTGCAATATGCCGGGGATGGACACGACGGGGGCATCGTAGGTCGCTTCAACCTTGAGCATCCCACCCCGTTGTCTTTTTTGAGAGTTCGCAAAGGGTGTTCCATCGGGCGCATAGGAAGTGATTACTACGACCACACTTGATGCGTTTGGGAGGTTCGCTGTCCGCTGTTGGACGATGGCGACTATGTGTTCGTTCAAATCGTTGTCGTTATCGGGATCGTAACAGACAGCGCCGAACCTTGCGGCGTCCCTGACAGCGTTGTTCAAAGTGTGCAGCCAACCCAAAAGTTGCCCGAACATGAAAATGCCCAGCATCAGCAAGATCAAAACGGTTGCTACCAATGTAAACTCAACTATCGCTTGTCCATGCCTTTTCCGCTTCATAGGTATCCCACCTTGTCAGGTCTGAGGGCATTATGCCACATCCTTTCAACCCCTTCCATGACCGTTGTCACTTGACGCTGAGCCCTTGCATCTCACAACGATTGCCAAACGCTTGAAATCCCTGACCTGATGAACTGGACAGCGATGGTGGCGAGCAAGAGAGCCATGACTTGAGCCAGAACCGCAGAACCTGTTTTGCCCAAGATTTGGAAGAGTTTCTCGCCGAACATGAGTATCGCCCAAGTGACGAGGAAACTCACGACGACTGCTACAGTGGTCAAGGCGAGCCCGTAAGTTGCCTGCAACACCAAAGTTGCCGTGATAGCGCCTGGTCCTGTAAGCAAAGGGCAAGCCAGTGGCACGACGGAAGTCTGTTCCTCCTCATCTGCGCCCCAGTGCCCGAACAGAACGATGCGGATAGCGATGATGAGAAGCAAAAGCCCACCGGCAATTTGCAAGTCAGCCAGAGTCACTCGGAACAGGTTCAAAACCGTGATGCCACCGAGCATGAACAAGACCAAAAGCAGGAAGGCGACGAAAGTCGCCAGAGTGAAAGTTTTTCGCCTCTCGGCACTCGTTTTGTCGTGAGTGGCTGCCATGAAAAGTGGCAGGTTGCCCAACGGGTCGAGAATCAACAGCAGCCAAACTACTGCCTGAACCAACCCGCTCCAGTCCATACCGAACTCACCTCTCACCGCTTTGTGAGAGAAGGCTGCTTGTTATGGCAAAATTTTGGCAGCGCCAGTCAATTAGGGAAGGGATGGGGATGAGCCATGCGATATGTGCCTGTCGGGAGCACAGGCGTGAAAGTGTCAAGATTGTGTTTTGGGACGCTGCAAATGGGTTCTTTAATGGCTCAACTCAATCCAATTCAAGCGGCGGAGTTGCTGATGTTCGCCCTTGAAAAAGGCATCAACACCTTTGACACAGCCCGACCCTTCCGCTCCCGTGATTTGTTAGCCAACGCCTTCAGGAACAACCCAGAGGTCATAGTCATTGACAAATCGCCAGCACGAACTTACGAGGAGATGGAGCGGGATGTCGCCGAAAGTTTGGTTGAGTTGGACCGAGAGGAGGCTGACATTTTCCTGCTCTACGATGTCAGGTCAAGGGAAGACTTTGCCATGAGGCGGAGGGCTTGGGATTACCTCAAAGAGGCAAAGGAGATGGGGCTCGTCAAGGCAATCGGGTTGTCAACGCTCTCTATTGAAGTTGCCCAACTTGCGGCGGAACTTCCAGAAGCGGATTTCGTCCAAGTCGTCTTCAACATTGAAGGGGCTGGGCTCTTGGACGGAGGCAGAGACGAAATGGAACAAGCGATGAGCAGGCTGAAAGAAGCGGGGAAAACTGTCTGCGCCATTAAGCCTCTGGCAGGCGGGATGCTGAGCCGCGATAAGTGGAAGGAGGCTCTTGAGTTCGTGTTCCGACACCCGCTGGTTGACTGCGTTTGTGTCGGGATGACAACTCACGAAGAGGTAGAAGCAAATTGTGCGCTTGCCGACAAGGAAGAGTTGAGCGCCGATTTATCGCAGCACCTAACCCAAATGCCGCGCAAACTTGTCATCCTTGATTGGTGCAACGGCTGTGAAGCCTGCATTCCCATTTGCCCAACGCAAGCACTTTACATGCATTCGGGTTTTGCGAAGGTGATTCAAGACCGATGCGACTGGTGTGGGAAATGCGGTCCAGTTTGTCCTGAACAGGCTATCTTCCTGATTCCTGTGCCGCCGACCGAGAAAGTTGAGGAGGCGGAAGTTGAGTAGTGTTTTTCACGGGTGCCAAACTTCAAGCACCCGCTCAACATTGCCCCAATCAGAGCGCTCGGGTTCAATTCGCCCATTTTCGGCGCAAAAGACAAATCGTTGCAAGGCTTTTTCTTTCACCTCTTGGCTGACCCACTCCTCGCCGACCACAAAGGGCACTGCCCACGCTTTAGCCTTGCGCAAAATTTGAGCCCTTTCTATTGCCCGCTCAACATCTTCCTCATCAGCGACCCAAGAGATTTCCGCCACGATGATGAGTTTCTGACCTGCGAACTTACCTCGCTTCACTGTCCCGACCCAGAGCAAATCTGCTGCCCTCACATAATCAGCTTCTTGCGGTGTAATCAAGCCTTCTGCCTCTGCTTCGTCCAAAATCTTGTTGACCAACTCCGAAGCATCCCTTCCGCCTCTCAAAAGCACACCCAAGTATGCTCCAGCCTTTTGGCGGAAAGAGATTTCCTTGCTCATGCCTTTTAGCCTGCCGACATCGTTCTTCAAATCGTTGACATCACGCTTAAGTCCATCAACATCGCTCTTCAGCACGCCAACATCGCTCTTTAGCCCACCAACATCACCCTTTAGCACGCCAACATCGCCCTTCAGTTCGCCGACATCGCTCTTCAAAACGCCGACATCACTTTTCAGCCCACCGACATCACTCTTTAACCCTCCGACATCGCTCCTTAATTCACCAACATCGCCCTTTAGCCCACCAACATCGCTTTTTAACCCACCGACATCTCGTTCAAGATTAGCGAGTCGGCGATCAAATTGAGCCATCCACTCCGTTGGAAACCTGACTTCAAAGACGAAGTGGTCTGGCAAGATTCGCCGCCTCAACTCCTGCAAAAGTTGTGGGTCTTCGTCAAGAATTCGCAAAAGCGCTTGGATGTCCTCACGGGTGAGAGCCATTTTAGTCACCGCCAAAATTATGCCACGCGAGCCTTATTTGCATCCAATCATCGCAGTGCTTCGGCAAGGGCGAGAAAGTTTCTGGCAGCATGTTCGCCGTAGATACCCGAAGCAGTCCCGCTCAGGACGAAGCCGTCAGGACCAGCCTTCTCAACCAATTCAAGCCCGCGCCGAACGACCTCTTCAGTCGGCAATTTGTCAAGAACTTCCATGTCGTCCAAGTTACCGACCAGACAAACTTTGCCCTTTAGCAACCTTTTCGCTTCGGCGATATCGCAATCGCCCCAAGGCGGCGCTTCAAGGGGATCAAGGGCATCAACACCTATTCGCAAAATCATCGGCAAGTAACGCATGATCGGTCCGTGATTGTGGAAGTAGGCTAAAGCGCCGTGAGAGTGCATCAACGCGACTAAATCTCGGTCCAGCTTGACGACCAACTCTTCATAAGCAGCAGGTCCAAGTTGCTCTGAGACATACTCGCCACCGACAATTCGGAAAGCATCAACGCCGAACCGACACAGCGCATCAACAAATGGGAGCAACCTATCATTTGCCACACGAACCATTTCAACCATTAAGTCGGGAGCATCAGCCCAAAGCAGGCAAAAATCCATCGGCGAAAGCCATTCGGCAGGGAAACAAATTGCATCGCCGAGCCCGTAAAGGACGACACCGTTTTCGCCGAGCCAATCCTTTTCGGCGACAAAGTTTTGAGCCGCCCGCCGAATTTGCTCTTCAGTTGGCGGAATGTAAGGCACGGAGAGCAAGCGTTCAACATCGGTTGGAGTTTTGCACGGGAACTCAACGCAAGCGCTGGTGGCAGCAGTTCGCTTAGTCACCCGCCTGAACTCGCCTGCTGGCGAATGGTAAATGGTGACGGTTGCGTCCCCGATGGTGAGCGTTTCAATTTGAAATGAGTTTCCGATGAACGGGTCAACCTCTCCGTGAGCGTAAACGATGATGTCCGTCTTTTCAACCAGTTCCCGTCCAAGTGGGCTATCCCTTGGAATCCGCCCGAACCCCTGAGGCGCAACCGGCACCCTGTCAGGCGTTCCACAGTGAAAGGCAACCATCAACCTCTCTCGTGATGTCATGATGCGCCTTCCCTCGCTCCTTTGAGGCGAAACAAACTACCGTCCATTCCATATGAGGCAGGTTCTACCGCACCCTAAGTCTCTTGACGACCGTTCTCCCGTAGAAGTCGCGAACTCTCAATGTCGTTGAATGGGGCAAGGTTAAGGTAAGGTTCAAAGAGGCATTTTGCGTCGGGTTCGCAAACTCAAACCGACCCAAGTATTCGCGCCCAAGCCAAACCTCAATCCAGCGAGTCTCGCCTTCTCCGCATGTCACTTTCGGGACAGAAATTCGCAAAGCGAACGGCTCGTTTGCCGCAATTTTGTCGGGCAAACTGACTTGCAAAGGCTCGTAAGTCTCTTCAGTTGCACTGACAGCCTTTATGCCCATCGCGCCGACCAAAGCCGCCTTTGCGGCTTGGCGCAGTAAGTTTCGTCGCTTCGTTTTGTCCGTCATGGTTCAACTGACACCTCCCCAATCGGTTCAGCGACAATCTCGCCAATCACTTTTGCCCACTTGACGCCTTTTCTCTCCATCGCTTCCATCAGGTTGTCCAACTTTTCCTTCGCCACACTAATTAAGAGCCCGCCAGATGTCTGAGGGTCACAAAGGGCGATGCGCATCGCTTCAGGGACTTCATCGTGCCAGTGGGTGAACGAGTCGGCGAATTTTTTGTTAGCCCGAGCGCCGCCTGGGTAAACTCGCTGCTCAATCAATTCCAAGACACCATCAAGCAACGGGACTTTTGAGGCGAAAATTTTCGCCCCGACTTTACTCGCCTCAATCATTTCGTGCAAGTGCCCCATCAACCCGAAACCTGTCACATCAGTGCAAGCGTTGACTCCAACTTCAAGCATCGCTTCAGCCGCTGCCTTGTTGAGCGTCGTCATGACCTCAATGGCTTTAGCCACAAGTTCCGGCGGCGTCTTGTCCTGTTTGATGCCGTGATTGATGGCACCTGTCCCGAGGGGTTTCGTTAGGACAAGCACATCGCCGGGCTTTGCGTCGGCGTTCGTGATGACTTTTTGCGGGTGGACTATGCCTGTAACTGTCAAGCCGTAAATCAGGGATGGGTTGTCAACTGTGTGTCCGCCGATAACAGCCACATCCGCTTCGGTCAACTTATCGTAGCCGCCTTGAAGGATTTGAGCCACCAGCGACGGCTCAATCTGTGCTGCGGGGTAGCCGACGATGTTCAAGGCAGTGATTGGCGTCGCTCCCATCGCATAAATGTCGCTGACAGCGTTGGCAGCAGCAATTGCCCCGAAAGCGTATGGGTCATCAACGATGGGCGTGATGAAGTCAAGGGTTTGAACGATAGCCAAGTCATCTGACAGCCGAAATACCCCTGCATCGTCGGCGGTCTCTATTCCGACGAGAACATTTGGGTTCGGAACTTTTGGCAACTGCTCCAAAATCCGCTTCAGGTCCGCCGGACCTATCTTGCACGCTCAGCCACCTTTGGGCGAAAGCGTTGTCAACTTCAGGACTTGCTCGCCCATGTCACTTGCTCCTTTCACCGAAAAGTTTTGTCGCTTTCAACACGCCACCATCGTCACGGCATTGGAGAGTATAGCGAACCTAAAACCGAAGGGCAACTTCCTGCTTCGCTCCTCATCCCTTTCCCTGCAACGGGACTGAGTTGCTGACGGCGTTGACGATGGCTTCTGCGACGGTATGCTGGATGGCGACACACAAAGAATGGAAGTCGCAACCTTTGCTGCCGACGGAAGCGACGACAGCAAAATCGCCGTCATACATCGTGTGAGCGGGTCGGACGGCAAGCGCCAACCCATTTTGAGCCCACTGAGCCGCTTTAGTTGCCTGAACTTTTGTCAATCCCACATCCGTCACGACACAGACAAGGGTCGTGTTTTCGCCAACAAGCATGGGCGTAAATCCAAAGCCCATCTCGCCCTTCAGCAGGTAACTTTCGGCATCAATCCACTCTCCCGTCTTTGGGTCACGAGCGCCAGCAACGATTTTCCCTGTCCGCCAATCAACTATGTCGCCCCAAGCGTTGACAACTGCCAATGCTGCCACGAAAGCCTTGTCCCCGATTGAGCGGAAGGAAATCCCGACACTGCCGGTCATCGCAAATTCAATTCCTTTGACCTTCCCAACTGTCGCTCCCGTTCCCGCACCGACATTGCCTTGGCTGACTTCGGATGGCGATGCGACTTGACAGGCTTTGTAGCCCCATTCCTTTGTCGGTCGGACTTCGGACGAACCCACACGCAAATCAAACACGACACCACCGACGATGATTGGGACTTTGGCGACTTGAGTGTCAAAGCCGATGCCGTGTTCTTCAAGCCATTGCATTACCCCGAAGACGCTTTCAAGTCCGAAGGCACTGCCGCCGGTGAAGACGACGGCGTGAATTTGTGGGACGAGATGGAGCGGCGAAGCGGTATCCGTCCCGAAAGTTCCCGAAGCGCTGCCTCTAACTTCAACGCCCGCAACCGCTCCCCGCTCAAACAAAATGACCGTTACGCCCGTCTTATTCTCCGAGTCGGTCACATGCCCAACTTTCACGCCCTCAAAAACCGACCAGTCCACATCCGTCACCCCTTTCCGAGTTTGCCACTGGCTAA
>Ga0079995_1063046_pt1 | contig 24677 bp, 21 predicted proteins | sample FaiFalFF_MnMetaG_2_FD_69198 | JGI IMG/M metagenome (GOLD analysis project Ga0079995, IMG submission 69198) | Freshwater microbial communities from Yellowstone National Park, Wyoming, USA - Fairy Falls C (FF_Mn_C) (SPADES assembly) (version 4) | ecosystem: Environmental > Aquatic > Freshwater >...
TACTACCTTGATTATTCAATGAGGGGAAGAGCTTCTTCTTTCATAGGTGCTTCAGAAAGAATTGGAACGTTTATTGGTCCTGCAATTGTTGCAGCTTTGATTGAAGTAGCAAGTTATAGAGAAGTTTTCTTATTTTCCTTTCTCATTTCTTTAACTGCTCTTGTAAGCATGATTCCTTTTAAGAGATTTGAACTTCCTAAAATAAGCGTAGAAGAATTAACACATTTCAAAAAACTACATCTTAGCAAAGGATACTTAATATCTTTGTCAGCTATTGAATTTTTCGTTCAAGGTATAAGGTCAAGCAGGCTAATTTTGATTCCTCTTGTTGGAAAAATCTTGCTTAACTTGCCTGATAGCATGGTAGGAATTGCTTTAAGTATATCAGGAGCTTTAGATGTCATTGGTTCATATCCTGCTGGAATCATAATAGATAGGAAGGGAAGAAGTGTAAGTGGGCTCATAAGCTTCGGAATATTAGCAATTGGATTCATTTTACTAGCTTTATCATACAATTATCTGTATTTTTATATTGCAGCTATAATAATTGGTCTTGGGAACGGCTTCAGCGCAGGTTTATTAATTACCGTTGGAAGTGATATAGGATTTAGTTTGGGAAGGAAAGAAGGAGCAACGTTTTTGGCTGCGTGGCAATTCACGGGAGATATAGGATCAGCATCGTTTCCTGCATTAATAGGAGGAATGGCTGAATTGGTTCCTTTACCTTTGCTAACAGCTTTGATTGGAGTGACATCGGCAGCTTTGGCAGTGTCAATTAATAAAACTTTCAAGAGAATTGATTCTGCTATTTTTGGGAGTTGACCTACTTACGTCCTGAAAAGAATGATGCTTTATCACCTAGATGGTTGGGCTGATTTTATTGAAAGGATTTATAGAAAATAAAATTAAAAAGTTATAAAAATTTTATAAAATTATTATCTTATGAATGTTAATATTAAAAGTGTGAAGAAAATTGCAAATAATTTGCTCAGGAGAGAAGCTAAAGTATTTATGGCTTACCGTTTTATTTAGGAAGATTGGTTAAAATACTCTCTAAATCTCTACTTGTAGATACGGTTGCCATGAGGCAATTTTAACTATTTTTGAATTAAAAAGGTTTAAATGATAATGGTTCAATAAATAATTGTTCAAAGAAGTTTTCTTTTTGCATACTTAATCTAGGAGATGATATGTAATGATTTTTAACTAATGTATTAATTCCATGCTTAGCTTGGAAAGTTACCTTCAAAATATTTTCTTTTTAAATATTTAATTAAATTTTAAACATAATTTTTCATAACAAAATTTTTATAAAAATATAAAGTTTTTGGTCTATAATTATTCTTAATACTTATAACATAAAAGTTATCTGAAAATATCAAAGAAATAGAGAATAAATTATGGAGAAGCTAGAACTATATTATATTATGTTTTCAGTTTAAATAATTGATATTGTTATATAAAATAATTCTCGTAATACCATTTTAGCATGTTAAATAATATAAAAACATCTCGGTTTTCGTCTTTCTGAGTGATAGGATATCCAAAATACTGCGCTATTTTTTCATATATTGTAAAGTTATTACCAACTTTAGTTCGTTTTGCCAAATTTAAAACCTTCTTGATACTTGCGTTCCCACTTTCGTATTGTTTTTTAGCAAATTTTGAAAGAGGCTTCGAAGTTCGAATATAAATACTTGATTTATGATATTTGTTAAAGAATTGTTTAATTAGTTCTTTAAGATGACTTTGAATATCTTCCCTATTCATAAAATTCTGAATACTGCGAGGAGCATAGATCAATTCAACTTCTGCAAGCGGGTTGAATTCCGGATCGGTTATTCTAGGTGGCTTTATTTCATTTTTTGGATATTTCTTATTTTTCTTTTTAATTTTTTTAACAAGAGAGAAGGGAAACATGGTAAAGTAAACATTCCACTGCCTGAGTATATTAAGACCATGACCGCGAATAGGAAGTGCTGGATCTAACATTCCGACTATAACTTGTTTGATCCCAGCATAGGTTATTAATTTTGCACAAGCAATTTCTTCAGGGTATTTTCTTGTATTTCTATAGGAACAGGGTTCTAAGATAGTAATAAGAGTATGTACACGTTTAATTACATTATCTTTTGCTAATAAAAGTCTTTCAATTACTTTAGCCTCAGCATGTTTTCCTGTTTTTGGATCAGTTAATTCTATTAACTCACCTCTATCATCTTTCAATATATTTCCATTTTTATCTAAAATAATAGCGGAAACATAGGGGTGCTTTCCATTTTTTAATTTATCTAGTATTTCTTTATCATCTTTATATTTTTCATCTAATTCATCTAACACTTTAATAGATTTCTCGCATGCCATATAGATTTTATTTTCATAAGTTTTGTTTTTAAAATAATAATTATATGACCTTATAAATCCTACCTCCATTTTTAATATAATAAAGTAATTATTCTAAATTTCTGATTTAATAGCCTCATAATACATTCAGTCTTTATTCTATTCGTTCCCTCAAATAATGATAACTTAAGGGGTCACGTATGCGTTTTTTCTTTTTTGCATATCTTTTTTCTAAATTTTCAATTTTTTCCTGCACCAATTTTATCACCTATATGTATATATTAGTATTAGGATATTTAAACTTTTTGCCATTTTTTTATTATGAGCATTAAGGAAGCTATGAATAATGGTAAAAAATTTTTATCAAGAGATTCTTCATGTTTTCTTTAGTCTGAAGATCAAAATAGTTAGTTACTGATGTAACTAATAAATCTTATACTTGTTAAGATGTAGAAACTAGATAATTCAAAAATTTAATATAATTAAAAAATAGAAGTGATAAAAATCATAATTTTATTGAAGTGATTGTAAAAACACTCTTTATTGGAAGTTAAAGGAATGAAATTATGATTAATGAAATTGAGAAAATAAAAAATCCAATTAAACTTATTAAAACACCTACAATTATACCTAATAACTTAACTCTACTTTTTATTTCTTTTCCCTCTACTATAATTTTTTCAAGTTCTATCCTAGGACTTAAACCACGAATAAACCAACCGTAAACTTTGCAACTTTTTCCAATTAGCTTTTCTAATTTAAGAATAGCGAAAATCAGATTGCTGAAAAATGGAATTAATCCTTCGTAATTTAAATATATTAAACCAGTTTCATCTTGAAACATCATATCTTCAGAGAAAATTAGCCCTGGAATACCTCTTCCAACTATAACTCCATTTAACTCAACAGGGGTTCCTCTTATAGGAGAAGCATAAACATCTCCCATTAATTCTAAAATGTTAGATTTCTTTGGTGGTGTAGCAGGATATCTATAAAGAGTTTTTGCTATAATTGATAAACCTAAGCCAATGAAGAATATTCCAAATAATTGAATTAAAACCAATAGTGAAGTAGCAAGCATTGAGATTAAAATTATTGAGAAAGCTATAAAAGATATAATGAAAAACAAGGGTAAAAATTCAAAGAAAATATCCTTAAAGAAATTTGCGTAAAGTCTTTTCTTGTCTATTGGATATTTTTCAATTTCATTAAAATCGAATGCTTTAACATCCTTTATCTTTTCTATCCTTCTTATTCTCTTTGCAACTAAAGGATGGGTTGAATTTAACTCACAAATAAAAGCCCAAGGATTCTTTAAATCAAAGAGAAAAGTTTTTTGAATAGGTTCCCAGCTTTTTAGCTTTAAACTAGCGAGATAAATTAATCCTATACCTTTTGCTGCTTGAAAATCCATTATTCCAAGTGTTCTTGTAGCTCGCATAATTTCAATTTGCTTCTTTTCCTCTGGTCTGGCTATTATTCCATAAGCAACTTTTATTAAAGCACTAGCCAAAGCATCTGAATTGTTTGTGGCTTTTACAGAAAATTCATCTGCATAATATTCTCTTGTTCTGCTTAAAAAAAGCAAAAGATAAGTTCCAATTAAGTAAAATATGAAAGCTACAATACCAATAATAATAAAAACGATCTTACCTTTATCTTTACCTCCGCTTGCTGTTGCTCTAAGCAAGATTTGAGAAATATAGTACAGTAAAACAACTATGAAGGTGGCTAAACTCATTATTATAAAATCTCTATGAACTATATGTCCTAGCTCATGACCAAAAACAGCTTTTCTTTCTTCAGTATCAAGATAAGTAAAGATACCTTTAGTAAAAACAAGCCTTGCATTAAATGCTGCAGAGCCATAACAAAATGCCTGCGGATTATCATCATTTATAAAACCTATCTTTGGAATTCTTATCTTATTTTTTCTACAAGTTTCTTTGATAAAATTTGCAACTTCTTTATCTTCTATCTCTAAATCTTCAATGCTAATCCATTTTAACTTATAAAAGCATTGGAAAATTAAATCTGAAATATATGGTGATAATAGCCATTGAAGGAGAAAAATTATTGCGGTAAAAATTATAAGAAACCAAAATTCTATTATTCCTAACGCATATAAAATACCAGCTATTATTGCTAAAAGGAAGACAAATAGTACACCAAGTGTAAAAATTGAAGCTAAAATAAGTCTCATAAATTAATTTTAATCTTCAATTATAAATTTTTAAAGAAAAACTAAGAAGTCCTAATGTCCTTAATAGCTTTCTTGGAAGTAAAAAACTTAGCAAAATTTTTAGAGGAGTTGAACCTACAAGAATGAAATTAAATAATTTTAACTAGTACAATAAAAAAGAACTTTTACTTATCTATAAAATGAGAGTTTACCAGCCCCTCTTTTCCAGCTCTGCAGCTCCATGCTTTAAGTCACATATTTCCATCATCCGTAAGGCACACTGTACAAGGTTACGATCACTCAGTACTAATCTAAGCAGTACGCATGTTAATCCCTCAACTGGAACTTTCTCTTTATTAGCTAGATCATCTAGATCTGCTTTAATTTTATCAGTAATCATAACCGACTTCGTCATAGGAATTTCTTAGAATTTAATCACTTAAAAAAATATAAGTTTTTTATGAGAGTTTAATCAACTCGTAAAGTAAAGATTTTAAGCTTAATTACAAATCAGGGAACAAGAACAATATCATAATATTCAAATATATTTTATTCTAAAGCTATTTCTATAGTTATTGGACCATCGAACCCCTCCTTTGGGCCTTTTAAAGTTAGTGTAAAAGTGATGGATGAAGAACCTACATTAAACGGCAACTTCGGCTCAACATTAACTATATCAAAACCGCTCGTTAAAACCCTAAAACTTTTTACTGTAACATACTCAGGACCGCCAAATAATGGCTTAAAATATGATACCTTAACATCTATTTTGAACTCGCCATACTGTGCCCCTACAGGAGGTAAACTCCATGCCATAACATAGTCTTTATATTTTCCTTGAATTACAATATTAACATCCCTAATAATTATAGGCTTATTTGTCACCTCTTGTCTAATACCAACAGAAAGAATTCCAGCCCATAAAATAATAGCAATGAGTATTATTCCATAAGCAACATATTTAAATTTAGGCTTCTTTTTTGCTAAGTCAAAAGCTGCACCAACAGGTAAGCCAAAAAGCGTGACCATGAAAAATAATGATAGAAAGAAATATGCTATAAGAGTAGCTTCGGAACCGGCCATCTTAGCAAAAGCATAAATTATACTAAAAAAGACCCATCCTGCTAAACCAATGAGTGATGCAATTAACCCCCATAGAACAGGTCTCATCATTAATAAATTTTTAACTTTTTAAATAAATTTAAAAAGTTATTTTCTTAAAACTGAACAAGGAGAATTTATTTTATGTTTCATAAACTTTTTATTAATTTTTTATAAAAACAAAGAGGAATCAAAGAATATTTTTTATCGTAAATCAAAAAGAATGGATATGATGAAAATAAGATAAAAATATAAAAAACCTTATTTCTTTCATTAAATTTATCAATGTTTCTCTAAAGTTAGATCTAAGCATTAGCGAAGCGAAGAGAATTTTTTATCATTTTGGTTTAATATTAACTTACCTGATGATAAAATTCAGAAATTGTTGCTTAGAAAAAGAGAACTAAACTATTTTTAAAAGCAAAGAAAAGAACTAAAGAACAAGTGATCTTACCTTACATACGAGTTTCCAAAACTGAAAATATTCTTGCTAAATATTTGAAAAAGCTGGAGATACCTTTTAAAAGACAATTTATGATAGGCAATATATTCCTAAAAGATCCAAAATATGAAACTTAACTTTCTCAACAACGTTTTTAGTAATCTTTATTTTGAGTTCATAGGCAAATTCACTTAATTTTTGTGATATTGATGTCACATTTATTAAATAAAAACAATCATATATGCTATTGATACATAAGAACTTTTTTTATTCTTTTTATTATTGCTTCATCTACCATCATCCCTTCGTAACTTATTACTCCAATTCCTTTTCTTTTGGCTTCTTCATAAGCTTCTAATATTTTTCTTGCTCTTTCTATTTCTTGGACTGAAGGAGTAAATACTTTATTTATTATCTCAATTTGTGAAGGATGAATTGCTAATTTTCCTGTAAATCCTAATTTCTTTGCCATTTTTGCTTCTTTTTCAAGTCCTTCAATATCTCTAATGTTCAAATAAGCTTTATCTATAGCCTGAATATTTGAATAAGATGCTGCTAAAATGACTTGAAACCTTAGATATTCGACTATTCTTTCATCTTCTTCGCATCCTATTTCTGCACAAAAATCTGCTATCCCCATAGTTATTCCGAGTATTCTTTCACTTGATCTTGAAATTTCGTATATGTTCTTCAATCCTTCTATAGTTTCAATGATAGGAATCAATTGTATCTTCTTTAAATTAAAATTATTTTCTATATTAGAAAGAATACGGTCTAAGATGAGAATGTCGGTTGAGCTTTTTACCTTTGGTATCATTATAATATCAGGTTCATTTTTAGAGATTTCAATCACATCTTGAAGCCAAAATTTGGAATTTAGATCATTTATTCTTACACATTTTTTGATGTTTTTCCATTCCATATTTTTCAAAGCATCATTTACAATTTCCCTTGCTTTTTGTTTCTCATCTATTGGTACCGCATCTTCAAGATCTAAGATCACTACATCGCAATTCATCGATAAAGCTTTCTCGATTTTGTTTCTCTGATTGCCTGGAACAAACAAAAAAGATTTGTAAATTTTGCTCATTTGAAAGATTGAGTTTTAAGCATGTATCTAGGAAAGTATTTCCTTTTAAAAATTTTAACAACTCTTTCAAATTCTATTACAAGTTGCTTAAAGTTATCTTTGTAGCCTTTATGCTTTAAAACAACGATTCCTAACTTTTCATTTTCCTTATCTTCGAATTTATCTAAAACCTCAGTTTCAACATGTATTGTATCTCCGTCAAAAACAGGCGAATGCATCTTTAGGTTTCTTATTTCAACTTCTTCAACAACATTTTTGAAATCAATCGAAGCAATTCCAATTACAACTGCATAAGTCATCGTCATGACAAGCAAAGGCTTTTTGAATTCTGTTAACTGCATATACTCATTGTCAAAATGTAAAGGTGATGCATTAAGAAGAAGATGGGTAAATAACAAATTGTCTTGATATGTTACAGTTTTTCCCAATCTATGAACTATTTTTTCACCTTTTTTTAAGTCCTCAAACAAAAAACCTTCATATCCACTAATTAATTTCATATTTTCCCCACTTTTTTCAAATAATTCCTCCAAGGAGAGAATTCTTTTTTATAAACCAAGTTTGTTCTTTTAACTTCTGCTACTAATTCATTGTTTTGATTGTATCCTCTATGAATCCATGTAACAATTCCTGCTTCAGGTCTAGACTTCGATTCTCTTTTATATACAACTTCACTTTCAACATATACTGTATCTCCGTCAAAAACTGGTTTATGAATCTTAAAATAATCTGCTCCTAAAAACGCAATTGAATTTTGACTTGTATCTCTTACTGCTGCTGCAATCAAATAGTTTAGAATGATATGGTAGTTGATGATGGGTTTTTTATAGCCAAGTATTTTCATATACCCCATATCAATGTAGGTAACGGTTGAATCTCCTGAAAATGCAGACCAAATATAATTATCATAGAAATGAAATGTTCTTCCTGGCCAAGATTTTATAATCATTCCTATCTCAAAATCTTCGTAATATGGTCCTTCAGAATTCCAAGGAGGTAAATACTTGTTGAATTTCATTTTATTCGCCTCCATAGGATTTTGGCATTCCCAAGATATTCGTGGCTACATAATTGAGAATCATATGAGGAGAAATTTGTCCCACCCCAGCTAATAATTCAATTCCCCTCCAAATTCTTTCAATATCGAGTTCTGCAGAATATCCATAACCTCCTAAAGTCCACATTGCGTATCTTGATGCTTGAAATGCAGCTTCTCCAGCAATATATTTTGCACAGTTTGCATAGTAACCTGCAATTTTAGGATCTTCTCCTTTTTCTAAACATTCTAAAGCTTTCCACTTAAGCCAATCAGCTGCTTCAAGTCTAATCCATGAATCAGCTAAGGGAAACTGAATTCCTTGATACTTTGCTATAGGATCTGGAGGAAATACAACCCTTTGCTTAGCATATTCTATAGCCTTCTTAATCGCATATCTTCCAGCTGCAATACACTGTCCTGCAATTAAAGCTCTTTCAACATTTGATTCCTCCATCAAAATATAAAAGCCTCTCATCTTATCTCCAAGTATGTTCTCTGCTGGAACGGGTAAATTCTCGATATACATCAGGTTTGTATCAATAGGTCTTCTCAGATTATTTGGAATTTCTTCAATTCTTATGTATTTGTTTTTTGCTTCTCTCAAGTCAATTAAAAATAAAGCAATACCAAGAGTTTTCTTCTCCACTTTTTCGTAAGGAACAACTCTTGCAACTAATATTCCTAAATCTGAATATTTAACCCTTGATATGAAAACTTTTTGACCAGTTATAATATAGTAATCTCCTTCTTGTTTTGCAATTGTAGATATTCTTGGAGTATTAAATCCAGCTGATGGTTCTGTAACAGCATATACTTGGCATCTTAGATTTCCCTTAGCAATCTCTGGTAAGTATTTTTGCTTAACATTTTCGCTTGCGTATTTTACAATAATATGATTATTGAAGAATGCTGCATGAACAGAATTGGAAGCAACTGTTCCTCCTGGAGAATAAGCAATTTCTTCCAAAACAATATCGGATTCGACTAATCCCAATCCTAAACCATCGTATTTAGAAGGAATATTTATGCCCATTATCTCATTTTTCTCTAATTCTTGGATAAATTCCAAAGGATACTCTCTTTTTTCATCTTTTTCAAACCAGTATCTTGAAGAATATTTTGATACTATTTCCTTTACACTGTTTCTAATAAGATTTAAATTATTTTTCCTTTCTTCAGAAAGCCACCACATAAGTATAATTATGTTTTTTAACGCTAATAAGTCTACATTTACTTATTACAAGTTTTAACAAACATGTTTTAAACAGTTAACATAAATATTAAGAATAAAGTTAAGCTTACAACAATAACTCCTTGAACATTAGGGAAGTTTCATGATGCTCGAAGAAACTTTCACTTTTGAGTCCAGGTATATGATATTCATCGTTAGTTGCTATATAGAAAACTCGAAAGCCAGTAGTTTCAAATTAAAAAACCAGGATAAGCAATTTCGTAACTTGTAAAATCGAAAAAACAGGATTTACCAATTTACAGGTAGACTTTGAACTTCTTGAATGAGTTAAGCATTGAAAACTCTTGAATTGAGTTTTTAAACCATTCAAGTATATTGTTTTTAAAGCTTATTTCCAAATCTATAAACATCTTACTTAAGATATTTATATTACCATTACGGAAATATATAATAAATGATAAGTTGCCCTTGGTGCGATGAAATTTTAGAAATAACCAAAGAGAAGAAAAATAATAAAGTCATTATACATAAATGTTCTAAGTGTGGAAAAATAGTAGGTGCCTATCAAAATGATCTAGAAGAATTTCTTATAAACTTTTTCCAGAGATATATCTATACGTTTAAACCAGAGCCTAGTATTAAGAAACTTTAGGGTGAATAATGAGTTTAGATATAACTGAAGGCTTAATAACTGATGAAGTTTTAAGCAAGTGGACTGAAAGAATAGGATTAAAACTTCGAATAAGGAATATTCATAATAGGTATGCAACACCTGACGCTATTAGAAAGTTTGCATTAGGCATAGGAGATCCAAATCCTCTTTGGACAGACGAGGAGTATGCTAGAAGAACTAAATATGGTCAGCTAGTAGCACCTCCTAGTTGGTTATATTCTGTTTTTCCAACATGGGTACTACAAGGGTTACCTGGAGTTCACGCTTATCATTCTGGAAATTATTGGAAATTTTATAAACCCATTTTTGCTGGAGATATAATAATTCCTGAATGCACATTTACGGGATTCACGGTAAAGAAAAGTGCTTTTGCAGGGAGGGTTGTGATCGAGTTTCAGAAGTCTAAGTTTTATAACCAAAGAAATGAGCTAATTGCAGAAACAGACTCATGGTTAATAAGAGCTGAAAGAAGGACTGCTAGAGAAATAGGAAAGTACTCAGAAGAGAAGGGATATAAGTTACCAATCCTATGGTCAGATGAAGAAATTAAGAAAATTATGGAGGAAGTACTTTCGGAAGAGATTAGAGGATCAAACCCTAGATATTGGGAAGATGTCAATGTTGGAGATATGATGAAGCTAACAAAAGGTCCTCTGAGCCTAAATGACATGATAGCCTATACGGTCGGCGCAGACCCTGTTGGTACAAAGGCACTTCGTTGTGCTATGGAGGAGTGGCTTAAACATCCTGCATGGTACTATTGGGATCCTGAATACGGCATAATGCCTATTTATGCTGTACATTTCTCTAAGTATGCTGCTAATAAAGCAGGTCTTCCATATCCATATGATGTAGGTGCTCAGCGTAATTGTTGGGCAATTCAGTTACTTACAAATTGGATGGGCGACGATGGATGGATCAGGTCATTCTATTTAGAGTATAGGAGGTTTTTCTACTTAACGGAGGTGGCATGGTTTTTTGGAAAAGTTGTCAAGAAGTATATTTCAGATGATGGGGAACGATGCGTAGATATAGAAATTCATGCTGTTAACCAGAGAGGAGAAGATATCGCGCGAGGTTACGCTACGGTGGCATTACCATCAAAAAGCCTTCCTGAGGATGAATGGCCTGTTCCACGACGAATAAAGAAAACGTAGTATGATGCAAGCTGTTTATATTATACTCTTAGTGTTAATCAAACTGTTAGTTTAAAACTTTAGGAAATTTTCCTTTATTTTCGATTTTTAATAATAATGAAAATTATTTTAATAAATTTCCTCCATTTTGCTTTTATCTAAACTTTCCAAAACAAAAATTTGAATTTCTACGATATTGACACCAATTAACTCTTGCAAAATACATACAGATGGAAAACTCCTTAAATATCTTACACTACTAAAAAGCAGAATGTAATATAGTTATTACATGATTGATTCGTATTGTTCATAACTAAATGTTCTATTAAATATTTATTTTAAGTTTACGGTATGATATCTGAGCAGGAGAGAGTGAAAAATAAGTAATTATTGATGTTTAAGTAAATTATTAATTAGACGGTAAATTTTTCATAGAAGTGTCCATGCTCGTATTAAATCCTGAAGTTCTTAAATATTCTACTATATTGTTTTCATGTCAACACCAGCAACGATGCTATTCTTAGGCTCAAATCTTTTGAATGAACTTTTCAAAGTTAGTTTAAGAAAAACTTTTCTATTGCATATTATTTGATCTTGATTCTTTCATTTTTCAAGATAAATATTCTTTATATGTTTCTAGAATTTCTTAAAATTGAAAACTTCACCAATTTTTGATACTTTAACGTTCATTTTTTAAAATTCTTAATATAGCCTTAATCTTTAAATAAAAAAATTATTTCTATATATTTAATTATTCCTTACTCGATAATTTGGCTTTTCAGAATTTTTACCTACCTTTATAAGTAGCCATAAACTATTATGAAAATACAACATTAAATGTAAAACTGCTGTGTAAAATAAAATAAAAGTTTATATAGTTGAAATTTTATTTTATTTATAGTGAGAGGCTATGCTAAAACCGACTAAAAAAGTTTCAGCAATCATAGCAACTATAATTGCAGTAATAGTGGTACTCGCGATTGTTGCTTATATAACCCTCATTCCTCCAGCACCTCCTGCTCCAAAACCTCTAGGGAAAGTCTCTTGGACTATTGGTACAAGTGATCCGGGCACGGTAGGATACGTAGCCTATTCAGCTGTTGCAAGTATTATCAATAAGTTACATCCTGATTACTTTGAAATTACCGTCAAAACTGTTGGAGGGGCTGCCGCTGGTATTGCTGTTTGGGATAAAGGTGAGGTAGATCTAGGTTATACTGCCATGAATATAATAAACCAATACGTTACGAAGACTGGAAGATGGGCACCAGAAAAGGCTACAGCAATGAGATATGATGAGATGGCCGTTATCATATATCATTATCCATTAGCATATACAATGGCTGTGACCGAGGATTTAAAGGACATTGTGACTTCATGGAGTGATTTGAAGAAGCTTGGCAAGACTGTCGGGTTCTACGTAGGCGCGGCCCATTATGCCGGTCACGAAGCCTTTAGAGAAGCCTTCTCGATACTTTTTGATGTTAAACCCACTGATTTAGACGGTATGCTGGCACTCGATGTCTCCGAGGCCAGCGCTGCACCTGATCTACTAACGTTAGGTAAGGTTAAAGTGCTCTGGCTCTGGGGAGATCCAGGAGGACCAGCTTCATGGATTCCACAAGCTTTCTCGAAGGTTGGATATAAGATGGTGATAGTACCTCCGAGTCCAGATGAATTAGAGAAGATACTTAGCAAGTCAAAAACTCTCGTGAAATATACGATAGATATAACGCCTTATGGTGTTAAGACGAGAGATGGCAAGACCTCTTTTGATACCATCGCACTGGCATTTGGACTTGCGGGAAGCAAGAAATTAAGCAAGGATCACGTCTCTCTATTCTTTGAAGCTCATATTACCCATGCAAAAGACTTTGAGGCAACAGGTCTAGCAAGCTTCAAGAATTATGCAAATTGGTTCTTGTCTTTTAATGTAGAAAGCTTTAAGCAACATTCTAAGTTTGGAGCTAAAATACATGCAGGAGTAGCTGAGGTTCTTAAAAAGTATGGCTATGATCCCATAGCTTTAGGAATACTTGTAGCTGAAGATAGCGGAAAGAGTGCTAAAATTGAGCTTGATACATTGCAATTAGCCATGTTTAGTTATAGAGGTAGGGAGATATTCTTCACTGCATAATTAAAAAAATTAAATTTTTTTAATTATTTATAATGTTATTAAATGATTCAATGAGGATTTCTCCTTCAAGAATTCTCTACCTAGCCCTTAACACATTATTAATATTCTACGTAATGTGGTACGCTGGTACTTTAGCTATTGAGAGACCGCAAGGAGCCATAATATTTCTAGGAATTTCGTGTGCTATAATCTTTGTCCGCTTGTTAATAGAGGGTGGTAACATTTTCGGTTTAAAGAGACGGCTACCTAACAAGGCGCTATTGTTTGTCTTTACAGTACTTTCGATTACTTTTGGAGTTTATTTTTTCGTCGAATACTACAATATAATGTATTACAGAATGGGAGTAGGAAATATATACGACTTAATTTTTGGCACCCTAGCTTTAATATTGGTACTTGTTTCTTGTTGGAAAGGTGTGGATAAATTACTGGTAATATTAGCTGTGGTCTTCATGGTTTATGCGCTTGTGGGACCTTACATACCTGTTCCGCTTCTGAAGCATAGCGGATTAAGTGTGCCATCCCTTTTTAGATCTCTATCTTCAGATATACCGCTTGGCATCTTCGGCTCATTGACACAGATAGCCTTTACTTGGATAGCATCTTTATCGATACTTTTCTCTTTTATCAGCGCCTTAGGAGCCAAAGATAGCATCTTTATCTTAGCTAAATACATGGCCAATAAGAGCGCTCGATTAGTACCTCAGACCGGCGTCGTATTGAGTGGCTTATTTGGTATGTTCAGCGGGGCTGCAGTTACTAACGTAATAGGGACTGGAAGCATAACAATACCTATGAACAAGCACATTGGAATGCCAACAAAGTTTGCAGCAGCGATTGAGAGCGTTGCATCGAGCGGAGGTCTCATACTCCCACCAGTGTTGGGTTATGCAGCCTTCTTGATGGCCTCCCTGCTAGGTGTGCCTTACATATACTTAGTAGCCATATCAGTGATTCCCGCCATCCTTTATTACCTGAGCACTTCCATCGCTGTCTTATGCATAACGGGTAAATATCTGAATCCTCGAAAAGCTGAGTCATTCTTAAAGGAGAATCCGCCAATTAGCATCCTTGAATTTGTAAGGAAGGCGGTACCGCTCTTTTTTGCATTGGCAATACTAATTTTCCTGCTGGCTTACTATATGTTAGACCCGCTTATAGCTAGCTTCTATACGTTTATAATTTACTTGCCATTTGCCTTCATATACAATTATTTAGTGATCTTTAAAAGAAGCTCGGATGAAGGTCTTAAGACCTATCTTAAGGACTTAGCTAACAGACTGTATAATGCAATTGAGAATGGAGGTTACCTTTCAGCAGTGATCGGAGTCATGTTAGCTACCCTCGGTATAATCACAGGAGTCTTAACCGTCACAGGTTCCGTAATGAAATGGTCCATGAGTCTCACCCTTTCAGTAGGTGATAACTTTGTTTTACTAGTACTTATTGCATGGCTGATTACTATGCTCCTAGGCTTTGGATTGGCTCCGGTCGCCGTATATGCCATAGCTATAGGAGTGTTAGCGGCACCATTCGGCTTCTTCGTCAAACAAGGATATTTAAGTGACTATATAATACCTCACTTTTTTGTGTTCTGGATATCGACACTTTCAGCTATAACTCCGCCCGTTGCGGTAGCTTGTGCTACCGCCTCTAAGATAGCGCAAGAAAGATTCATTACTGTGTGTTGGGAGTCGATTAAAATAGGCCTACCACTGTTATTGATCTGCTTCTCGTTTTTTACTTGGCAGGATCTGCTAGTCTGGTCTCCCACTACACTTATAACAACACTAATTCTCATGATCTGCTCAGTATCTATCCCCATAGCTATCTTCAGCATATCGTCACTTGAAGTAAATGTACACATCAAACCTCTCAGATACTTGATCAGAATCCTCTTAGGAGCTTTTTCCCTTGTTATCTTTTTGTTAAAGCCTCTGCTCCCAATATATATAATATATGGCATGGTAGCCATAATTGGAGGCATTTCATTAACCTTAATAGCTCTCGAGATAAAAACATTTAAACGTTAAACGAGAACTATTTTACATGGCAATGTTCATTTCTCTTTTTGGAATTTATCCTTAAATTTTATTATCTTAAGTGATTATAATACTATTATCATCGGTGCTTTGTATATTAATGCTGAGTTCTAATATTTCATTGTGAGACTGCTAAAGTTTTTTAATTCATTCAAAGAATTCTCCTTAGCATCTATCTTCCTGTAGATACCTGTACTATATATACAAGCCTTGGATTTTATGGTTAAACCTTGATAAGCTTTAAGAACTTTTTGATTCTTGTTCGTTTCTAAGTTTTATTACCTCGCTTAGCAATATGGAGTCCACATTTTACGTATCTATCTTAAAATTTTCTTATGCTCGAATTCGTTTTATCTGTAACTTCTCTACTTGGTTTCAATTATTGAACTAGTAGACGAGACGGCTTTAAATCCTCACAAACATAAGCGCTTTATATATCCTATACGCCAAAGTAAGCTATTTGCGACTTGCTTATAGTTAGTTTTAACCGCCGACTTTAGCATAGGGGACAATAGAAACCTAATAAACTCTATTCATCATCAAACCCATAAACTAAGCAAGAAAATATTCGGGAGAATTTTCAAATTTAAAAATATTGAAGCAAAGTCTAGGAATGTAAAATAAGGGCGAACAGCTGATAGTCAAATCTCTGGTTCCTAGAGGCCATAAATAAAGTAAACCAAAAAGCTTTTAATGCTTATTATGTATGAATGATTATTTTTTTAATTCTCAATAATTCCTTAAATTAGGTTTAGTTTCCTTGCCTCTTCATATAATGATTTACGATGATCTGGTGATGCTATTTCAATCAATCTTAGGGCTATTTCTCTTCTTGAGCTTCCAGATATTTTTGCTACGCCATACTCACTAACAATATAATCTACATCATAGCATGTTAATGACACCGTATCACCAGGCATTATTGAAGGTTTTATACGCGATTCTCCGGTCTTCTTAAAGGTAGACTCTAGAGCAATTATACTCTTCCCCAATTTACTCATTTTACTTCCTCTGGCAAAATCTAGTAATCCACCAATACCGCTAATAATCCTCGAATTAATAGTGGTTACAACTACTTGTCCTTGAAGATCTACATAAAGAGCACTGTTTATTGCAACGAATCGAGGTATGTTTGCCATTATAGAGGTGTTATAAATGTAGTCGATCGTTTTCATTTCTACCATAGAATTATGATTAAGCCAATTGTAAAAGTCAATTGTATATGGAAACGCAATATGAGCTCTACATACTTCCTTTATTACATTCTTTTCTATCAATTCTTTAAAAAACTGATTAAACATACCCGTATGTATTTTTAAGTTTTCTTTCTCTACCAAATAATACTTAACAAGAATTGGTGCGATATCTCCTACACCAAGTTGAATTGTAGAACCATCTTCTATCAGCTCAGAGACATATTCCGCCACCTTTTTTGTGGTCTCGGTAAATTCAATCTCTGAATAAAGGGGTAGTTTTGGTTGTGGAATTTCTATGAAATAGTCAAAAAATTCTATTGGGATTCTGGTATCACCAAAAGTTCTCGGCATGTTTTGATTAATGATACCAACCACTATACATTCTTTGTACAAATTAAGGGGAAAAAATGCTGTATGACCTGTATTACATGAATTATTTTCAGGAGGAGCAACTTCACAGAATATCCAAACTCTTCCTACAGCTATTTTATTAGCTATAAAGTTAGGTATCTGAGACCAAGTTAAATTTAGTACTATAAGTTTTCCTTCTGTAATGAATTTTGAAAATTCTGGTATTGGAAGTGGAGTGAGTATGCGTATCTTTGATTTCTCACAAAGAATATCTATTTTGGGAAGGTCTTCCTTCCTAAACCTTAAAAATGGTATGAAAAGATCTACTTTTTCAGGTAATTTTTCTGCAAATGCTTCTAATAATTGATTATAACCACTATGGACATAACTAAACACAAGTTTATCTCCGCTCCGAATCTCCTTTAAAATTTCATCCGCCCCATAAATTTTGCTAGAATTTATCAAACTAAAACTAAAAGTAAAAGGTATGACTAAAAATAAAAATTAGGTTTGCCATCACCATATATCTCTTTTAAAGTTCTTACCACTTCTCCTCTTGTACAGTATGCCTTTACACAATTAATTACAGCTTGGAAAATGCTCCCTTCTTTTTCACCGCTTGCAACTTCTCTTAGAGTATTTAAGGCATCCTCCGCTTTCTTTTGATCACGCTCTCTACGAATTCTCTTCGTTCTTTCTATTTGCTTCTTTACTAATTCTATATCTGGTTTTGGATATTCTATTTTTGGTTCTTCTTCAATAATATAATCATTTATGCCTACTATTATCCTCTTTTTTTCCATCACTTCTTTAAAATGTTGATAAGCAGAGTTTGCTATCTCTGATTGAACGAAACCCTTCCTTACTGCTTCATACATACCTCCCATGTCTTCTATTTTATAAATAAGCTCTAGAGCTCTTCTTTCCATTTCGTCTGTAAGCCACTCTACAAAATAGGACCCTGCAAGCGGATCTATCACATCAGCCACGCCTGTTTCTTCGCTTAATATATGCTGGGTCATTAAAGCAACGAGCGCTGCCTGTCTTGAAGGTGCACATAAGGCTTCATCAAACGAATCCGTATGTAGCGAATTTGCCCCTCCTAAAATTGCGCCAAGAGCTTGAATGGTAACTCTTACTATATTATTTAAGACTTGTTTATTTGTTAATTCTACGCCAGAGGTTTGAACGTGAATTCTTAACTGACGTGCTCTCGGATCTTTCACTCCAAATTTCTCCTTTAGTATCCTTGACCATATTCTCCTAGCAGCTCTTAGCTTTGCTACTTGTTCAAATAAGTATATATTCCCATTGAAGAAAGCACTGATTCTAGATGCTGCCTTATCAGCAGATATGCCCATTTTAACTAACCTTTTAAGATATTCAAATCCTGATGCTAACGTAAATGCGATCTCCTGGACAGGCGTAGCTCCACCTTCAGACATATGTTGCCCTATGATAGATAGCGGCCACCATTGCGGCGCATTTTCAATGCACCACTTAAAGTGATCTAATGTTAACTTTAAATGAGCTTCAAGTGGAAATAGAACGAAGCACCAACAACTTGCCCAATGCGAGAGACAATCAGCTTGATTTGTCGTGCCCCTAATTTTATCCCAACTAATACCTCTCAACTCAGCTAAAGCGAAGTGCGCAGCTATCGTATAGAAAGGTCCTTCATCGCTATAATTTACACTTATTTTATCGATCGGAATATCTTGCATCATTATTTTTAAATCTTCGAGGGTATCTATGTTTGCCCCATAAAGTCCAATGTAACCTATGTCATACATTTCAGCGGCTTGATCGGTATCCATTCCCCTCATTGAAATAGAAGGATTTGGGATATTTATTCCAGTCTCTCCAGCTTCCAATAAGAGTTTGATTCTTTCATTAGCTTGCTCAGGAGAACCAAACCCTGTTAGTAATCGTTTTGTCCATAATCTTAATCTATACATTGATGAATATACTCCACGAATATAAGGATCTTTGCCTGGAAAGCCTATATTTTCAATATAATGCTCATAAACATCTTTACCAAGATCTAAAGGGGTATAAAGTGGTTTTAACGGTATACCTGAGGGTGTTACAAAAACCTTCCTTTCGGGAACTCTTTTGATAGCTTCTTCGTACTCCTTAATCCATTCTTTTAATAATTCGTTTAACTTTTCCTTTGTCATCCCCCTCCCCTTCTATTCATAACTAAATTTTTAATAAAAATAATAATTTCTCCAATGTCAGATCCGGGACGAAATATCTTTACTACACCGAGTTTTTCAAGTTTTTCCTCCCAATCAGGTGGAATTATTCCTCCAACTATTACTGGAATATTTAAGTTCCTTTTTTTAATTTCGTCCATTAATTTAGGAATAAGCAAATGGTCGCCACCTAGTGTACTTATACCTATTACATCAACATCTTCTTGTTCAGCTGTACTAACAACCTCCTCAGGTTTACACCAAGGACCCAGAAAAATGACCTCCATTCCGCTATCTCTCAACGCTCTTGCTATTATTAAGGTCCCTCTATAATGGCCATCTATACCTATTTTTGCTAGTAAGAATCTAATTCTCTTATTTCCTATACTAGGCTCCATTTTTCAAAATAAATAATAAAATTATTATTATATAAATTTATTCTTTTTTTATTCCACTTTTTCTCGACAGCTCTCTCAATCTTAATTCTTTCCTTTTTATTTTTCCATCCATGGTTTTTGGTATTTCGTCTATGAATACTAATTCTCGCGGATATGCATATGCACCTAGCCTTTCTTTAGCAAACAATTGAATGCTCTCTTTTAATTTCTCACTTGGCTCATAGCCTGGTTTAAGCTTAATGAAAGCTTTAACAACTTCTCCTCTAATTTCATCTGGTACTCCTATCACAGCACTTTCCATGACAGCTTCATGTTTATTTAATACTGCTTCTACCTCTTCTGGTCCAATTCTATATCCTGAAGATTTTATCACGTCATCACTTCTACCTTTATACCAGAAGTACCCATCTTCATCCATTAGACCAAGATCGCTTACTTTAACCCATTTACCCCTTAATTTTACGGCAATATAGCCAATAGTGTTTGGAGGAAGTACGTTATCATTTTCATCTATAATAGCAACCTCTAATCCAAGCATAGGTTTTCCTAAGCTGCCTGGTTTAACTTTCCAGTCTTTAAATCCTGCAAAATTAGCTATAATTACGCCAACCTCAGTTGATCCATAAAGGCTACATGGATCTACATTAAACTTTTTCCTTACTTCATAAAATGTTTCCATGTCCATATGCTGTCCGGTATAAGTCATTTTCTGAATTTTTATATCATATTTTTTAAAATCCTTTACCGACATAAGCATTTTACATGCTGTAGGTGACAATGTAATATTATTAACCTTAAATTCTTCAAGTGCCTCAAGAACCCTTTCAGGGTTAAATTTACCTGAACGTGTAGCTGTTGGAACGCCAAACATTAGGGGTGCACATATTCCACCCCAAATTCCATGTCCCCATGCTACAGGGGATGTACAGAAAAAGCTGTCCCCATCTTTTACACCATAAGCAAACCTTGCAACAGGAGCGAGTGAAACTAAGCTTTTATGACGATAGATTATTGGTTTTGGAGACCCGGTTGTTCCGCTAGTATATTGAATGATAGCCACATCCTCAACATTAGTCGAATATTCAAACTTATCTTTTTCATACTTTAACATGTCTAAAAGATCTTCCTTAAAAATTATGTGTTTCAAATAAGGTGAGACGATAGAATCTTTGTATTTTTGCTCTGTGATTAGAAGCTTTGCTTCAGAATTTACTAGCCTATAGTTTACAGCCTCCGAACCAAGTAAGGGTGAGCAAATAACAAGTGCTACACCTGCTTTTAGACCTCCAAAGAAACTAACATAGAACTCTAAACATGGTTCAAGTATTATAGCGATTCGATCCCCTTTATGAATTCCAAACCTGCTGAGCATATTAGCAAACTGCGAGGACAATCTGGAAAGTTCTTTAAAGCTATACGACTCTGTATTACCATTTTCAAATTTTACGCGAATAGCGATTCCAAGTTCAGAATGTCGATCGATGCACTCATGAGTAATGTTAAATTTCTCAGGATTGCCATCAAAAACTAACCATTTTTCTTCGGGTTTGTAATTTTTTATGGCTTCCTCATAGGTTTCATAATTTAAAGCCTTCCACTTCATATTTTCACCCCATTTTTATCTCTTTAATATTTTTTCTACCTTTTCAGCTACCTCCATTAGAGTTTGACATACTATAGCTCCACAGAGTCTTAAATCTTTAATTTTGGATTCAGCTGTCTCAACCCCTCTTTCAACGATTGCTCCTGCATGACCCATCCTTTTTTCAGGAGGAGCTGTTATGCCAGCTATATAGGCTACTACCGGCTTTGACATCTCCTTTATAAATTCGCACGCTCTATTTTCTTCACTACCGCCTATTTCACCAATTAAAACCACACATTCTGCGTGATGGTCTTTTTCAAATTCTTGTAATGCCTTTACTATACTAAAGCCTATCACTCTATCACCTCCCACCCCAACAGCGGTAGATTGTCCTATCTTCCTTTTTGTCAGTTCATAAGCTATTTGATACATCAAAGAACCACTCCGTGAAATTATTCCAACATTTCCTTCTATAAATATATGAGGAGGCATTATTCCTACAAGAACTTTTCCAGGAGATATAACTCCTGGTGTATTAGGTCCTATAAGATTTACATTTGAATTTTTAGCTGCTCGGCATATTTTTAATTCATCATGCAGAGGTATGCCATCAGTTATGCAGACAATAGTCTTTATTCCAGCATCAATAGCCTCCATGACGGCGTCTGCACCAGCCGTTGGAGGAACAAATATAATTGTAGTATCAGCTCTTGTCCTTTTAACTGCTTCCTTCACAGTATTAAAAACTGGAATACCGTAAATTTCCGTTCCACCTTTTCCAGGTGTTACTCCTGCTACTATTTTGGTTCCATAATCCAACATTTTTTTGGTGTGAAAAGCACCCTCTCGACCAGTTATACCCTGTACTATAACTCTATTTTTTTCGTCAACAATGATGGCCATAGTTATCACTACTAAGTTCAATAGCTTTCTTAGCTCCTTCTTCCATTGTCTCAACAAGAATTATATTATTTTTACTAGTCTTAGTAATATATTCTTTAATTAGAGTTTTACCTTCATTTTCATTAGTTCCTGCCAATCTTATCACTATGGGTAATGTAATATTCAGTTTTTCTATCGCGTTAATTATCCCGTTAGCAATCCAATCGCATCTTGTTAGCCCTCCGAGTACATTCACGAAAATTACTTTAACATCTTTATCTTGGAGAAGTAACCTAAAGGATTTCTCTACAACCTCAGGAGTAGATCCACCTATATCAAGGAAGTTCGCCGGTTGACCATTATATAAATAGATAAGATCTGCAGTTGCCATTCCCATACCCGCTCCTGCTGCAATTATACCTATATTTCCCTCTATTTTAACATACTTTAAATGCTCTTGTTCAGCAATTCTTTCTAAAATATTCATTTGAGTAAAGTCTTTAAGTTCCATTATATCTTTGTGCCTATAAAGAGCATCATCATCTATATTCAATCGCGCGTCAACTGCGTAAATATTTCCATCTTTGGTGATCGCTAAGGGATTTATTTCACAAAGCTCTGCATCATACGATTTAAAGACTTGGTAAAGTTTTTTTACGACGGAAAAAACTTCATTAAAATATTCTTTAGGAATTTGCGCCTCATAAAGCACTTCTCTAACAATGTAATCCCATAAGTCATTATTAGGATCTAAGTGTTTTACTGCTATTTTATCTGGATGTTTAACAGCAATTTCTTCTATATCTATACCACCTATACTACCCACGATCATATCAATGCAATAGTTTGTGCTATCATAAGTAAATCCTACATATAATTCTTTTTCAATATCCAACATCTCCTCAACATATATTTTTTTAACAATATGACCCTTTATAATTCTTCCAAACAATTTTTTAGCGTTATCTAAAGCTTCTTCAATACTATATGCCTTTATCACTCCTCCTGCTTTTCCTCTTCCACCAACTAAGACTTGGGCTTTTAGTACAACTTTTCCTCCAAGTTCTTCCACAATATTTTTTACCTCATCTAGACTTCTTGCAATTCTTCCTTTGGGTACTTTTATCCCAAACTGCCTAAAAATTTGTTTAGCTTGATATTCTTGTAACCGCATGTTCTTTTATATAATAAATAAGAGTTTTTTAAATATTTAAAATTTAGAAATGATAAAATGGCAAGCTCTTATGATTTAGAATTTAATATTCCTAAAAGATCTAAAAAACCTCAATAATTACTGCTTAATCATATCACCATTCCTTAACAGGATTGCAGTGAATAAGTTCTGCGACTATAAAGAGGTTAGAGACGTTATAGAAAAGGGGAAAAGGATAATAGTTGTGACTAGACCTCCTAATAGTGGTGAGGTTGAAGATCCTAAGGAACATGATGAATGTATAAAGATTTTAAGAAACCATGGAATTAAAGTTGTTGAACATTCAAAAGTTCACTTTTAGTCCGTTATAATTGATGATTCAATAATTTATATTGGTTCCATAAACCCGCTGAGCTCAATCACAATAAGATACATACCAGCAGACTATATGCTCAGGTTTGTGAGCGAAGCTTTGGTGGATGAGATTTTTGAAAGATTCCCGGAGCGTGAAGAATGGTTTAAATGAATTAATTTTTTATTAAGCAATTTCATATACTCTATATCTGTGGTAGTGTTAAAATTTTATCTCTGAATGAAAGGAAGAAGTATAATAGATTCTGCTAATTTAGAAGGAATAAATTGAATAGCCGATTTTTGATATGTAATACAAAGTCATAAAAATTCTTGGGCTAAATACCGAGTTACTCTACTAAAATTACAACCTCGCGTCGTGTTTGTTCAGGTAAAATTTGATTAGCCATTGAAATCAGGCTTTTAAGCAACAGGAACTTATCTATTCCTCTTTCAAGCAATTTTATTTTGATTTGCAGATAGCTCCAACCATCTACTTCATAGTCAATCCATAGCGAAAGTTCAATTAGAAAATGCTCATTCATATGTAATCCAACAATTCTCATAAACTCGTGAATTCTTTCTAGCAACCTCAAGATATCACAAAGAATTGTTGGCTGCAATAACAAGTCGCTTACTATTTCTAAGTCAATTTCGTTAACAAGTTTAATTATTTTTTCAAATTTTTCTCTTGCAGACACAATTTTTAATAGTTTTTCAAATTAATATTTTATATGAAAGAAAAAGAAAGAGTTTGCAAAGCTTTAGAAGAAGCAGAAAGAGAATTGGTTTTAAATCTTTACAAAATCCCAGCTGCAGAAATGGCTTTGCTACATGTAAGAAGGGCAATGGAATTAAAAGGCTGGAGTTTTGAAAAATAACTACATACAGTAAGAAAAAGCTGAAGGGATCTTAGCATTGCAAAATTTTAGCAAAACTTAATTTGCTAAGTTTTTTAAAAACCTAATTTATCAGAGATTAAATTAAAAAATAAAGATTTAAAATTTAAAACTATTATTTATAGGAGACATATGTGCAGACTTTTCGGCTTATATGCTAACCGAGCTGTTAACGTAAATTTCAGCTTCTATGAGGCTGAGAAAAGTTTAGAAAAACTCTCAATTAGAAACCCTCATGGATGGGGTATTGCATGGTTCGATAATGGCTGGAATTTATACAAAGAACC
>Ga0079995_1062810_pt1 | contig 24636 bp, 17 predicted proteins | sample FaiFalFF_MnMetaG_2_FD_69198 | JGI IMG/M metagenome (GOLD analysis project Ga0079995, IMG submission 69198) | Freshwater microbial communities from Yellowstone National Park, Wyoming, USA - Fairy Falls C (FF_Mn_C) (SPADES assembly) (version 4) | ecosystem: Environmental > Aquatic > Freshwater >...
CGCTGGTCGCCGGGGTCGTGCGCGGGCGCGGGGCGTGGCGGCGCCTCATGGCGGCGCGCAGCTGAGCGCGCACGCCCCGGCCCGAGGCTCCGTGAGAACGACCAGCGAGGTGCTCCCCGTTCCCGATCTCGGGTAGCTGATCGACGTGCACTGCAGGAGCTCGCAAGCAGGTCGGCAGGGGTTGTCGGTCTAATTGAGACCGAGCTCCTGAAGTAGCGATGCGTTGGCGAGCGTCCGACGCATGGTGGCGCGAACGCTCCGGTGAGCGCGCACGGGAGCGCGGAAAGGGGGTAGTCGGAACGATGGCGCGCCACCGGTGCGGTTGGTTGGCGACTGGACAGGAGGGAAGCGGATGCGAGTGGCCTATGTGTTCGCGACGCCGCGAGCGGCGAGCTACAAGCTGGGGCAGATGATCCTGCCCCAGCTCGAGGCGGGGACGCACGGGGTCGAGGTGGTCGGGATGTTCTTCTTCGACGACAACGTCTTCGTCCTGCGCGCTGGCGATCCGATCGGCGAGCGGCTGGCTCGGATCGCCCAGGAAAAGGGGATCCTGCTCATGATGTGCGACATGTGCGCGCGAGAGCGGCATCTGGCCGAGGGGCAGCCGCGCTGGTGCGATCCGGTGACTGGCCGCGGGCGGACCGAACCAGCGGAGATCCGTCCGGTCGGGACGGTCGCTGGCGTGCAGGTCGGCTGCTTCCCCGATCTCTACGCGGCGCTGGCGCAGAACCCAGCCGATCAGGTGATCACGCTCTAGCGAGCACCTCGGCTGATCGACTAGCGGCACCCCCTCGCCTGCTGTGCCCGATCGGGGACTTCCCGACCGGGCACGCGCGTCAGAGCCGGACGCGCCGGCGCTCGAACTGGTAGAGGCCGGCCAGGATGGCCAATGTCGCCACCACGTGCATCAGGATGAGCAGGAAGCGTGTACCCGGCCGTTCGGTGGCGGCGAACGGCGGCACGAGCAGGACCGCGAAGACGACGAGCGCGACGATGAAGAAGATCAGGAAGGGGCGGCGAGTCCAGCGCCGGAGCAGCGCGTAGAAGGCGGTTCCGGCGAGCAACGGCACGATGGTGAGGATCACCACTTGCGGCAGTCCGATCTCGCTTTCCGGCTGGCCAGGTGGCTGGACACGCAGCGAGACCCCGACGGCGCGCGCGATCGCCCAGAGGACCGCATTGACGATCGCTGCCAGCACTGCTGCGACGACTCCATACCGCAGGAGCAGCATGATATCCCTCCGTTTCCGATCTTCCGCTTTCCGAAAGGCAATGCCCAACCGGCATTCGCCGGAAGCGCAGGCAGGAGAACGAGAAAAAGATTATCATGTCCGGTCCATCGTGCAAGCTGGTGCCGACGAACGCGTGGCTTTCGGCAGGGTGCGCGATCAGCACTGTGCGACGATCGCCGTTTGCCAGCCGGTGCTGCGCGCGCAGCACCCCCACGCCGGCGCGCGAGCCGATGAGGCTGCTGGAGCGCCGAGCAGCCCGGCCAGGTGACCGACCAGCACGGCACCGGTCCTGCGCTCCCGACCAGTCAGATGCATGCCTCGGGGGTCGACCGCGCCGCAAGGCGCTCCACGCCTCGCCCCCACAGGGGAGACACCGTACCGCACCCCACGGCCGGAGCTGGTCCCACGACGCTGCGCACCAACGCCGCACCGATCGTCGAGCACCCGGTACCCCATCACCTCGGGGTCGGGCGCTGCCTGCCCCGCCGGCCCGGGAGAGCCGGGAATCCAGGGCGGGCGCGGTGGGGAGCGCCTCACCGGGATCGTCAGCGCCCACGGTTGGGTGCCACCGTGTTTGCCGCGCCTGTGGCGCGGTCGGGCGCGGCAGCGCCTCGCCCCGACAGGAGTGGGCGGCGCATCGCCGGTCGGGCATCCATTTGCCACGGGTGGGCGGCCCGCCCATGTTGTCGGGCTCAGGCGCCGCCCGACCCGCCGGCCCGAAGGGCCGGGAATGGGCGTGCGGCGTGGCCGGATGCCCACAGTGCCGAGCGACATGGCCGTGAGGATGATTGCCGCCCAGGTCGCCGCGCCGGTGGGGTGGTCAGGCGACGCAGCGCATCGCCCCGGCACAGGTTGCGCGGTCCATCTCCTGTAGCCCGATACCTGCCACGGTTCGGCGCTGCCGTTCCCCTGTGTCGGGCTCAGGCGCTGCCCGACCCGCCGGCCCGGGGAGGGCTGGGCATGACCGACCATGGGTGCGGTGTCCAGTGCACGGTCCGTCCTACCAGGGCCAGCGGTCACGGTGTGCGCGACCATGCTACCGGCCTGTCGAACCCTCCGTGTGTCCTCCGGCGGGCTCGGTACCCCGAGGCCGGCGTGCGGCAGGGGGCCGACCCGAGCAGCGCGTTCCTCCGGGGGAACCGCGAAGGCGCGCAGCCGGGGGCTGCTCCGGGTGTTCGGCTCCTGTCGCTGCCCCCGTGTTCCTGGCCTAGCGGGGGCGCTGAAGCGGCCGAGCGAGCAGTTCGTCCCAGATCACCAGCTCACCGCCGAGTTCGTGCTGCTGCGCCTCGGCCATGCTCGGGTCGGCGAAGGCCGCGATCCCCCAACCCATCGGCGAGCGGACACCGGAACTCACCAGGTATCGGGCAGTAGAGGCATCCATCCAGGTTTGGCTCTCGAAATCATGGACCCAGATGGCTGCCCATGCGGGGGAATGCTTCTGTCGATATGCGAGCAGGCAGCCGATGTCGTCGAAGAGCGTCGTATCGCCGTTCGCCGTCGCGGCAGCAGCCGCAAAACGCCGATCGGAGATGATCATCCCGCACTCGCTGCAGACATCGCGCCCGAGGCGGATCTCCGGTGGGGTGAGCGCTTTCTGACGCCGGCATGCTCCTGCCGAGAGGCTTCCCAAGAGCACCATGAGAAACAGCCGACGGGTCATCGCGACACCTCCCGGCGCAGAACGATGTAGGCGAAACCGGTGCCCGCGGCGATCCAGAGAAGGAGCGTCGCTGGCAGCAAGATCCAGAGACTGGCCCCGAAGCGCTCGTCAGCATAGAGCCCGGTCGGTCCGAGCAACTCCAAGGTGCCAGCGAGCAAGCGCAGTGCGGCGATACGATAGTTCTCCACCGGGTTGCCCAGCGCGATGGCCAGGAGCCAAGCTGGGGAGAGACGGACAGCCAGCGCGGTTCCCATGAGCCCCAAGTCGCCGAGCAGGACGAGGAGGAGCCAGGCACCGAGGCCCAGGCTCACGGCAGTGCTGGTGCGGGCACAGCGACTGGAGAGCAAGAGCCCGAGCGCGAGGGAAGCCCACGCCAGGAGCACGGTCAAGCCGGCCAGGGCGAGGAAGGCGAACGGATCGGTGGCGCCAACGAGGAGGAGCACGACGGAACTCGCCCCGAAGCCGACGAGAACGGCAGCCGCCAGCGCTGCTCCCATGCCCAGCGCCTTGGCCAGAAAGAAGGTCGCAGTGCTGACCGGCTGCGTCAGCCAGAACTCGAGCGCGCCCCGCTCCCGGTCTCCCGCGATAGCCAGCGCTCCCAGCGTGATCCCCATCAAGGGGACGAGCAGGAGCATGAGGTTGACGAGACTGGCGGCTGTACGCCCGAAGCCGCTGACTGGGCTGGCAGCGCCGGTCAGGGAAACGAGCAGCGACAGAGCGAGACTCAGGATAAGGAGCGCGAGCGCATCGGCGATGAACCAGCGGTTGCGGAACGCATCGCGGAGCTCTTTCTGGGCCAGGACGACGAACGCCTTACCACCCATCGGAGGCCTCCAAGCGGAAGTCGCGGACGCGGATACCGACGCGGGCAAGCAGGAAGAAAGGCTCGGCTTTGCGATCCCGAGTGACGAGGACACGCACCTCCTGGCCCACGCGGTAGGCGAGGAAGCCGTGCGCGCTCAAAAGGTGCGTCGCTGGCTGCAACGCTTCTTCCTCCAGCTGGAGGACGAGGAGTTGCTGCACATCCTGCTTCGGCTGGAAGACCGACCGCGACTCCGCAACGAGGTGACCGTCCTGCAAGCGGAGGACGCGGGTAGCCAACCGCCAGACATCGTCCGGCCGGTGAGAGGCGAAAACGATGGTCCGCCCCTCGTCGCGCAATCGCTCCAGCACGGCTAAGAGATCCTCGCGGGCGGTGGCATCGAGGTTGGCGGTCGGTTCGTCGAGCAAGAGCAGTGGGGGATCAGCGATGGTGGCGAGGACGAGCGCCAGGCGCTGCTGCATCCCGCCGGAGAGGGTGCGCATCGGCTGGTGCCAGGCCTGCTCGAGACCGAAGGTTCTCAGTCGTTCCCAGGCGCGCCCGAGCGGTTCACTGCGCAACTGGGCGATCGTGGTCACCAATTCCCCGACCGGCAGATCGAGCAGCGGCAGCTGCTGCGGCACGTAGCCGATGCGCGCCCGCACAGCCGGGCCATCGCGGAGAGGCGAGCGACCGAAGACGGAAACCGTTCCCTCGTAGTTGGTTCGCCCGAGCAAGCAACGCAGGATGGTCGTCTTCCCTGCCCCGTTCGGCCCCCAGAGCGCGACCGCCTCACCGGGCTGAACCGCGAAGCTCACCCCGTCCAGCACCATGCGTTCCCCATAACGCTTGCGGAGCTGGTTGACCTGGATCACCGGTGCGACCGTGGCGATCTCCTGCTCGAGATCGGCCTGCTCGGGGGCGAGGCAGGAGATGGTGGACGTCGAGGCGGCTGGCGCTCCGGCCAGAGCGAGCGCCGGGCGTGGCCGTCGGAACGCCACAAGGAGCGGTAGCAAGGCGAGCCCGAGAACACCCAGGGAGAGGAATGCCCGGTAAGGGGCTGGAGCTGGCGCGTCCCAGGGAACAGCCGGCCAGGGTGTCGCGGCGACCAGCGGGAATGGATCGGCCAGTCGTGGTGGCGGCTGGAAGAGCGGGACAGCTCGAGCGGCGAGATCGAGTGCCATCGCCGCGATGCTGAAGCGGAAGAAGGCGAGGAGCGGCGCGCGATCAGTGAGCGCGCTGGAGAGTGCCCGGCTCTCGTACGGGAGGTCACCGATGCCGTCGCGGTCGGCATCGTAGCCGGCATAGTCGCTCCAGAAATTCCCGCGTCCGTTTTCCTCCCAGGAGAGATGCTGGAGCGTCCCGCCACCTTGCGGAACAGCCTGCTCGATGTTCTCGAGCATCGTATTGCCGGCGATCACGTTGCGGCGAGTCGCCGGGCTGACGAGGAGCCCGATATCATTGTAGGCGATCCAGTTCCCGCTGATCCGATTGACGACGTTTTCGGAGATCGGGGAGTTGTCGATATAAAGGCCGACTCGATTACGCAGCATCAGGTTTCCTTCCACCAGGGCCCCATCCGTCTCCTTGAGCGCGAGTCCGTGCCCGGAGGGGCCGCGGTTGTGCAGGAAGACGTTGCCGCGAACGGTCATGCGTGCGCCGTACATGAGGTAGAGGCCGACCGAGTTATCGCGCAGGACGTTGCGCTCGATCGTGCTGTCGTTGGAGTACATGAAATGAATGCCGTAACGGCCGCGCTCGACCACGTTGCCCTCCACGAGCGTCCCGTCGGAATACCAGACCAGCACGTCCCGGCTGTCCTGCACATGATTGCCGACGACGCGGGCACGTGGGCTGTACCAGAGCTTGATCCCGTCACCGCGTTGTGGTTCGGGAAGTGGTTTGCCGACGACGAGATTTTCTTGCACGAGTCCGTCGGGTGCATCGAGCAGCTGGATACCGAAGAGGCTGTCGAGCACCCGGTTGCCGATGATGCGCGCCTGCGCTGCCGTGACCAGGATCCCGGAATCCTCGCGGTCGTGGCTGGTGCCGCTGCCGCGGACCACGAACCCCTCGAGATGCACCTCCGGTGCTGCCACGTGGACGACGGTGCTTCTTCCACCACCGTCGATGATCGGCCAGTCCTCGCCGAGCAGCGTCACGGGGCGATCGATCACCAGCGGCCCAGGATAGTACCCACCGCGCACGCGAATCACTGCGCCAGCCGGTGCCGCGGCGATCGCGGCCGCGAGATCGCGCTGTGGGCAGTCCGGGCAGACGAGAATCTCCCCGGGACTGGTGGCCTGAACCGGGGCGAGTGGCGTCAGCAGGAGCGCGAGTGCTGCAGCGAGGACGAACCGTCGCATCGTCTCACCCCCGTTGCGCTGGCCCGCGCAGGCGAGCGACGATCCCGACCAGCGCGCTCGCGGCGGCGAGAATAGCGAGGTAGAGGCCACTATCGAAGCGGGTCTCCACCACGAACTGCCCGACGCGACCCGTCCCGAGGACGGGTGGCGTAAAGGGGCGGATGGCGCTGGAGAGCGCAGCCGTTGGATCGAGGTGGTGCCCGAAGTACCAGAGCCAGTACTGTAGGTCAGCGATGAAAACCAAAGGGAAGATGACGACGAGGATAGCCAGGAGGGCGGTCCAGCGGCGCCGGAGGAGACCAGCGAGGAGCGCCACCAGGGCGAGCGCGAGGACGCCGTAGGGGGCGATGGCCCGCTCGAAGGGAGCAGCGTCCTCCAGCTTCATCATGCCGATGTAGTGGTTGAGGCCATTGATCTCCTGAACGTCGCCGGCGAGTTTTGTGAGGTAGATCCACACGCGGAGTCCGCCCGGGTATTGAGGAGCGAGCAAGGTCATACGCCAGTAGGGAAGAAAGAGCGAAAGCGTGAGCGCTGCCGCGGCGAGGAAGAACGGGATGCGATCGCCGACGCGCGCGATTACCCGCGCGATCGCTTGGCTGATACCGGCTTGGGCTGGGGCTCGAACGGTGATGCCCGTCATGGTTCCGATCCTTTCTCGACTCGATGGTTTGCCTGTTACCGGTCGAAGTGGGGCTGAGGGAAATTCCCTCAGCCCCACCGCTGCGGGATCAGGTCGGCTTCACCAGGAAGTAGCCCATCATCTCGAGATGCAGGGCGGAGCAGAACTCCGTGCAGTAGAACGGGAAGGTTCCTGGGATATCGGCCTTGAAGCGGATGGTCTGCATCTCGCCCGGCTCGAGACTGAGGTTGATGTTGTAACCGCCGAGGGCGAACCCGTGCGTGGCATCCTTGGCACGCTCGATGTTGGTGAGGTGCCAGATCACCTCGTCTCCCTGCTCCACCTCGATCAGGTCGGGCCGGATTTGGCTGCGCAGGAGCACACCCCAGATCTCGACCGTCTTGCCGCGGCGCTCGATCCGCTCTTCGCCGACCTTGAGCACGGCGTTCGGATCGACGCTGTGCGTGTGCGGATTCCAGCCGACCTCAGGATAGATCTCCCACGACTTGATCCGCTCCCGCTTGATGATCTGGGCATAGTGCGGTTCGCCGATGCCGATCGGGCAATCGTAGAGGACTCGCATCGGCTGATTCGGGGCGATCGAGACCAGCTGCGCATTCTGCGGCAGGAGCGGCCCGAGGCTAGCGTAGCGATCGACCGACCACTTGTTGTGGACGACCAGGAAGCGACCGGCCGGCTTGGTCGTATCTCCCTCGACAGCAGCCAAGTGGCCGATGTTGTACTGCACCGGCAGCTTCTCGACGAGCTTCCAGCCATCGTCACGATATGGCTTGCCGAGTGCCCACTTCGCCACGGCGCTGTCCAGGAACAAGCTCGTGTAGGCGTAACCCTGGTCGTCGAACTGGGTATGGAGCGGGCCGAGCCCCAACTCCACTTGGGCTTCCACGCACTGCTCGAACGGCAAAATGGGGATGCCATACTCGTCGGTCTCCCACTGGCCAGCCTGGATCGCTTGCTGGATCTTAGCGAAGCTGTAGACCGTCACGTGCGGGTCGAGCTTCCCGGCCACGACGATGTAGTCCCCACCTGGCGTCACATCCACACCGTGCGGGCTCTTCGGCTCCGGGATGAGGAAGAGAACACCTTCCTTCGCCGCGACGTCCATCCGGATGACCTTGAAGCCGTTGATCTCCTCGTATTTCCCAGCCGCCACCAGCTCTTCTGCCTTCTTCCAGTTGACGACATGCAGGTAGTCCATGTCGCGCTGGGTAGTGGCGATCTCCAGGGCTGGCCGGCCTTCGGCGATACCCGGAATCGCGAGTTCCGTGTTGATGGAGTTCCAGAAGGCCCAACCGTGAGACGGCCCCTTGCCGGCATCGGCCAAGTCGTGCCAGTAGGGCGGCGTCTCGATCGCGAACGACTGCTCAGGGACGATGCGGCCCTTCTGCCGGTCGAACTTCCAGAACGTGAGGACGCCGCGATACTTTTCCTTGTATTGGGTGATCGGGGCGTAGACGCCACCCAGCGGGACCGAGTACTGGTCGGCCTCCAGCACGTACTCGGTGTTCGGGGTGACGAAGCAGCCGCCGTGCTCGTTGACCAGGAGCGGGTTCTTGACGATCTGCTTCGTCTCGAAATCGCGTAGGTCGATGACAGCGACGCGACCGTTCGCCTTGTCGTTGATGAACAGGAACTCGCCGTCGTACTCCCCGTTCGTCTCGCTCAAGGCTGGATGATGGGTATCGCCCCAGAGAATCGGTTTACCGTGGAAGTACCCGCCCTCGAGGACCTCGCTCGTGTACCCGCCGTAGCCATAGCCCTGCCAGGGCTCGGGGGTGAAGACCGCGATCACCTTGAGGAGCCGCATCGAGGGGAGACCGTGTACGAGCACCTGGCCACCGTGGCCGGTGGAGGAGAACATCAGGTACTCGTCGTACTTCCCGGAGGGAACATACGTCATGAGCGCGGCCGTCACGTCCTCCGGTGTCAGCTGCCGTGCCTTGATGATCTCGTCGGCGCTCGCCCCCAGCTTGGGTGTTTCTTCTTTGCGCTGGAAGACACTGCAACTGGCCAGCAACGCACCCGCCGAAAGACCAGCCGCGGTTCCCAGAAGGCCGCGCCGACTCACCTTACGCTGACCGATCGAGGACGGTGGTCGATCCTGTCGTTCAGCCATCGTCGATCCTCCTCGACTCATCCGGTGCGGTCCTTGCCGCTCCTCGTTCCTGTTTTCAGTCTCGTCGGGGAATGACGGAGCGAACACGCCCAGGCGGGTAGTTTCGCGACTCTCCAACCGGGGAGTCTCTTCCTACCCGAACGGGTAGGAGCCGAGCGCAAGGCGACTGCTCACGATGTGGCGAGCGAACGTGATGCAGCGGGATCTCGCTGTCTGCAGTGTCAGCGCGTCGGTCGGAGCGACGCGGCACGTCGTCCACCGGCACGGCACGCACTGGATGGGCCGACCGTTGGCGCGGTCACCAGTCGCGCACACCGTGACCGCTGGCCCTGGTAGGACGGACCGTGCGCTGGACACCGCACCCATGGTCGGTCATGCCCAGCCCTCCCGGGCCGGCGGGTCGGGCAGCGCCTGACCCCTACAAGGCGGTCGGCGCGCCGCCGAACCGCGGCGCGCATGGGCCCTGCTGGGGATGCTCGCCCAACCGGTGTCGGGGCGAGGCGCTGCCGCGCCCGTCGCCTTGCGGCGCGGCAGCCCCTCGTGACGTGTATCGGCCGCCTCGGCGATCCCAGCGGCACCGTGACCAGCGCCCCACCAGGGGATTGCCGGTCCTTCGGGCCGGCGGGTCGGGCAGCGCCCGACCCCCGAGGCATGCATCTGACTGGTCGGGAGCGCAGGACCGGTGCCGTGCTGGTCGGTCACCTGGCTGGTTGGCTCGGCGCTGCAGCAGCCCCATCGGCTCGCGCGTGCACGACCGGTACCGGGAATCGCCCGCACAGCGCACCCGCGCGGGGACCACACTGGCACACGCTGCCCGTGCTGGCCTGGCGCCATCGACTCCGCTCGGCGCACACTCGTGCGGGGGGGGACTGATGGACCGCACGGTCGACCGACTGAGTGCACTCGCCCAGCGGATCGTCGCCTGCGCGGCCTGCCCGCGTTTGGTCGCCTATCGGGCGGCTGTCGCGCAGGCGAAGCGCCGGGCGTACCGCGACGAGGACTATTGGGGAAAGCCGGTTCCCGGCTTCGGCGATCCGCAGGCACGAGTGATCGTCGTCGGGCTGGCGCCCGCAGCGCACGGAGGGAACCGGACGGGACGGATGTTCACCGGCGATGCCTCGGGTGACTTTCTCTACCGTGCGCTGTACCGCGTGGGCTTCGCCAACCAGCCAGTGAGCCGACAGCGCGGGGATGGACTGGCGTTGCGCGAGGCGTACATCACGGCAGCCTGCCGCTGTGCTCCTCCCGACAATCGGCCGACCCGGGAGGAACTCGCGCGCTGCCGGCCCTATTTGGTCGAGGAACTGCGGCTGCTCGAGCAGGCTCAGGTGCTCGTCTGCCTGGGCCAGATCGCGTTCGAGGCGGCACTGGCTGCCCTGCGCGAGCTCGGAGCGGGTCAGCCGGAGCCGGTAGGGGAGGTGGCGACGCCGCGGCCGCGCTTCCGGCACGGCGCGCTCTACCGGTGGCCAGCGCTCCCCTGGCGCAACAGCACGCTGTGGCTCATCGCCAGCTACCATCCCAGCCGGCGCAACACGCAGACGGGATTGCTCGACGAGGCGATGCTGGACGCGATCTTCCGGACCGCACGCCAGCTCGCCGACGAGACTCAGTCCAACGCGACCGGCTGAGGAGCGACCGCTTCGCCGAGTTCGTCGAGGATGCCGATCCCGAGGGTGCGGGCGGCCTGGTCGACTCGACGATCGACCGAATAGCCGTAGAGGTATGCCATGGTCGGGCCGCTGACCCCCTGCTCGCGGAGGGCTCGGCGGATCTGCTGCCGCTGGAGCTTGCCAGCGAACTCCACGACATCGCGCGGATGGAGGCGAGCCTTCGCCTCGACGATGAACCAGTACTCTCCCCGCTCGGGGTGACGCATGAGGACGACGACGTCGAACTCACCGTTCACGGCGACTGCCCGCGGTCGGGTCACCGGTTCCCAGCCAGCTGCTCGGTAGAGGTCGAGGATCCGGCGCAAGGCGCGGAGTTCGACCTCAGCGCCGTAGAGGCGAGACAGGCGATCCAGTCGGTGGTCGTGCTCCTCCGTCTTGCGGGTCAGCGCGGTCACGGCTTCGGTCAATGTGGTGATGGCGGCACGCATCTCGCGCATCTCGACCTCGATGCGATCGAGCCGCTCCTCGTGCCGGTCGAGCCGCTCCTCCTGGCGCGCCATGCGCTCTTCCTGGCGAGCTGCGATCTCCTCCAGGCGGGCGAGGCGTTCTTCCTGACGGGCGGCGATCTCTTCGAGGCGGGCGGAGCGCTCCTCCTGGCGTGCCATGCGCTCTTCCTGGCGGGCGGCGATCTCTTCGAGGCGGGCCAGCCGCTCTTCCTGGCGAGCGGCGATTTCTTCGAGGCGGGCGGAGCGCTCCTCCTGGCGTGCCATGCGCTCTTCCTGGCGGGCGGCGATCTCTTCGAGGCGGGCCAGCCGCTCTTCCTGGCGAGCGGCGATCTCCTCCAGGCGGGCGAGGCGTTCTTCCTGGCGGGCAGCGATCTCTTCGAGGCGGGCGGAGCGCTCCTCCTGGCGCGCCATGCGTTCTTCCTGACGGGCCGCGATCTCTTCGAGGCGAGCCAGCCGCTCTTCCTGGCGAGCGGCGATCTCCTCCAGGCGAGCGAGGCGTTCTTCCTGACGGGCGGCGATTTCTTCGAGGCGGGCGGAGCGCTCCTCCTGGCGCGCCATGCGCTCTTCCTGGCGGGCCGCGATCTCCTCCAGGCGAGCGAGGCGCTCCTCTTGACGCGCAGCGATCTCTTCGAGGCGAGCGATCCGCTCGTCCTGGCGAGCCAGGAGTGCACGGATCTCCTGGAGTTCGGTGTCGTGCCGCCGGGTGAGTTCGGCAAGTTCGCGGATCAGCTCGCGGAGATCGGCGACTTGCTGCTCGACGCGGGAGAGCCGCTCGTCGTGGCTGCGGACGACCGTCACGAGCTCCCTAACGGCTTCGGTGAGCGACTCCACCGCTTGCTCGAGCCGGTCGACGCGGCGACTCAGGTCGCGCATCTCAGTCGGGAGCGTCAGCAATTCCTGGGTCAGCACATACCGCCGGAGTTCCTCCCGTAACTCCGGATGCTGCTCGATCAAATCCAGGAACTTCCGGAACTCCTCGACGGTGAACGCCATCGCCGGCCTCCGATCGCCTTCAGTCTATCACGTCACCGAGCCGAGCGAACGCTCGATCCGGTGCGCGGGCGGTGCGGTCGGGCGGAGCAGCGCGAGCCTCGTCCCACTCGGTAACCCAGGTGCCCTGGTCGATCGGGCTCGGTGCTCGGCACAGCGACGACCGCGGAACCGCGAGTCCGACCGAGCCAGTCAGTGACGCTGTCGTCAGGAGCGGTGTTGCCAGCGCGAGCAGGTATCCCCGAAAAACACCCCGCCGCCCCGATCGTGCAACGGGAGCAGCGGGGTGCGGTCGGAAGTCGCTCGTCGCGGTGGTCAGCCGCTGACCTTGGGCAGCTCGGCGAGCGCCTGGCGGACTGCTTCCTCGGGATACTCGTAGTCTTCCAGCTTCCCGGCGAGGTAGGCCTCGTAGGCTGCCAGATCGAAGTGGCCGTGCCCGCTCAGCCCGATCAGGATCGCCTTCTCTTCGCCAGTCTCGGCGCAGCGGCGGGCCTCGTCGATCGCAGCGCGCACGGCATGTGCCGATTCAGGAGCGGGAATGATCCCCTCGGCGCGGGCGAACAGAACAGCTCCCTCGAACACCTTGGTCTGCGGGAGCGCGATCGCCTCGATCAGTCCGTGCTCGTAGAGGTGGCTGACCAGTGGTGCCATCCCATGGTAGCGCAAGCCACCGGCGTGGATCCGGGCAGGGATGAAGGTGTGGCCGAGCGTATGCATTTTGAGGAGCGGCGTCGTCCGTGCCGTATCGCCGAAGTCGTAGGTATAGACGCCGCGGGTGAGCGACGGGCAGGCGGCCGGTTCGACGGCGACGATGCGTACGTCCTTCCCCTGAAGCTTGTCCCGCACGAAGGGAAAAGTGAGACCAGCGAAGTTGGAACCGCCCCCGACACAGCCAAAGATGACGTCCGGGTAGTCACCGGCCAGCTCGAACTGCCGGAGCGCCTCCAGCCCGATGACCGTCTGGTGCAGGAGCACGTGGTTGAGCACGCTCCCGAGCGAGTACTTGGTGTCCGCGCGCGAGGCTGCGTCCTCGACCGCCTCGGAAATGGCGATTCCGAGGCTTCCCGGATGCTCGGGATCCTGCTCGTAGAAGCGCCGGCCGGACGCGGTGTCGGGACTGGGGCTGGGGACGCACTGGGCTCCCCAGGTCTCCATCAGGATACGCCGGTACGGCTTCTGGAGATAGCTGGCCCGCACCATATACACCTTGAGTTCGATATCGAAGAAGGCGCAGGCCATGGCGAGCGAGCTTCCCCACTGACCCGCTCCGGTCTCGGTGGTGAGCCGCTTCACGCCGGCCTGCTTGTTGTAGTAGGCCTGGGCGATCGCCGTGTTCGGCTTGTGACTCCCGGCCGGGCTGACCCCTTCGTACTTGTAGTAGATGCGCGCTGGTGTACCGAGCGCGCGCTCGAGCCGACGGGCTCGGAAGAGCGGCGTCGGTCGCCAGAGTCGGTAGACGTCGAGAACCGGCCCGGGGATCGCGATCCAGCGCTCGCGGCTCACTTCCTGGAGGATGAGTTCCATCGGAAAGAGGGGTTCGAGGTCGGCCGGACCCACCGGTTCCCCGGTCCCGGGGTGGATGGGCGGTGGGGGAAGCGTGGGGAGATCGGCGGCCAGGTTGTACCAGTGCGTTGGGAGATCGGCCTCGGTCAACACGAACTTGACAGTCTCTGCTGCGCTCACTCTCGTCCTCCGCTTCGCCTGTTGTGCCGCTCGTCACTGCAGGCATTGTAACGAAACGACCGGATCCTGCAAGAGATCGTCCCGCAGCCGCCTTCCCGGCAGACCTGGCCTGCACGCGTGTCGCCAGTGGCTGTCGTTCCGGGTCGGCCGCGCTCGTCAACGCTGGCTCGTGGTGGTCTCCTCGGACAGTGGCAAGAGGCAGCTGCGCAAGCCTTCCGGTGAATCGAGTGAGCAGCCGCGGAATGCTTCCGGGAGCCCAGCCGGTTCCTCGGGTTGGAGCGTCACGTGCAGGATACCGAAGCGGTCACGCAGGACCTGGGCGAGATCGAGAAGCACCGCTGGCCACGGGCGCGTCTCGTCCACTTCGACGTGTCCGCTCAGCGCGATGAAGCCGCTGGTGACCGTCCAGACATGGAGATCGTGCACGTCGACGACACCAGGGACGGTGCGCATGGCAGCGCGGATCGCGCCGGGATCGAGGTGAGCCGGTGTGGCTTCCAGCAGGACCTCGACCGAGTCCCAGAGCACACGCCAGGCGGAGCGCAGGACGAGCAACCCGATGGCCGCCGAGAGCAGCGGATCGACCGGCGTCCAGCCGGTCAGCCAGATGATCGTGCCGGCGGCGATGGCCGCGACCGAGCCGAGCAGGTCGCCGAGGACGTGCAGGAAGGCACTCCGCAGGTTGACGTCGTGACGATGCAGCGCGCCGCGCGAGAGAACCCACGCTGCTGCGCCATTGGCTGCCAGCCCAGCCAGCGCGATGGCGAGCATCAGCGGAGCATCGACCGGCCGAGGATGGAGCAGGCGCTGGAACGCTTCCCAAAAGATGCCGGCACAAACCAGGATGAGGAAGGCGGCATTGGCCAGCGCGGCCAGTACCTCGGCCCGATAGAAGCCGTAGGAGCGCGCCGGCGTGGCCGGTCGACGCGCCAGCAGGCTGGCGAACAGCGCGAGCCCGAGCGCTGCCGCATCGGTCGCCATGTGGGCGGCATCAGCCAGGAGGGCCAGCGAGCCAGCCAGCCACCCGCCGATCGCCTCTGCCACCATGAAGACCAGCGTGATGCCGAGCGCCCAGGCGAGCGCGCGCTGCTTGTACTCGGCCCGCAGGCTGGCCGGGGTGTGCTGGTGCTCATGCCGGTGCATGGATCGTGCGTTCTCCCTGTTCCACTGGCGGGCCTGCGAGATCGGCCAGGCGCTCGGCGGCGAGTTCCGCCAGGTGGACTGCTCTTTGCGGATTCCCCCGCGCGTGCAGCCCGCCGCGGATCTGCATGAGACACCCCGGATTGTCGGCCACGACGAGCGGTGCGCCAGTCGCGCCCGCCGTGCGCAGCTTGCGCTCCAGGATGGCTGCCGAAAGCTCCGGGTAGTCCAGGCTGAAGGTCCCGCCGAACCCGCAGCAGAAGCTCGATTCCTCCATCTCCACTACCGTACAGCCCAGGACCTCGCTGAGGAGGCGCCGGGGCTGCTCGCGCAAGCCGAGCGCATTGGCCGACTGGCAGCTGTCGTGGTACGTCACGACTGGGCCAGGTCGCGACCACTCCTGCGGGCCGAGCTGGGCGATCCGGTCGAGGAAGGTGATGAAGTCGACCACGCGGGCAGCAGCGCGGGCCGCGCGCTCGCGCCACGCCGGCTCGTCGCGGAAGAGGTGCTGGTAGTCCTGCGCGATCGCCGCGAAGCAGCTCGTCGAGGGGGTGACGATCCAGTCCGCCTCGACCCGCTCGAGGAGCGCGATCGTCTGTCGTGCCATGGTGCGGGCGTGTCGGCGGTCGCCTGCGTTGTTGGCCACCAATCCGCAGCAGTGCTGTTCGAGCGGGAAGACCACGCGGCAGCCGCAGGCCTCCAGCACCTGGACGGCCGCTTCGCCCATCTCGGGCAACAGCCGATCGATGAGGCAGCCGGGGAAGAAGGCGACCGTCTGGCCGACGACGCGGCTGCCAGCGAAGCGGGGCAGCGGGGCCGCTCGTTCGCCGACCAGCTCCGGCGCCAGGTGCCGCAGCCGGTCGCGCAATGGCCGCCGGGCCGGGGCCGGCAGGTGCCGGCTGCTCGTCGCACCATCGACGAGCGGCAGCGCGCGGAGGAAGCCGTCGCGGTCGGCCAGCGGTGCAGCGGCGAGCGCCGCGAGCCGGGCCCAACGGTCGCCGCTGCGCGGGTCGCTCCAGCGCTCGAGCACGGCTCGCTTGAGGAAGGGGAGCCCGAGTCGCTCGGCCACGCGGGCGCGCACATCGAGAATGAGGCGCGGGATCGGGATGGCGACCGGGCAGACGGTCTCGCAGGCGTTGCAGGAGACGCAGAGACTCTGAGGGTCGGCTACCGCCTCCAGCCCATGATGGATTGCGGTCAAGGGTAGGCCGATCGGGCCAGTATAGATGTGCCCGAAGAGATGCCCACTGACCACCTGGTAGGGTGGGCACACGTTCGAGCAGGCACCGCAGCGGATGCAATAGAGGGCATCGACCAGTTCCGGATCCTGGCGCGCCGCCAGGCGCCCATTGTCGAGCAGGACGATGTGCAGCTCGCGCGGCCCGTGCGCGCCGCGCACCAGCTGGATCTCGATGTCGGCCGTGCGGGTCGGACCGGTGACGAAGAGGACGCGGACCGTCAACTTCTGGGCAGCACCGGCTCGGGGCAGGACGCGCAGCAGGGGAGGGATATCGTCCAGGGTGGGGACGATCTTGTCGATACCGACCACCGCGACGTGAATCGGGGGGAGAGTGGCGACCAGTTCGGCGTTCCCCTCGTTGGTGACGATGACGAGCGTGCCTGTCTCGGCGATGGCGGCGTTGGCGCCGGTGATGCCGATGTCTGCCTCGATGAAGGCGCGCCGGAGTTCCTGGCGAGCGACCTCGACCAGCTGCGGGGGATCGGGCGCGATCGGGCGACCGAGCACCCGGGAGAAGAGCTCGGCGATCTGCTCGCGCGACTTGTGGATGGCTGGGCCGATCAGGTGCGACGGCCGCTCGCCAGCCAGCTGCACGATCCATTCACCCAGGTCGGTTTCCACGACGCGGGCTCCGGCATGCTCGAGTGCCTCGTTGAGGCGGATCTCCTCGGTGGCCATCGACTTCGACTTGACGACCAGGCGAGCTCCGGTGCGCTGGACGAGTTCGGCGATGTAGCGGCGGGCGTCTTCGGCCGTGCGTGCCAGGTAGACGCTCGCGCCGACCGCCTCAGCCTGGCGCTGGAACGCGGCGACGAGCTCCGGAAGCTGGGCGATCGCCGCCTCCTTGCGCCGACGGAGATCGGTGCGCAGGGCGGAGAAGTCGACGTCGGCGAACGCCTCGGCCCGTCGCTGGCGATAGCGGGTGAGCGTCCGCTCGAGCGCCTCGCGCTGGGCACGGTTGGCGAGCGCTGTGTCGAGCGCGCGCTGGAATGCTTTGCTTCTTGCCGGCATGGCTCTCCTTCCTCTCCTGCCCTGACGCGTCCGCTTGCCTGTCAAGTGTAGCGCTCGCGCGCTGTGCGAGACGGTGCGGAAGTGTCGTCCTCCGCGCTGCGGGCCTCGGACGCGGGTGAGCCAGGCACGCCTGGCCGCTCCACGAGGTGGGTGGTCAGGTGCTGGCGAAACGGATGTTCGTGACCGGTCGGATGGTCGGCCCTGCCCTGTCGAGGTCAGGCGGTGCTCGACCTGCTGGCCCGGTGGGGCCGCGAATGCCGCCGTAGGACGATGGCCACAGTGCCAGTGGGAACGTGCACGGGGTCGATCCATGCCACGGGGATGTGCCGCGCCTGCGGCGCGGCGGGCGAGGCAGCGCCTCGCCCCTACAGGGGTGGGGCGGTCATCTCCAGTTCGACACCGACCTGCCGCGGTGGGGCAGCACCCCCGTCCTGTAGGGGTCAGGCGGTGCCTGACCCGCCGGCCCGGGAGGGCCGGCAATCGCTGGGTGGGGCGATGGGCATGGTGGCGGGCGGACCAGCGACGCGGTCGATGCATGCCACCAGGGGTCGGCCGCATCGCTGGCGCGGCGGGTGAGGCACGCCTCGCCTCGACCAGCGCTCCCTGCCCGCGAAGAGTATCGAGTTCCCACGAGGGGGCGGGCCAGCCGCCGGTTTTGGAGCAGCGTACACTTCTGAGCAGGCACACCTGGAAGACGTCACAGGAGGAACACCGTGCGCGTTGCTGATCTTCTGGATCTTCCGGTCCTGCAGGGTGCCCGGGTGGTGGCGGGAGCGAGCGGGCTGGAGGCGCGGGTCCGCTGGGTCCACGTGGTCGACCTGCCCGATCCCCTACCCTGGATCGACCGCGGCATGCTGATGCTCAGCACCGGCATCGCCTGGCCGCGCCAGGACGAGGAACTGGCCGACCTGGTGCGACGATTGGCCGAACGCGGGGTGGCGGCACTGGGTCTGGCGGTTCCGCACTATTTCGCGCGCTTCCCCGACCCGATGCGGATCGCGGCCGAGGAGGTCGGTCTGCCGCTCATCGAAATCCCGTGGGAGATTCCCTTCGTCCGCATCACCGAGACGGTCCACCAGCTCATCCTGCGCGAGCAGTGGCAGGAACTGGAACGGGCCGAGAAGCTGCACCGCGAGCTGATGCGGGCAGCGGCCCGGACGCGCAGCCTCGATCGGTTGGTCCGCACGCTGGGCGAACTCCTCGGTCGCTCGATCACGGTCGAGGAGCCGGACGGGACGCTCCTAGCGTACTACCAGCGTGGCCCCTACGAGGACGCGGCCCGGCAGGTGACGATCGAGTCGGGTCGCGCACCGGCCTGGCTGCAGGAGGGGCTGGCAGCTCGCGGCTACTTACCGCCGCAGGGCACGCAGCCGTATCGTGTCCCCGCCATCCCCGAACTGGGATTGCGCGAGCGGGTGGTCTGTCCCATCTGGCTGCACGGGGAACTGGTCGGGCTCGTCTGGATCATCGAGGGAGGTGAACCGCTGAGCGGCCTGGACCTCCGGGCGGCCGAGCATGCGGCGCTGGTGTTCGCCTTGCTCTTCGCCCAGCAGCGGGAACTCGCTCAACTGGAGGCGCGGTTGGGCTACGCCTTCCTCAACACGGTCATCGAGGGGCGCTTCAGTGGATCGCCGGAGGAGCTGGAGCGGGCACGCGCGCTCGGCTACGATCCGGTGCGGCGTTACCGCGTTGCGGTGATCGCGCTCGGTGAGCCGCCGCTCACGGTGGAAGCGTTCCAGCGGCGCGAGCAGGTGGCGCTGCGCGTCCGGCGGGTCCTGCGTCAGCTCGCGGCGGCACCGCTGGTAGCGACCGTGCACGACCAGGTCATCGCGCTGGTCGAGCAGGAGGCGCACCTGGAGCGGATCTGGCAGGAGCTGGCCGGGTGCGGGCTCACCGCGGTGGCTGGGCGCGCGCACGCTGGACCGGACGGAGTACGCCGGAGCTACCGCGAGGCCTGTACCCTCCTCGAGTACGTGAGCCGGCCGGGACTGTACCGCTACGAGGATCTGGTCCTGGAGCGGGTGCTCGCGGGGGACAGCGAGGCGCGCCAGGCGTTCCTTTCCCTCTGGCTCGGGCCACTCGAGCGGGCACGACACGGCGACCGGCTGGTCGAAACGCTGTTGCACTGGGTGCGAGCGCGCTTTTCGGTCAACGCGGTTGCCGAGGAACTGGGGGTGCATCCCAACACGGTCCGCTACCGGCTGGAGCAGGCGGGCGCTCTGCTGGGCCGCGATCTGACTGACCCAGAAGCGCAATTCGAGCTGCAGCTTCTCTTGCGCCTGCTCGGTCGGGAGGGGAAGCTGCCCGTCGTGGCGTGAGCGAGAAGCGCACCGAGCCGAAACCCGGGGTTCGATCCGCGGACCCCTGGATGGGCTGAGGACGCGTCTGCCCGGGCCGATCGGTCAAGGGGAAGGTCTCGGTGCCAGAGACAGCTTCGGCCAGCCGAGAGAGCGGGTCCGGCCGTTCACAGCCGGGCGGATGGTGACTCCTCGCCTGCCCAGTCAGGCGCGATGGGAGGATCGTGGCCAGCTGGCTCCCGGCCCGAACCGCCGCCGACCACTACGATTCCACGCGGTCGGCGACGGCGCAGGGTCGCGGGAATCAGGGGCAGCGCATAGGGTCGCCTCACCGGTCGACGCGGCCCCGTGGGGCCCGCTCACCGGGAGTTCAGCTCCGGCGGTGCCCGACCCGCAGGGCCGGTCATTGCGGCGGGAGAGCGAGTGCCGCCGTGTGCCCGAGCGCACCGCAGCGTAGGGCGCCACGCGGGTGTGCCGCGCCAGAGGCGCGGCGGGCGAGGCAGCGCCTCGCCCCTACACAGGTAGGGTGGTTCTCTCCGGTGCAGCGCAGTCAGGTCACGGTTGGGCGGTGCAGCCCCATCCGGTAGGGGTCAGGCGGTGCTTGACCCGCCGGCCCAGAGGGCCGGTCATTGCGGCGGGAGAGCGAGTGCCGCCATGTGCCCGAGCGCACCGCAGCGTGGGGCGCCACGCGGGTGTGCCGCGCCAGAGGCGCGGCGGGCGAGGCAGCGCCTCGCCCCTCCAGGGGGTGGGCGGCGCATCACCGGTGCAGCGCGTGTCGCCTGTGGCGGGACATCCTCGTCCCCATCCGGTAGTGGTCAGGCGGTGCCTGACCCGCCGGTGGTGTGCGGAGGGCAGCGAGCGTGCCGGTGGCCGGAACGGGCTGGTCGCCGCGCGGGGTCTCGGCTAGCCGGCGCGGCCCTGCCTGGCGCACTCGCGCTGGCGCTGGAAGACGAAGCGGACGATGGCATCCTCGGTACGGCGATCCAGCCGCTCGAACTGGCAGCCGTGATCCCAGCGTGGTGGGTCGGCGTGCTCGAGCGGCGTCACCCGCCGCACGACGGCAACCGCGCCGATCGGCTGGGTCGCGTTGGGGAGCGCGAAGCGGAGCGCCAGCCGGTCACCGGGACGGAGCGGCTGGCTCAGGCGCAGGCGGACACCGCCGGCGCTGAGGTCGACGATGAGGCCACGCAGGGGCTGCGGTTCCCCTTCGGCGGGGAGGAGCAGGATTTCTTCCGGTGCGATGGTCACGGCGACGCGGCAGTGCTCGCGACGCTGCATCCGCTCCCAGTTCCCCACGGGTGCGAGGACCAGGCGTGCCTGCGGCTCGAGCACCGTCGCGACGACCTCGCAGGGGACCACGTAGAGGGCGTCGTCTGGGACCGTGGCACCGAGGTACACGAGGTCGCCGCGGTGGACGGAGACGTAGGCCAGCTGGACCATCGGCCAGCCGACCACGACACGCTGGCCATCGGGCGTGAAGTCCTCGACGCGGGTGCGGTGCCAGGCGAGCCGCCCGGTGCGGTCGGGGACGCCCAAGTCGGCTGTCTGCCAGACCGTGAACCCTTTGGGTGGCTGCGTGAGCGGTCTTTGGATCACCCTGTCCCCCTCGGCTCCTGGTCATAGGTATCGGCAGGGGCATCTCGCAGCTGGAGCCGAGTGTAGCGTGGATCGGGCCGGCCAGCCAGTCGTCGCTCGGCTCGCCGGGCCGGTGCACGCGCCGACCGTTTCGGCGGCCGAGAGGATCGCTGACGGAGCGCACTGGTGGACCGCCCGCCGGCACGCAGCGCGGCGGATCACCCCTCGCCCGTCACGCCGAAGAATGTCCGAGTCTCCCACGCCCCTGACGCGGCGAGCGCGGCACGCCTGACCCCGGTGCGGGATTGTCCACCGCCGCGGTGATCGGTGCACGTGGGGGCGCTGCGTGACCCCCCCATCCGGTAGAGGTCAGGCGGTGCCTGACCCGTCGGGCCGCCCAGGGCCGGCCAATCCGGCCGCGGTCCATCCGGTGCCGCGATTGCGTGATCGGCATGGGGCCATTTGCCGCCGTCCGTTTGGCCGCGCCGGTGGTGCAGGGGCGAAGCCGCGCCTCGCCGCTGCGCGGTGAGGTGGTGTTTCGGCGTCGTGCCGGATGCCTGCCGCGGTGGGGCAGCACCCCCGTCCTGTAGGGGTCAGGCGCTGCCTGACCCGCCGGCCCGCCAGGGCCGGGAACGAGCACGCGGTGCGCGATCGTCGATGCGTCTCTCTCGCCAACCGTGCCGGCTGTGCTCCTCGGAGGTTGCCGCGCCTCTAGCGCGGCGGGCGAGGCGGCGCCTCGCCCCTACAGGGTTTGCGTCGCGTCTGCCCGGTTCGGGGCATGCCTGCACGGGTGGGTGACCTCCCCGTTGGGTAGGGTTCAGGCGGTGCCTGACCCGCCGGCCCGCCAGGGCCGGCAATACGTGCCGAGATGACCGTTCTACGGTGTGCAAGGGCCGCGGATCGGTTTCCGACCGGCCATTGCCGGGCCGTAGGCCCGGCGGGCAAGGCGCCGCCTCGCCCCTCCAGGGTTTGCGTCGCGTCTGCCCGGTCCGGGGCATGCCTGCACGGGTGGGCGGTGCGTGAACCCCGTCCTGTAGGGGTCAGGCGCTGCCTGACCCGCCGGCCCGTCAGGGCCGGCAATCCGGGGTGGACGATGTCGATCGTGTCGTCCCAATCGTAATTGCGGTTGCTCCACGGTGCACGGGATGCGCCGCGCCTCTAGCGCGGCGGGCGAGGCGGCGCCTCGTCCCTACGTTAGGGCGCATCGGGAGAGCGACACCGGCCGCACGGCGCCCGCGTCGCGGGCCGTGGTCAGCCCGGCGAGCCGGGCAGCGCCGATCCGTGCCGGTCAGCGCCGTGCGAACCGGTACTTCTTTCCCTATCCAGTGCGCCGGATGACCAGCCGAAAGAGGAGAACAGGAAGGAGGCCCCGCCGCCGGGCGAGGCGGCACCAGACCAGGTCGACCGCGGGCGACGGCGAGACAGTCGCGCAGGACGGAGAGCCGGCGCAGGGACGTGCCGGCGGAAAGAGAAACGGCAAGGGAGGCCACCCATGCGGATCTACAACAACGTCAATGCGGTCAACGCCCAGCGGAACCTCTCGATCACCGGGTTCGCCCTGGCCAAGTCGATCGAGAAGCTTTCCAGCGGCTTGCGCATCAACCGGGCAGCCGACGATGCGGCCGGGCTCTCGATCTCCGAGAAGCTACGGGCGCAGATCCGCGGTATCCAGCAAGCGATGCGCAATGCCCAGGACGGCGTCTCGATGATCCAGACGGCCGAAGGTGCGCTCAACGAAGTGCACTCGATGCTCCAGCGCATGCGCGAGCTGGCCGTTCAGGCCGCGAACGACACGCTGACGACCGAGGATCGGCAGGCGATCTACGCCGAGCTGAACAATCTTCGCCAAGAAATCAACGCGATCGCCCAGCGGACGACGTTCAACGGGAAGAGCCTGTTGACCGGCTCGCTCGTGACGCAGCTCGATACCGCGGTTAGCACGGTGAATGTCGGTTTCGTAGTTCACGCGGGATCGAATACATCGGTCAGTAGTCTCGATGTGAGCCAAGCGGCACCTGGAAAGACATTTACGTTTGCTGATCTCGGTGGCGGACAGCTTCGGCTCTCGGATGGCACGGTGAGTCAAACAATCACGGTTGGAGCAATTGGGGCTGACAGTTCCATCACACTGAATTTCGATAAACTCGGCATCAGTATCACAATTTCATCGGTCGCAGGAACGACAGCAGCGAACGTCGCTGCTGGTCTCGATGGACAAACGATCGTCACGCAGGGTAGTGGTGGCAGTGCGAACTTCCAAGTAGGGCCAAATTCAGGCCACTACTATCTTGTTGCCTTTAGTGATGTTCAGATTCAGTCTGGTGGACCGCTCAACGGGTTACATGCAGCACTCAACACCTTCAACACCAGTCTCTCTGGAACAAATGGCGCGCAAGTTTCCGCTGCTCAGGGACTCATCACTGCTGTCGACGCTGCAATCGGCTACGTGAATCAGGTGCGCTCTAATCTCGGTGCAGCGCAGAACCGGCTCGAGCACACGATCGCCAACTTGGGCGTGCAGCACGAGAACCTGACCGCCTCGGAGAGCCGGATCCGCGACGTCGACATGGCGGCGGAGATGGTCACCTTCACCCGCAACCAGATCCTCCAGCAGGCGGGCGTGGCGGTCCTCTCCCAGGCCAATGCGATGCCGCAGTCGGTGCTCCAGCTCCTGCGCTAGTCCGAAGCGTAGCCGCGCCCCGGTCGGGCAGCGACCCGACCGGGGCGCTCGCGTTCGCGGGGCAGCGGTCGCACCGCGACTGCCGCAGCGGATCAGTCCGCTCGCGGTGCAGAGACGGGCTGGGAACAGGCCGGCTGGGCGGCCGGAGGGGGTCGAAAGGAGGCGAGCGATGGTCGAGCGGTGTTGCGGCGCGCGGGCCGCCGGCGCCAGCTGGCAGCTCGAGGCGCAGGCCGCGCGGGTGCGGCTCAGGGCCGGTGCGGCCGGTGAACCGCCGGCTCCAGTGGTGGCGCACGTCGCGCTGACGGTCGAGCGTTCGGTCGAGGGGGCGCCGCTCCGACTGCGCGGCGCAGTGGCGGTGCACGGGGTGACCACCTGGTTCACCGTCGACCTGGCCAGCGGGACAGTGGCGCTGCGCGACGCGCGCGGTGGGAGCTGGTCGGGTCAGCTGGAGGCGGCGCCGGAGCCGGTGCGGCAGCTGGTAGCCACCGTGCGGGAGCAGGCGCCGGGGGAGCCGACACGCTACTGGACAGAACTGCGGGTCGGCGGCGTCCGGCTCGACCGGGCGGCGAGCGCGAGCGAGCGGGAGGAAACGCGCGAGCTCACCGTGCGGGTGGAGGACCCGCGGGTGCTCGAGCGGATCCGGGCGACGCGCGTCGCGCTCGAGTGGCAGGCGCTGGCGCTGCGCGTCCTGGCCGGCCGGGCCGGGTGAGCGGCCGAGCGGGGTGGGGCGGTGCATCGTCGGCACGTTCCGGTCGGGGTCGGCGCGGCGACGCCAGTTGCGCCAGGGGTGCGGCCCGAGTCCGCGTGTCGTCGCGGTGGCCTCCACCGCGCATGCACCACGGTCGTCAGCGTGTCACGGGGCGATTCCCGGCCCTCCCGGGCCGGCGGGTCAGGCACCGCCTGACCCCTACACAAGGAGGCTGCACCGCCCAACCGTGGCAAGTCGACGATCCACTGCTGATCCGCCACCCACCCCCTGTAGGGGCGAGGCGCTGCCTCGCCCGCCGCGCCGCGGGCGCGGCGATTCCGCGTGGCCGACACGTCTCGCACGACACGCAGCGCAGATCAGCCGAGCGGCTGTATCCACGATC
>Ga0079995_1069073_pt1 | contig 24582 bp, 30 predicted proteins | sample FaiFalFF_MnMetaG_2_FD_69198 | JGI IMG/M metagenome (GOLD analysis project Ga0079995, IMG submission 69198) | Freshwater microbial communities from Yellowstone National Park, Wyoming, USA - Fairy Falls C (FF_Mn_C) (SPADES assembly) (version 4) | ecosystem: Environmental > Aquatic > Freshwater >...
GCCCTGCAAAAACGAGAATTTTTTAACCATCCACCCCCTCTATGTTTGGGGCGGAGGTGTCCCGCGTGTCTGGGGAGCCCGCCCCAATCCCAGCATACCTGACTGATAAGAGGCTCAAGATCAGGATAAACAAGCTACCAGAAAAGGTTAGGGAGATGCTACACAGGAGGGGGGAGGTGGCCCTAATTGTTGGAGATAGCCTGAGCTGGGCGCGCTACGATCTTGACAAAACCATTCGTAAGAATCACCCCAAACCCCGTATTGAGGGGTTGATGGAGAGGGCGGAGGGAGGGAGCAAGAAGATAGAAGTCAAAATACTCTACAACAAACACTACTGGGCAATACAATACGAGAAGGACTTAGACATGGATGGAAACATCCTGTTCTTCATAGAGAGCGCCAAGGAATTACTACCAGTATATATAAAGATTTCAAGGGGACTAATACTGCCAAGAGAACCAACTACGCCCTAACAAACATTAGGGTCTTGGAGAAGGAGGTAGGCGTTGTTAAGAAGGAGAAATCTAAACTAAAGCACCTAATTAGACATAGAGCACGAAAACATGCCAATACAACTAGACCTATGGGGAAACGAGGTAATATTCATGGGAAAGGGACAGACAACACTGTACGGATACCCAAGGCCAGAGGCATGAGCTTTAGGCGAATTCTATGCTAAAAGCTTGTTTATTTAACCTAGCTTCCCATTAGAGATTAGATTTAACTACGGCGAGGGCCTCCTATTTCGTCGGCATGCCATCCCTGAGTCTTGACGATGTGTTGAGGAAGGTCGTCGAAGACGCAGTAGCCGAGTATAGGGCTCGAATTAGGGAGCTGGAGGAGGAATACCTTAGAAGAGTCAGCGGCCAGTCGGAGGAACTCTTAAGGAAGGCGTCCACGGCTTCAGCAGCGATACGGCGTGAAGCCTCTGCAACCTATTCCAGAATCGTGACCCAAGCAAGCCTCGATGCACGTCGCGAGTATCTCGCGGTACTGGAGGACGGTCTGAACTCTGTGATCTCCGCGGCCCTCGAGGAGATATCCAAGATGAGAGGAAGTGAGGAGTATGCATCTTCTTTAATGGGGCTTCTGCGAGAGGCCATCGATATTGTTGGGGGCGAGGACCTAGTGGTTGAGTGTAGCCCTGAAGATGCCGAGCTGGTGAAGAGGCTGGCTCTGAAGCTTGGGAAGGAGAGGGGGATCTCGATTAGAGTATCGGATAAGTATGTAAATTCTCTGGGCGGTGTGAAGGTGAGTAGAGGGGATGGCTCAGCCGTTTATAACAACACGATCGAGGCGAGGCTTGAGAGGATGAGGCCTATGCTCAGGAGCGAGATAATAAAGCGGCTAAGCGTTCAGACTTCTCCATAGATTATACTCAAAGTTTTTTAGGTCGGGGGAAGGTGTCTCAACAGTAATGCCCGTCAAAGGCACGATCACCTGGGTATCTGGTCCTACCGTGAAGGCAGAAGGGATGAGCGGCGCCAGGATGTATGAGATGGTGTACGTCGGTGAGGAGCGACTCATAGGCGAGGTTATCAGGCTCGAAGGTGACAACGCCTACGTGCAGGTCTATGAAAACACTTCGGGACTCTCGCCAGGTGAGCCGGTTTACGGGACCGGAAGTCCCCTGTCGGTACTGCTTGGGCCGGGCCTGCTGGGCAGCATTTATGACGGTGTGCAGAGGCCTTTACGCGCCATCGCCGAGCGTGTGGGGCCATTCGTTAAGAGGGGTGTCTCGGTACCCCCTCTAGACTTGGGGAGGAAGTGGCATTTTGTCCCAACGGTTAGGCCAGGTCAGGAGCTCGAGGCGGGCTCCGTGCTGGGCGAGGTCCAGGAGACCCCCCTCATAAAGTCATCAATCATGGTACCGCCGACGTCTAGGCCTGGCAGGCTCAAATACATAGCCCCCGAAGGAGATTATACCGTTCAAGAAACGGTCGCCGAGATCGAGACGAAGGGTGGCGCGTTGGAGAAAATCGCCCTCTCACATCGGTGGCCCGTGAGGACCCCTAGACCCTTCAGTAGGCGTCTCGACCCGGTGGTGCCTCTCATCACAGGCCAGAGAGTACTTGACACGCTCTTCTCCATGGCGAAGGGGGGAACAGGATGTATCCCAGGTGCGTTCGGCACGGGCAAGTGCGTCACTCCAGAGACACCAGTCCTCCTAGCTGACGGAGCCTTAGTGCCCATCGGCAGTCTCTTCGAGATGTTTGCCGGACCTAACAACTCGCCAGGCAGTGACGCCGAGCTGCTAATCAAAGTGGATGGCCTGAGGATAATAGGGTTTGACGGGGTATCCCTCAGGGAGTTTGTCGCCTCGCACATCTATAGAGGCAAGTCACGGGGCCTAGTAGAGGTGCGGACTTCTTCTGGGAGAGTGATACGTGTAACTCCGGGTCACAGGCTTCTGAGACTCAACCCGATTGAATGTGTCATTGAAGAAGTACCTGCATCCTCGCTAGAAAGGGGCGACTACCTCGCGATGCCGAGAAGAGTAGAGATAATTGCGGCTGATTACCAAGAGGTTCCAAGAGAGGCGCTGAAGGAGCTAAGAGTAGATGACCCAGCAGCGGTGAAGGGTCTGCTATGCGTTCTCCAGAAAAAGTATGGCACACTCAAGACAATAGGCAGAATGCTTGGAGTTAGCTATGACTCCTTAAAGGGCTACTGGCTCGGCAAAAATAGGCCGCCCTACAAACTATACCTGAAGATTCTAGGGCTGTCCGGTCTGGCGCCGGCCCAGATGCTAAGACTACGCCCCACACATGGAAAAACAGTGACGATAAGGGCCATCATAGATGAAAAGTTTGCTGAGCTGCTCGGCCTGCTGCTCTCTGGCGGTATGATATCTGGTCGAGCAGTGAGGTTCTTCAACAACGATCCTCACCTGCTTGATAGGTTTAAGCAACTTCTGAGCGACGTCTTCGGCGTTGATGGGGTCGCCAAAACATATAAGAACGTAAGAGGGGTTGAGGCTCGGTCTAAGGCAGTCGTCACTATTCTGAGGCACCTGGGTCTCCCCGCTAGTGTGAAGTCAAGAAAAGCGGAGGTTCTTCACGTTATTCTGAGGTCGCCTGACAGTGTGGTCGCATCGTTCCTCAGGGGTTACCTATCTGGAGGCGGATCCTTCAGTGATGGAGTGCTAGAGGTTGTCTCGGCCTCGCCCCAACTCATTAGTGGGTTGGGATACCTGCTAACTCGCTTGGGCATACTATACACAGTCTCACAGAGGGGCCGATACTCGCGCCTGACAATAGGCGGGGTGAGAGAACTTCGCAAGCTTCACGAGCATATATTTGCCGAGGCTGCAGACCTCCCACTCTCCAAGGCTGTTCGGTCCTATCTCTCAAGTGCTAGCGAGAACCGGACGACGCGGGACGTTGTGCCTATCTCCCCAGACTCCCTCGTCGAGGCTCTGTCAGCATTCGCCGGGCGGCTCAAAAAGACTGGACACGTGCTTCACAACTATACAAAGCTGGGCGAGAGGCACGGTCTTCAGATGTCTCTAAAGGCCAGCAGCATTTTGGGGGAAGAGCTGCCCAGCCGAGTGCTCGTTCTGGCTGAGGCTTTAAAGAGTATCTTCTTCGACGAGGTCGAGGAGGTCAAGTTTATTGATGGAGAATTCACCGTCTATGACTTGACGGTGCCATTTGTCCACAACTTTGTTGGAGGAGATATCCCATCAATACTACATAACACGGTGACCCTGCACCAGCTTTCTAAGTGGAGTGATGCCCAGGTTATTCTACACATAGGCTGCGGCGAGAGGGGGAATGAGGAGGCGGAAGTTCTTAAGGAGTTCCCCGAGCTTACGGACCCTTACTCCGGTAGGCCCTTGATGGAGAGGACCATTCTGATAGCGAATACAAGCAATATGCCTGTCTCCGCCCGAGAGGCGAGCATCTATACAGGCACGGCCATCGCGGAGTACTATCGCGACATGGGATACGACGTGCTACTTGTGGCAGACTCGACCAGTAGATGGGCTGAGGCGCTGAGGGAGATCAGCGGAAGGCTTGAGGAGATGCCGGCTGAGGAGGGCTATCCCAGCTACCTCGCGAGCCGCCTCGCAGAGTTCTATGAGAGGGCCGGTAGGGTCGAGGTTCTTGGGAAACCACAGCGGGTCGGCAGCCTCACGATCGTTGGTGCTGTTTCGCCTCCGGGAGGCGACTTCACGGAGCCGGTCACGACGCATACACTCAGATTCGTCAGGGTCTTCTGGGCCCTCGACCCGACGCTAGCATACACGCGCCACTATCCCGCCGTCAACTGGATAATGAGCTATTCGGCCTACGTAGATACTGTAGCGGAGTGGTGGAGAAGGGTTGGCCCAGACTGGTACGAGCTCAGGTCAAAGCTTTACAGCATTCTGAGGAGGGAGGAGGAGCTGCTCGAGATTGTTAGGCTGCTTGGGCCCGAAGCCCTCGCCCCCGAGGAAAACCTAGTCCTCGACGCGGCGAGGATGATCAGAGAGGGCTTCCTACAGCAGAGCGCCTACGACCCCGTCGACTCATTCTGCAGCCCCCAAAAGCAGTTTAGGATGCTGAGGCTATTCGTCATGTTCTACGAGCTCGCCCTAGAGGCCGTAAACAGGGGCGTCAGCCTAGCCGACGTGAGGAGTCTGCCAGTCATTAGCGAGCTCCTTAGGGCAAAATACACGATCCCAAACGACAAGCTAGACGAGTTTGACAAGCTAGAGCAGAGGATCAAGTCCGAGCTTGAGGGGCTTCGGGCGCCGATCCCCACATAGTGCCGCCTCCAACGGATCGGGTTAGTTTCTCGCAAAGGCATCTTCTGACGCAACTATCGCCTCGGTGGCCTTTATGACTGCCACGACCCTGACGCCAGCCCGCAGATTCATCCTCTTCATACTATCCGTCGTCACAAGGGCTTTCAGAGTCTGGCCGGGATCGAGGTCTAGCTCAACGAGAGAGACTATGTCGCCCTCCCTTACGCTCTTCACCCTGCCTAATAGGAGGTTTCTCGCGCTAAGGTGGCTCTCTAGAAGCGTCACTATGAAGCCGGGCCTAGCATCGGCCCTCGCCGAGTAATAAGAGAGTAGCAGATGCTGTGCATGCTCCGTCAGCCTGCTTCTGCCTCCTCCCAAGCCGCCTCTTTCTCCCAAGACAAGAGGGATCCCGAGGCGTGACTCCAAACTCCTGATCCAGCTCTTGCCGGTCTTAAGCGTCACTCCCAGCTCCCTGCAGGCCGTACTCAAGGATCCATGCCGCCTCACGCCGTCCAAAAGCTCTAAGACCCGCATTCTCACCTCGAAGTCTCCCCCCTCCGGCCCGCGTATTATGACGCGCCCAGAACGGACCGCTAAGACGGAAGCCTTCATTTACATAGCTCTGATAGGACGATGGAGATTTAAAAGGTTCGGATGAGGTGCGGAGCCGTCTAGCCCCCGGCTGCTGCGGGGGGCGCGCTTATATACGACGCGGCAACAATCCTGTTTGGGGACCATTGGTCACGTGGGACAGGCGAGACTTCAAGAAGCTCTTCCCAGCCATATCAAAGGAGCTGGAAAGCTCCGGTAGCTCGGCCGTCGAGGCGCGGGAGGAGTCTATGGATGAGCCCCTGAGAGGCTTTATGCCAGGGCCGGAGGATTATCTCAGTAGATGTAAAACCGATGAGGAGGCCATGGAGGTGATCAATTTCCTCCACAAACGGGGTGAGATCTCAGGTGAGGTGTTCGACAGGCTTAGGCGCCAGGTTGAGGAGTGCGGGGTTAGGAGTTTCGGGCCTCTGAGAGAGGACAACTACTATCTCAAGAAGTATGGAAACAGGCGTGGCCGCTAGGCCTGGAGGGCTCCAGCCTCTCCAAGGCTCGTCGCAGCAGGCGTTGCTAGAACCTTTGATTTTATAACCCCCACGTGCCGCGGAATCAGTATCTTCTTCACGGAGTTATAGATATCTGAGGCTGTCTTCCCAAGAACCATCTCCTGGGCGAGCTGACCAAGCTCCAGCCTAGCCGCCGCCTCCTTCACAACCCGCTCCATCAAGTGTCTTATCGCGGTTTTCTTCCCGGATCTCACGCGGCTCTGAGTAAAGACGGTGCACTGAACCCTCAGCCTGTATCCATCGACCGTCTCGATGTTGTAGTATCCGTCTATCCTGCTGGTGCCACGCCTCACGAGACTCCTCACAAACTCTCTCTCATACTCGTGCCCAAAGAAGATCGTTTCGGCTATGTCTCCGTTAACGCGCTCGACCTTGAACTTGACTAGTATGAACTGCTTTGTCGGGTCGTCAGTGAGCTGGTATAGGCTGACCCGCACTGTTCTCCCGATCAGCTTCTCGATAGAGTCTGCCATGGTGGTTCCGAGTTCCCGACCCCCAAAATAGGGTGGTGCCTTGATGACGAATAGGGACTTTGGCGCTTTAGACGCGGGCTTCTTAGACGACATTCCTACACTTGGGACTTATCTCAAAACTATTTAAACTTCTTTCTAGCGTAGTTTTCATTGAGTTCTGAAAGCTTGAAGATAGCCATAAGGTATGAAGAGGCTGGAAGCAACATACAGAGTCTTCATAAACACATAATGCATAGCAATACACCTTAGATTGAGATACGGGATTTTGAGATGAGTTCTTAATTTTCGTCTGCATCGTCTGGACCCCAACAGACTAGCCAACGAGCTTGAGGTGGATACCTTTAAGGAGGTGGGCTGATGGTGTATCCGGAGGTCGTCGAGCTGGCTACTGAGAGGGCGATGGCTTATCTGAGGACGAGGCTTAGCGGCGAGCAGCTAAGGAGGTATGAGGGCTACTACATGGTCTTCAGGGACTATGGGGCAGACGAGGGCATGCGACACTACAAGTCCTTCCTAATCATGCAGAGATTCGTCGCCGAGGCGTGGCGAGAGCTATCCGAGAGGTTCCTAGAAGTCTTTAGATACCCTGTGGATAGGGTTCTGAACATCACTCCGACAACAGACGGAATAATTATTGTGCAGAACGAGTGGGATGGAAGGCTGAGGACTTGGATGATACCCTCCATCGAGACTCTGAGGTGGCTTATACATGAGGCCACTGCTGGAGAAACACCGCCGAGAATCTACCACCTACCACCACTCAACCCAATAGTCCTAGAGAGGGAGCAGATAGAGAGTTTCCACATAGTTGCGAGGCCATACGAGATAAAGACACAGAATGAAGGGGTGGTCTAAGTGAGTAGGGTCTTCGTAGACTTCGGCCGCAACAGGGTCTATGCTCTCCCAGAGGATGGTGAGGAGGTGATGGTCTTCAACGACTTCCTAGAGATGTTTGAGAAGTTGAGGCCGACGATTGTGGTGGCTGACGACTATCCAAGGAAGCTTCAACCCACTATAACGCGGCTTGACGGGGATACGTTCCTGAGGCTTAGGGATCTTAAAAAGCTCTCCGAAGTGAGAAGGAGCAATGGTCTTAGGAAGACGGATGAGGATGACTGGAGGCTCTAAGACAGATATTCCTAGGGAGGCCCGATCTGTTCCAGCCGCTCTATACCTCTCCTGTGGACCTTGAGGTTAGGGCTCTGACGGAGCTTTGGGTGGAGCTTGCTGGGATAAAATGGGTGGCGAAATATGCGCGGACCACAACAGGTAATCCGTTGGCTATCGAGGTCCACAAGGCGCATCGCCGTTACGCTGATAGGCTGGCGGTCGAGATTCACCAAAGAGCTCTAGAGCTTCCGCTCTACAGGACGGCGTTTGAAAGGCTCGGCCTTAAAGGGCCTGCATTAGCATACGTCGTTTCTCATGACGGACAAGTTTTCGAGACGTTCTCGAGAGATAGGTTGGAGAAACGCTACGGGCTTGTTACCCGCCCGTGGCGACGAAGACCTCTACGGAGCCAACTGCTAATAAAATTAGCGTATGCAACAGTCATAAACAGAAATCAGAGGCATCTAGCAGTCTACGAGAGTTATCGTCAGAGGGGTAAAAAGCATTGGCAGTCGATCCTAAGGGTGGCGAAAAGAATGCTCAGAGACGTCAGGAGACTAGCGATGGAGGCCTAGGAGGCCGGACAGGCTCCAGCCTGACGGAGAAAAGACCCAGAGGGCTGGAGCGGTCAGGGGAAGGTTCCCGCCAATAGAGTGGCGTGGTCTTCCTACACTTCCTTCCGGCCTTCTGGGTCTCTCCAATGTCTGGTTGGAGAAGTCGCAACCCCTCCCCCCTTCTTTCCCACACTCATGAAGCTTCTATTCATAGCTATCTTTACGCCCATTCAGCCTGCTCTCTGATCTGAGAATTCATGCCTCAGAGATATAAAGGAGTTGTAGGCTTTATTTGCCAATTTTAGGCCTCATACGTGTATGCCTGCGAGGTGGTACTTGTGATTTATCTCAACGCTGCATCACTCCGCCGCAAGCAACTCTATTATGAAGACAGCGTAGGGGTGGTTGCCCAGCACCATTTTACCATTCCACATCGTAAAGATGAGTGCCATTATCCATAAGCCTTTGGATAAGCCCTGGAACTCGTGTTAACTTTTACTTAGGCTTCGCTCTTTATGTCTGCGAGGAGAGAAGATGCCTCACCACAGCCCGAAACATAATACATATAAGTAATCCTGTACCGCCCACCAACATTACAACAATTTAAAACGTTTAACTCAGGATCTTAGCTCTCACGGAAGTCGAGGATTAGGAGGAGCTTCCCACCCTTAATAAGCCTCTCATCAACGCCCCTCCAATACATAAAAAGAGAACAAACACATACAGGATTTAAAAATTAAACCACAAAGCATTTTATTTCTCTGAGTCGTCGGTTTTCAAGCCCGTTATGGCCTAGTATACCATGCCAGAATTGCTCCTTCCCACTATGATAAGTTCTCCACCGAAAGAAAAGAACTTTTTCAGCGCCGTGAGCTACAGCTTGCCAGAACCATTTCCTAATCTCGCCAGGTTCAGGGCTCTATCCTATTTTCAAAGAAATAACTTTCCCCTCATCACCGATTTTTTAAGTTAGAGTTATGACGCTTAAAGTGATTTTGAAAAGGGGAAAGAGAGGGGTAGGGGTTGGATTTCCCCAGCCAGACACTAGAGAGGCCCAGAAGGCCGGAAGGTGTAACTCTAAGGCCACATCACCCTTATAAGAAGATTATCTCATAGGGGTGACAGGTGTAAAAAACCGGCCGCTCCAGCCTTCTGGGTCTTTTCTCCGTCGGGCGGGGAGGCCCCCCGGCTGCGCCAGCAGGCGCAGGGAGCATCTCCACTCCTCTCGGGGACCGTCCAGCATCGGACGGGACGCAAACACGGCCACGGCCCCTTTGTGCCCAGGCGTGTCGGCCCAGTCTTCATCCAACAACTATACAGAACGACACTAGAAACGTTACATAAGCATCTAGACGCCAGGCAGAAAATAGTGGCCAACCATCCAAGGACACATAACGCTTCAAGGGACTAATACTGCCCAGAGAAGTCTACCACACATTATCAAGCATTAAGGGCTTAGAGAGATAGGCGTCATTAAAAAGAAGAAACCTAAACTAAAACACCTACTAGGCATAGAACAAGGAAACATCCCAATACAATTCAATTGGATTTATGGGGCAACTAAGTAATATTCAGGAGAAAAGGACAAACCAACACTATACGGATACCCAAAACTCAGCACGTAATCGACGCCATTTAATTTTAAACTCTAACTCTTGGATGATCTAGTATTAACCTTTTCCGCAAGCTACACGTTCAACCTGTATCAGGGCACTCAGGATATCGTCAAGCGTCGAGAGGAGTGTCTCTAAAGGCCGGTCTGAGCAGGCCACCTCATACGTAATCTTCTCAGCTTGGCGCACGACCTTGATGGCGAGGCCTGGGGGGAGGGGCGTGTTGTCGGGTTGTAAGGAGAGGTCGAATATGCGGGCCTCCTCGGGGCTGCACAGCCTTATCTCGAGTAGCGCCTCGTGCCTCATAAGTTGTCGTCCAGGGTTGTCTGCGCTCCCAGCTTCATTTAAACCTGTCACCTCTCCGCTTTACTTGAGGAGATATGGGCAGCACCAGTCGAGTTCAGACACTTAGGCCTGTCTGGCAGGACAGTGGGCGTCTACAAGGAGCAGCCCATCCTACCAATAGAAATAGCTGGTGAGACGGAAATGCGAGGTGCTTGAGAGTTGCTAATCCAAGGGGAGGTGCTATATGCCGTGATCGTTACTTCTCGCCATTTATGAGCATTTACCATGAAGTCGTCATTGAACGTGCTACTTCAATGATTTCGCTTAGGGGCATGTTTGCAGTGATAGTGTATCTGAAGCCATCTCTGTAGAAATCTATTCTACTGAGGGTTGCGAAACGTCTAGTAACTTACTGTGCCATTAGACATGAAGTCTGTCATTATCACGTAGTCGGCACAGGGTTCCTTGCCTATCGCAAGTATACCGTCTATGTTGATCAAGAAAAACTGCCGATCTGGCCGCTCTTTAACTAAATTCTCATATTCCGTGAGAATGGCCTCTGTCTCGTTCTCTAGCTGTACTCGCTCAATTGATACAGTGATGGCCCCGTCCCATGGCCAGCCCACTATGTATTCGTGTTCATGCGGAGTGGGTGGGTCGGATGGGCCTATGTTCCAGTAGACCATAAAGATCATCGGTGGCGCGTATGGTATCACACATTGTAGTGTGTAACCGTGGGGCAAGCGGGTGGCCACCAACACATTCCACCCGTGATATAGTTTTTTACCTCCTGCAGCAGCACTCCTCCCTCACACCACGAGGGGGTCCCAGCTTGCGAGTTTCTGCCGGCGAGGATGTAGAGGCCTAGTGAAGACGTAAGAACCACAACCACCAAAATCAGTACCATGCTTAGCATCATTGCTTGACACCTACGCTAGGATTGGTATAGGCCAAGCTTTTAAGGAATATACCTACAATCATTAGGTCCTGTTTCAAGTGGCCCTAATGGTTGGAAAATCTCCTAAGCTGGTCTCCAACGCGCCTATCGACCTCTAGGAGGAAGAGCGTCAGCCTATCCGCAGGGATCTCTGCACCCGCCGCGATCTTGTGACCGCCCCCCCGGCCGGCGAACTTTGACGCAGCCTCTCTCATTATCTCACCCATATCCATCCCCATCTCTACGAGCGAGGGCGAGGCACGCGCCGAAACTTTGATCATCCCCCCCTCCTGTCCTACAACGAGGATTGGCCGCTCTCGCGAGACGAGCTGTGAGTTGGAGAGTATGCTCGCTATCGAGCTGACCTGCCGCACATCTACCTCGTCGCTCACCCTCACGATCACTATGTGGTGCATCATCTCCTTATTCTTCATCGCTATCTCGAGGCCCCTCTTGAGGGAGGACCTGTACTGCTCTAGGACTTCATGTGCCTCGAGGACCAGCCAACTCCTATAGCCCATCGCGACCCCGATTCCTAGCCAGGCCTTGTTAGTCTTCCCACAGGCGTTGAGAAGCTGAGAAAACTCTCTAGCATCTCTAAGGCCCGAGGATCTATCCTCCCTCACTAGCTCATAGACTGTTGCGATCAGGTCGCGCGCGATCTCGGTCGGATATCCCTGCCTCGCCAAGTGGGCGACGATGGCATTGTAGAGCTTCGACTTCTCCTCGTCGCTTAGGTCTGACAGTGTTCTCCACCTATCTCCCTCTCTGACCTCGATCCCCGCCTCCGCGAGGAGGGCTAGGCAGGCGGCCTCGTCTCCGGATAAGCCCGGGATATATGGGGTGTGGGTTGAGGCTATTGCCTGGTGTATGGGCCTGAAGGTGCGGCCCTGAAACACGAAGTCCTCCGACACCGACAGTAGAGACCTTTCCTGAGCCTCCTTCACGATCTCTTCGTTGAGGCTCAAGAGTCTTCTTTTCTCGCCGCGGTCCTGGAGGTCGCCCAACGCGCCGATCACCGCTATAGCTGCAAATTTTGAGTTGCCCTTGAGGATCTCCCTCGTCACGAGATGGCAGACACCGGAGGCACTTACCTCCCAGTCTCCAGAAATACCGTATAAGTGTGGATTCACGTGTGTCCAGTCGGACGGGACCTCCGTTTTATCGGGATGATGATGGTCAAGTATGACTACGTGGCAGTCCCGTATCTTCGACTCCAATTCGCCGATACTCCCTCCACCCATATCCACTATTATTACGAGACCCTTGTAGCCTTGTGGGACTGTTGCAACCAGATCGTCCAGCCTGAACACGCTCCTAGCCGTAACCTTTGCACCTAAATCGACTAGCGTGCCCGCTACTATCCCGATTGATGATAATCCGTCAGCGTCGTTATGTCCGATAACGAGAATCTCGCGCCCGACTGATGCCTCGCTGTAAATGTACTCGGCTGCCTCCTTACACTTGGCGAGAAACCCCTTAATATCTCGATCTGCCCCGAGCATCGCTTAACTACACCTCAATACGCATGGTTACATAAGAGTGTTAGCACCCTGCTGCTATAGTGGCGCTACTTCAGGGGATGGTTTTATAGCCGCTGCGCTGGAGAATGTGGATAGCGATGCGGCTGGAGGGAAGCCATGTAGCAGGCCTCATGCCCAGATCGGAAACACTCATAGCCTCCTACAGGAGACTAGCTGCAGGCCGAGAATCCCCCGACTCTCTTAGAAAACTAGCTCAGGAGGAAACGCATGAGACGATAAGTATCCAGCTAAAGAGCGGCATAACATTTGCTGTAGAGGGCCAATTGCTGTGGCACGACCTCCTGAGACCCTTCACCGACTCACTTGGTGGCCTCAGGCCAGGTCCATTGACTAGGTGGTTCGACAACAACCTTTTCTACAGAAAGCCCGTTATAGTCGCTAAGCTGGAGCGTACAGCCCCCATCCTCCCGAAATACCTCTTCACGGAGCTGCTCGAGGGCTTGGCCTGGAAACTCGTACTCCCCGAGCCCTACACCTTCTACAGCCTCTCAGACGACCAAGCCTACCGCAGTCCGGAGGAGGCAATCCTAGACTTGGCGGCGATCTTCTCAGAGGAGCTGAGGACACTCGCGCCGCGGCAGCCGGCTATACTACAGCTTACGGCCCCCTCAATCGCTTTCAAGACACTTAGTCAGGACGAGATCGAGATAGTTAAGGAGTCGGTCAGAACCGTGAGGAAGGGGTTTGGGGAGAAGGTTATGCTCCATATCCCGTTCGCGGATGCCTCCAAAGCTTTTCCATGGATACTGGACTTTGGGGCCGACATAGTAGGCGTGGATCCCTACTTGACCGAGCTTAAGGCCTTGAAAGAATACTCATTTGAAGGCTCATTAGCGGTGGGTGCAATGGACTCTAGAAACAGCTATATCGAAAGTATTGAGGAGCTCAAAAGAATACTGGACGCCGCCTCTACCGTCGAGGCGCGAAGCCTACACCTGACCACTAGCGCGGACATGGAGGCTCTCCCCCGAGGCGTGTCAATCTCTAAGGTTAAGAGGCTCGGCGAGGCCTTCAGGGCTCTGAGGGAGGGCGAACTAGGTTGAAGCTATTCCCGACGCAGGAGGTGGGAAGCTTACTAAGGGCGCCATTCCTACGCAAAACGATAGATGAGGCTGTGATAGCGGAGACGGAGTATTGGGGCGAACTACTTGGCGTGGAGAACTACCAGCTCCTCGTCCAGAGTCTTAGAAGCGGCACATATTCGCGGGAAGAGCTCCAAGACTGGGCCGCACTATATGCTATCAGGCTTCACGAGACTGCAGGCCTAGACGTAGTCTGGGACGGGGAGCAGAGGAGGATAGAGATGTATGAGCACGCTCTCAGATACGTTGACGGCGTAGAATTCGTTGGAAAGGTAAAGGTCTGGGACGCAGAAACATACAACAAGGCGGCCGTAAAGTCTAGACCCAGACTAAAATCAAACCCATACACATCGGAGTTCCTCTTCGTCAGGAAGCACGCCAGAAGGGATGTCAAGGTTCCCCTCACGGGACCATACACTCTAGCGGAGTGGAGCTTTGACGAATATTACGCGCCTAAGTACCTCGGCTTTGCAAGCCTCTCCGAGGCGCGTAGATCCGCGAAGAGGGAGATGGTCCTCGACTTCGCGCGTGAGGTTCTTAGACCCATCGTGGTCTCCCTCGTCGAGTTGGGCGCGACGAGGATACAGATAGACGAGCCTGCCGCAACCACAAAGCCGCACGAGGTACCACTATTCGTTGAGGCCTTCAACGAGATTGTAAGAGGCCTTAACGCCCGCTTCACCATCCATATATGTTACAGCGATTACCGTCTACTTTTCCCACACATACTAGAGGCTAAGGCGCACGAGCTATCGATAGAGTGTGCAAATAAGGACACAGTTAAGAGAGGTTTGGGCGACGAGGAGAGAAGAGGTTACAGCGTGGTTAGACTCTTCAGGGAGTACGGGGCAGACCTCGCGATCGCAGTTGGGGTCACAGACGTACATACAGATTTCATCGAGCCCCCCGAGCTGGTGATGGATAGGCTCCTTTACGCGGCCCGGACTCTCGGTGACCCATCTAAAATAGTTGCGTGCCACGACTGTGGCTTGAGGACAAGGAGATGGGAGGTGGCTTACAATAAGGATAGGAGCCTCGTTAGGGGGGCGGAGTTGGCCCGTAAGAAGCTTGAGTAAGGGGCGGACTACTTCTTCTCCCTTGCAGCCTCTTCAGCCGCCCTCCTAGCAACACCTACAGGACCACCTTTTCTGCCCGTTGTCCTAGTTCTCTGACCCCTGACTTTTAGGCCCAACGAGTGCCGGACACCGCGCCACGACCTTATCCTCATCTCCCTCTGGATATCCTCCCTGATCGTAAGCTCTAGGTCGGGGCCGACGAGATGAAGATCTTTACCGGTCACTAAGTCGTTTCTTCGGTTGTACATCCACTGGGGTATACCATATTTAGCCGGGTTCCTTATACAGTCCTCTATCTGGGCGATTTGCTGATCCGACAGTTGACCTAGCCTCAGCTCCGGGTCTATGCCGATGGCACGCGCCACGGCGTATCCGAAGTTTATGCCAACACCCCTAATACCAGCTAACGAATACGGCACCTTTTTGCTTCCATCCAAGTCGGTGTTCAGGACACGTACTATCAGCCTTATCTCCTGCTGAGACATCTGGTTAGTGAGTCGTGGCTGCTACTAAATAAATCTGGCTATTTCGGTATGGATTTAATGGTTAGAGTTTGCATGGTGGCGGAATAATACTTAAAAATACCTAAGCCTAATTCCAACTATAAAGAAACACAAACTATCAACAATGGCGAGGATCAAAACAGTAGTAAAAATAAAAACCCACCAACAAAAATGGATTGCGGACGAATACAATTAAACCAAGAAAATTTAAACTTTACTCTATTTAAAATGGAGTGAGTTTTAGTGTTGAGTTGTGAAGGAGGGTCATGGCGTGATTGCGTAGAAAGAAGGAAAGAGTGGGGGAGGGGTTGGTTAGTCATATTCCCTCGGCAGCGAGTCTAGGAACCCCCAGACACCGGGATTAAAAGGAATGTGCGTATAGTTCTGGGGTTTTTCCTCTTGCTGCCGGGGGCCTATCCCGGTGCCTGAACGGTCACCACTAGTTGCTTGATCTTTTTCACCAGCTCCCAGCACTGCCTCCCTGTCGGCTTTGCCCTATAGTGTGTCATCGCCAGCCTAGTGACAGCCCGATGCAGCCTACCATCATATAGCCTCCAATACTCCGTTCTAGACGAGCTAGTCGGTTTGTAAAGTCCTAAAAGCCTCTCCAACACCCTCAAAGAACTATCAACAAAATCAACATACACCAACAGTTCTGCTAGGGCCTCCCTACCAGCCAAACCATCATTTATCCCCAGCCCCCAAGAAGCATGCTGTAGGCCGGATACCTCTTACCAGCCTCCTCAACTATTTTTTGCCATCTCCACCATCTGCTTCTCTATGGATGAGATAGCTGGCTTCAGAACCTCCCTCTCAGCCTCAGACAAAGCCTTATACTTGTTGAGTAATTGTTGATGAGTCTTCAATAGAGACCTATAGGTTAGAATCATCCTCCTCAAGACTAGGAAGTCCTCGGTAACCCTCCTAAAACACCTCTCTCCTATCTTCATCAGAGCCTTTATGTCTCCCCTAGCGCTCTTCGGCAGCCTAAGCTCCCCGCGAATCTTCTCAATCAGCATAAGCCTCCTGAGATAATAGACCCCCACTCCCCTCCCTAGTAGTTCTATCACGCCGTCCGTGTGCTGGACAGGCAACGTATCCATGAATATTTGGTCTCCGGGCTTTGCCGGGATCTCGTTGAAACCGTCTACGTGTTTGAAAGTCGTTCCGTCCACCGTGTATGTTATCCTGTATCTCTCGCTATTCTTCTTAGTCCTGTGGACATCTGCGTAGAACTTCAATATCCCTACACCTCTCCGTCAGTCTTTATCTCGTATGGCCTCGCAACTATGTGGAACCTCTCCACCTGCTCCCTCTCTAGGACTATCGAGTTGAGTGGTGTTGGGTGGTAGATTCTCGGTCCTCTTTCTCCAGCCGTGGCCTCGTATATCAGACACCTAAGCGTCGTGATGGAGGGTATCATCCAAGTCCTCAGCCTTCCATCCCACTCGTTCTGCACAACCATGACTCCACCGGGTGTCGGAGTGATGTTCAGAATCCTCCCCCACCGCTACCTCGATCCCCAATCAGTCACCACCAACCCCATCCCCATCACACGCTCAGATAGGAACCCCCCACCGGCCCCACATATAAGGAGTAGTGGCCCCAATAACCAGGCCATCACCAACCCCAGACTAACTATGCTCAAGCAGAACCAAGCGAATAGAGAGGGAGATAAGCCTCATCAAGAAGGAGAAATCTAAACCAAGACACACACTAGCCATAAAACACGGAAACATACCAATACAGCTAGACCCATGGGGAAACGAGGTAATATTCAAAAGAAAAGGACAGACAACACTATACGGATACCCGCGGCCAGACTAACAAATGACCAAGATCTCTCTATTAATCCCCTTCGCGCGTAGTGTTATAAAAGACTGAGACCTAACTAAGAACAGGTGAGGGGAGTGGATTGGCTCGTTCCGGCGCGGCGCTGGGGCTAGGCGATGCTGCTTTAGGGCGGGAGGTCGCGGCCTTCGAGTACCCGGTCAGAGCTTGGGGCAACATAATAATATATATCGCGCAGATGCTATAGGGTTTGTCTATGATTACTCAGGTCAGTGAGGCTTTGGCCAGGTTCAGCAGGATAGGCGCCATGGTATCGTTTCTAGGGGCCATCCATTCGCTAAGCCTGCTCTTGACCTGGTTCTCGATAAACTATGATAACGTTGGCCGTAGCCTGATCTCAGGCTACACCTTCAGCGAGCCCCTCATAATATCTCTCGTGGCAGGAGGCACCGCGGGGGTGGCGGGCATCCTCTCCAGCTCGCTTAGGGAGATCTCCAAGATAAGAGTCGTTCTTCCAACACTCTCCTTCACCTCAGCAGGACTCGCGCTCTTCTCCCCCCTATACACATACCTAGTCAAGCTACCCTCCTTCCAGCTTTCATATACACCGGAGTTCGGGATGTTCGGAGCCCTCATAACAGGCGTGGCGATCACCGGGAGTGCGGTTCTAGCGACGGTGGCCAGCATTAGGACCAAGTCCACTATATATTTAGGGCCGCCTCCTTCGTGGGCGACGCAAGAGCTTGATTTGGCCCGCGGACCAGGCGAGGGGGGTGTTGAGGGGCAGGAGGTTCAGGTCCCGGAGGTCTGGGAGGAGACAACGAGGGTTGAGACAGCCCAGCACATACCGAGCCAGCCAAGCGGCCAGGCACCTACGGGTGGGAACTGCCTGATATGCGGCGACACTATTCCTAGCGGAGAGCTAGCGGCCTGTAAGGGGTGCGGGGCAACATTCCACAGGGACTGCATGAATGTATGGATAGATCTCGGAAATAGATGCCCATCTTGCAACGCAGAGCTCACATCATGAAGCCGCTTAGAGTCGTAGAGGATGGGCATGCGGTTCTCCGTGGTTAGACATCTATATTATCCGCGTATTTTCTTTTGAGGGAGATGCCGGAGAGCCTATTCGAAAAAGTTACTAGCTTGGCCCTGAGAAGAGGCATATTCTACCCCACGGCCGAGATTTACCGGGGACCAGCCGGCTTCTATGACCTCGGGCCGTTAGGAGCCCTCATGAAGATGAACTTGGTGAACTACTGGATCGACGAGTTCGTGAAACGCGAAAACTCATACGAGGTATATCTAATTGACGGCGCACTCATACTCCCCTACAGCGTCCTCAAGGCCTCGGGACATGCGGATAAGTTCACGGATCCCAAGGCGGAGTGCTCTGTCTGCAGGAGAATCTACAGGCTTGACCAACTGATTGAGGAGGTGAGGGGCGTGAGAGTCGAGGGGAAGCAAATTGAGGAACTGGCTGCGCTTGTGGCTCAGCTCGCAGTAAGGTGCCCTCACTGCGGCGGGGAGCTTTCCGAGATAAAGCCTCACAATCTAATGTTCAGGCTAACCGTGGGCGGAGCCGAGGAGGTGTCGTTTCTGAGGCCCGAGACAGCCCAAAACATCTTCATAGGCTTCAAGAGGATAGTCTACGCAATGAGGGCCCGCCTGCCATTCGCGGTGGCGCAGATAGGAAGATCCTTTAGAAACGAGATATCACCGCGCCAATCAATCATCAGGCTCAGGGAGTTCAGCCAGATGGAAATAGAGGTCTTCATACCTCCCGGCGATGATCAAGGCCCCTCAGGACTTCAAGAGATTGGGGGGACAGAGATTCGGATCCTGACTAGGGAGGAGCAGCTGAAGGGTGGGAGTGAGCCTATAGTGATTAGGGCAACCGACGCCTACGAGGAGGGGATTGTGCCTAGCCGCTACCTAGCCTACTACCTCGCGAAGGAGGTTAGATTCTTCAAGTCCCTCGGAATCCCGCCTGAGAGTATGAGGTTTAGACACCTTCTCCCCGAGGAGACCCCCCACTATTCCGGCGGCAACTTCGACCTGGAGGTCGGATTCTCCTTCGGTTGGAAGGAGATCGTGGGTAATGCTTATAGACGCGACTATGACTTGACCGTGCACTCGACCCATTCGGGCGAGGATCTAACCGTAGACTACGACGGCAGAAAGGTCGTGCCCCACGTTGTTGAGCCCTCATTCGGCATTGAGAGGATACTTTACACAATTCTTGAGTTCGCGTATACCGAGGGGGCCCGGGACTGGCCAGTCCTTAGGATGCCTAGGCCCATCTCCCCCATAAAGGCCGCTATCCTGCCCCTCATGGATAAGGAGGAGCTCGTGACAAAAGCTCGTGAAGTTTATGGTTTTTTGAGGAACAGCAGGCTCCCCCTTTACGTGGTGTATGATAGCCGTGGATCTATAGGAAGGAGATACGCAAGGTATGATGAGGTGGGAGCAAACCTCTGCGTCACAATCGACTACCAGACGCTCCAAGATAGCACCGTGACCGTGAGGGATAGGGACACAGCCCAGCAGGTCAGGGTCCCAATCAGGGATCTAGAGGATTTGATATTCAAGGACATGTATAGAGATATGTAGGGTTGGAGAGCGAGGAGTTAAACCGCGTAAAGGGGAGGTTAGCACGCCTCATAGTGGGGGTGACTGGGCCGCCAGGCTCAGGGAAGACAACCCTTGCCCAGAGGGCGGCGGAGCTTCTCTCTAGGGATGGGATTCCTGTGGGAGGATTTGTGACGAGGGAAGTGCGGCAGGGGGCGGCCAGGATTGGCTTCGACATAGTCGAGCTCGGACTCGGTCGAGTAACACCACTGGCGAGGGTTGAGGCGCATGGCGGGCCTAGGATCGGCCGCTACGTTGTGTACTTGGAGAACTTGGAGAGGGCTCTGTCAGATACCGTTGATAGATCGCTTGAAGCGGGCGAGGTGGTTGTGATCGACGAGGTGGGGCCTATGGAGCTTCTGAGCGATGGCTTTAGGTCAAGGGTTAGGCGGGTCCTCTCCGAGGCTCAGCGGGCTCTCTTAACTTTCCACTACTACTCTAAAGATCCCTTGGTTATGGCGGTGAGAGAAGGGGTAGGGGAGCTGATCGTTGTTAGGAGGGGAGAAGCAATACGGACGGCCGAGAGAGTTGCCGCATTACTGGGGAAGGCTCGATGAATCGATGTCTGGCCCCTCAGAGATCCCATTCAAGACTAAGATGGTCGTTGAGGGTGCCGCGAAGCTTTTAGTCCCATTATTCGAGGAAATGCCAGCCTCCTCCAAGATGCCCGCATTCTATAATCCAGCCTCGAAGGCCTCGAGGGACTTAGCGGTGTTGGCGGTAAACGCTTATTTCAGAGGGGCCGGCTGCCGCTTCTTCGCCGAGCCCCTTGCCGGAGCCGGAGCTCGGGCCGTAAGACTGCTGCTTGAGACTAATGTGGCGCGAGAGGGGGTCGCGGGAGACATTAATCCCTGGGCTGTAGCCCTTTCGCGCATCAACGCGAGCCTAAATGGTCTCTCTGAAAGGCTTAGGGTGGAGCACAGTGATGCGAACTTACTGTTGGCGCGGCTTGCGCTTGAGGGGAGGGCTAGTTATGTCGATATAGACCCCTTTGGTTCACCGATCAGGTTCCTAGAGTCCGCCCTGAGGGCCACGGAGAGGAACGGCCTTTTGGGCGTCTCGGCAACAGACCTGGCCGCACTCTCGGGATCCTCACGCAGGACAGCATACTGGAGATACGGCCTAACTCTAAGCAAGACCGTCTTCTTCAAAGAAGTCGCCATAAGGGCACTCGCAGGTGTTGTCGTCAGAGCCTCTAGCCGCCTAGGCCTCGCAGCTACGCCCGTTGTCTCAGCTACATACAGGCACTTCGTAAGAGTCTTTTTCAGGGTTGAGCGCGGCAAAAGCAAAGCCTACGCAGCCTCAAGGATGACTGGACACCTCGCCCACTGCAGAAGCTGCCTCAACACCATGAAACTTGAACGCCTAGAGGATTGGAGCAGAAGCTGCTCCATCTGTGGCCACGAAAACGTTCCACTCGGTCCAATCTGGCTGGGGCCCCTGACCGACGGTGCTATCATCCAGAGGATCCTAACATCCGAGCTCGCGTCCGACGACACATATAGTGAGGTGTTAAGTTTGATTCGCAGACTGGACCAAGAACTCCAAGACATACCCTGGTCCTACCCCATCAGCGAGTTATCCAGGAGGGCTAAGACCTCTCCTCCAAGGCCCGGTGAGATTCTCGAAAAACTCGTCGAGATCGGCTACAGAGCCTCGGCTACCCACTACGACCCTTCCTCGATAAAGACCGACGCTCCCGTGACGATACTCACGAGACTCGTGGCTGAGCACAGGTCAAAATAGGAGATGGTCAACCTTTCCTAAGCGTCCCTGACGGCGCGCCTAGCTCGTCTACTTCGTCCTAATGTTCTCGGCTATGTAGCGCTTGGCTATATAGATCGTGGTCAATAGTAGGAGCAGGACCGCGGCGACGCGGCCTATGTCGGGGAGAAATATTGAGGGCGTGATCAGTAGGGAGGCGGCTGCCAGGGTTGTTGGAAAAAGAACAACGAGAATCACAGTAAACAATGCCTCGACAACCTTTCTGTCCGATATCAAGGTTGCTAAGGAGCCAAGCCAGCTATCCTTAACAGGTACCCTAGCCAATGGTGCACCCCCAATCCCAAAAACCATGGATGCGAGGTCCGCGAAGAGGGCGGGTTTGCCGGCGGCGAATCCGTTTTGCCTTACTACGCCATAAAGGACCCCGTCTTTAACTATCCGGATTTCTTGGGACGCAGTGTAAACATTCAGCCCATGTAGCTTCGCGACCCTCCATACAGCCCTGATGACATCCTCAGTGATTTTGAGTGCGAGTTTCTCGTCGAAATAGCCCAAGAGGAGCGGGTCAACGAATATCACCCTATTCACGCTTATTGCGCCGTCTTTGAAGCCTGGGAATCCAGCTTGGATAGAGGCCAGATCCATCCCCTGCATGAGCTGCTGCTTAACCCACTCCTCAGCCCTTCTGAAGGCTTCAGACATCAATTAGCACGTCCAAACCGCCTCAATAAATAGCATTCCGACCCCCGACAGGCCGACAGCTCCTTTACACACACAAGTAACACCATCCTACAAGGAAAAAGATACATTAGGTAGGAGAGTGAGGGCGGAAATATTGCGCGGATTCTTCTGCTAGATTCTGGCGGAGCTGATGGGTAGTGTTCGGCGAACGGGCTGCTTACTCTCGCTGCTGTGTCGTCACACCGCTTTCCTGCTTTACAGGGGCGGTCGGCAGAGACACTTTGACCTCAACCCTGTCCCCGTCTGATAATCCATACTTTCCGCGCAAATAGACTGGGGAGATCACCTCTATCACGTTCTCGCCATAATGTGTTCTCTCGATAAACAAGATCGCGCAGATGTCGCTCTGGTTGAATGTGGCGAGTATTGCGCGCGCCCCTCCATAACTTCTATGCTGGTCCCTGAAGCCCTCGATTATTATATCCGCGTATCTGGATATGAGGCGCTTGTTCTGGATCGCGTCCCACGAGAGTAGGTTGATGTTGAGGGTCCCTGGGTACGGGTCGAATCCTAGCTTTTCGCGGATCTGCTTCTTATACCAAGGCAGCGAGATATAGTATGCCCCCTCTCCAAGCCCACTGAACACCCGGCCATTTAGAACGACCTCGATGGGCCTATCTAGGACCCTTTTAAGCTCCGTGTAAAGCTCGGACAGCTCGTTAACCCCTTTGCTGGTCAACCTAACGAAGCAGTTTCGCCCCACCATCCTTCTCTCTATCAGGCCCTCCTTCTCAAGATTAATCATAATTCGGGAGACAGACTGCTGCGAGGTCCCTAGATATCGGGCGAGAATGGGGGTTGTTGTGTGAACGCTGTTGCTGAAGCCCTTCTGCTCATATAAATAGGCTAGAAGCCGTATGTGTAGTGTGTTTAGCCTCATCTAACCTACAATATTATGGCGTTATACCACCTCATTAGTTTTACCCGATTCTGAGATGCTAAACGGGTTCGAGATTAAACAGGGACGGCCTCCAGCCTCGCATAGTTGTTACGGCCTAAAACGAGGATGTCAATCCCGTTCCCGCTGGCCGCGTCCCTCGCCATACCGGCCTTAACGGCCTTGATCGCCAACTCCCTCAGCTCCTCCAAACTTGCCCCAGGCCTATACCATGTCTCAAGAACGCCGGAAGCTATCTCGGCGCCACTCCCCACCGCCGCGAACTCGTCCTCAATAATGGAGCCGAGAGGGTCGAGCACATAAATGTGCGGCCCGAGCGGGTCAACACCTCCGACTATTGTCTCGGTGAAATATGGGAAGAACCTGCTTCCGAACAGATAGTTTGAGATTATCTTAGCGACCGTGTTTATCTTTGGCAGACGGCCCTCCTCTATGATGTAGAGGTTTATGAGGGCCTTTGCCTCCCTAATGATGTCCTGCATGTCCGACACGAGCCCCGCACACGCCACGCCCGCGTTAGGCGTGAGTTGGAAGATCTTCCTAGCATTCTTGGAGACGACGAAGTTACCGTATGATAGACGCTTTTCAGATCCAAGTACGACACCGTCAACACCCTTTATCCCGACGGTGGTTGCGCCAGGAATCAGGTAATATCCCTGCTGCACAACACTTCTCGGCACGCCCAGCTTTTAAGGATTCTTTTCTGGTCTTGGATATCCGTGTAGTGTTGTTTGTCCTTCCCCCTGAATATTACCTCGTTACCCCACAAGTCCAACTGTATTGGTATGTTTCCGTGTTCTATGCCTAGTAGGTGTTTTAGTTTAGATTTCTCCTTCTTGATGACACCTATCTCCTTCTCCAAACCCCTAATGTTTGTTGGTGAGTGGTAGATTTCTCTTAGTAGTATTAGTCTCTTTGAGGTCTTTATTTATCTTGGCAGTAGTTCTCTTGAGTATAGTGGGTCTATGTTGATGGTGGCCCGATTGTTGGGGCCACTACTCTTTATATGTGGGGCCGGTGGGGGGTTCTTCTCCGAAACGGGTGAAAACATGGGGAGAGAAGATGGTGGTGACTGATTCGGGGATCGAGGTTGCAGTGGAGAGGGTTCTGAACATTACTCCGACCCCGGACGGAATCATTATTGTGCAGAACGAGTATGATGGGAGGCTGAAGACATGGATGATACCCTCACTCAAGACGCTGAGGTGGCTAATATACGAGGCCACTGCTGGAGAAAAACCGCCGAGAATCTACCACCTACCACCACTCAACTCGATAGTCCTAGAGAGGGAGCAGATAGAGAGGTTCCACATAGTTGCGAGACCATACGAGATAAAGACACAGAATGAAGGAGATCCTCTCAAGAATCTGGAGGATATATAGGCAGGAAGCCCTTGGGAGGCTGGCCATGCCGGCGTAGGGATAAAGCCCGGAGGCCGGTGTGATCCCTCGATTAACGCGCACCCCATTGTCGGGTGCTGTGATGGGTATTTTAACGTCCGGCCTCCTCTAGGGTTTCCCAGATGCCGCACGGATGGCCAGCCAACCCCCTCCCCCACTCTTTCCCCCTTCATGTTTATATGGATGTGAGTTCCGAGGGAGGGTCCTTACCCGTCAATTCCACGAAGAGTTCCCGCGCATAAGTACGCCTCCGACACCCCGCCGAAAGGGCCCTCCAGGGCGAACCGATTGATAGATTTATATGCAAATAATGAAGGTTGATACAGAGAGATGGGGTCAATAATAGGCCGCAGGTCCGAGGAGCTCGAGGC
>Ga0079995_1069220_pt1 | contig 24556 bp, 25 predicted proteins | sample FaiFalFF_MnMetaG_2_FD_69198 | JGI IMG/M metagenome (GOLD analysis project Ga0079995, IMG submission 69198) | Freshwater microbial communities from Yellowstone National Park, Wyoming, USA - Fairy Falls C (FF_Mn_C) (SPADES assembly) (version 4) | ecosystem: Environmental > Aquatic > Freshwater >...
TTATAGGCTCCAAAGCCAAGCTAAGAACCTTAGAGACCTTCCTACAGCTACCATGAAACATATAGCTAAGACCTCAACCACCCAATTTTTTTATTACGCATAAAACAGCCAGAGACACAACATCCAAACAAACAAAACACAACAACCATCCTTTAAACATAACACCTTAATTGGACACTATGAATACGTTGATAAAAATTTATATTTCAGGTTGGATGATGAATTGGTAGATGAATGATTCAAGAATCCTTGAGATTTCAAATTTAAAAACTTATTACTATACATCCCGAGGGGTTGTGAGAGCGGTAGATGGCGTTACATTGGATCTGAGAAAGGGTGAGTCGCTTGCAATCGTTGGTGAGTCGGGTAGTGGGAAGAGCACACTCGCTTTTTCAATCATGCGGCTACTCCCAGATAATGCGCGGATCATTGACGGAAGCATATGGTTATATCCTGAAAAGATAGACTTAGTTAGGCTTTCTAATGATGATATGAGGAAAGTGAGGGGTCGTAGAATAGGAATGGTTTTTCAAGACCCTATGACTTTCCTTAATCCTGTAATGAGGGTCGGCGACCAGGTAGCTGAAGCAATAATGTATCATCATGGATGTACGCAGAAGGTAGCTAGAAAGAGAGCAGTTGAATTGTTAGAAAGACTTAGAATCCCGGATGCTTCTAATGTTGCATTGAGATACCCTCACCAACTAAGTGGAGGGATGAAGCAGAGAGTTATAATTGCTATTGCTATCTCATGCAACCCAGAAATACTAATAGCTGATGAGCCGACTACAGCTCTAGACGTAACCGTTCAAGCTGAAGTCTTAGAATTATTAAGGGGGCTCATCCATGAGTTAGGTATGTCTCTTATCCTCGTCACACATGATTTAGGTATTGTAGCGGAGATTTGCGATAGAGTAGCCATCATGTATGCTGGGAAAATTGTTGAAATTGCAGAAACTTACTCATTATATAAGAGTCCAAAGCATCCTTATACTGTTGGTCTACTTAAAGCTGTACCTAGAATCCATGAGTCAAATAGCGGAGTGGGCGGTATAAGGGGGAGTCCACCAGACTTAGTGAATCCACCAGCGGGTTGCAGATTTTATCCGAGATGCCCATTTGTTTTTGAAAAATGTTTAGGTGAAGAGCCTCCTCTAATACGAGTGAATAATGATAGAGCTGTAGCATGCTGGCTAATGATGTGATGGTTTATGGGAACGTTTCCATCACTCAAAGTTGAGAATGTAAAGAAATATTTCCAGGTGGGAAGAGCGGTCTTCGGCAGGGGCAAGCAGTATGTTAAAGCTGTTGACGATGTAAGCTTTACTTTAGATGTTGGAGGATCCTTAGGGATTGTAGGTGAAAGTGGTTCCGGTAAAACAACTCTCGCTAAAGTTATATTGAGGCTTCTTGAGCCCACCTCAGGGAAAGTCTATTTAGATGGTGTCAACCTTTTCAGTTTAAATAATAAAGAGCTTCGAAAGCTTAGGCCTAAAATGCAGATGATCTTTCAAGACCCTATGGCATCTCTCAACCCTAGAAAGAAGATAATGCACATTATCGGGCAAGTATTTAAGATTCATACGGGCATCAGTGACGTAGAAATCAGAGAAAGAGTTATAGATTTATTGGCGAAAGTTGGTTTAACCCCTCCGGAACTTTTCCTAGATAGATACCCCCATGAGTTAAGTGGTGGGCAGAGACAGCGAGTATGTATAGCTAGAGCCATAGCTCTAAATCCTAAATTATTAATTGCAGATGAGCCTGTTTCAGCTCTCGATGTATCTGTTAGAGGACAGATAGTGAAATTGCTGCTAGAAATTTATGAAAAACATATAAACGAAATAGCTTATATCGTCATCTCCCATGATATAGCTCTTATTAAGAGTCTCTGCAAAGATACAATGGTAATGTATCTTGGGAAAGTGGTGGAAAAGGGTGAAGTTAGAAGAATAATAGAAGAGCCTTTACATCCATATTCGCAGATGCTTATATCCTCCATACCTGTACCTGATCCAGAGATCGCTAGAAATCGGAAGCGTATACCTATAAGCGGAGAGATACCTTCTTTGATAAATCCCCCTAAGGGATGTTACTTCCATCCTAGGTGCCCATACGTTATGGATAGATGTAGGGAGAAGACACCTCCGTTAATTAAAGTTGATGATAGACTAGTATCCTGCTATCTCTACTCAGAATGAATCCTTTTCTAAGTATACAAGAAAACTTTTTTAAGTATGACTATTTCCTCATTGTCGGATGACTCAATTACTAGTTTTCATCATTAGGAGATTGACCCAATATATCCCTATGATACTGGCCGTCATAATAGTTACGTTTCTATTAGTCCGTTTAGCTCCCGGGGATCCTACATACATACTTGTTGGAGAAGTAGGAGATGAATCATTTGTTAGAGCTGCAAGAGAGAGGCTAGGATTAGATAAACCACTATATGAGCAATTCGTAATTTACATTTCGAATGTTTTCAGAGGCGACTTGGGATATTCATATTTGAGGTCGGAGCCTGTCGCTAAGCTTATAGTTGAACGCATACCTGCGACCTTACTGTTAGTACTAACAGCAATGTTTATATCAGCATTAATTGGGATCATAGTCGGAACTATCGCAGCAGCAAAAAGAGGAGCAGCTGATCTAACTTTATCAACTCTTTCAATCGTGGGTATCTCGATCCCCTACTTTTGGCTAGCACAGATAATACTAATAATCTTTGCAGTATGGCTCGGCGTCTTCCCTCTAGGAGGAATGGTCTCAGTCGGACATGAATACCAAGGTTTACAATACTTTATTGACGTCGTATACCATTTGACCCTACCTGCAATGACTTTAGCTATCTTTAACATAGCATTCACTACTAAGATAACGAGGGGGAGCGTTCAAGAAGCTTTGACTCAAGATTATATACTTACTGCACGTGCTAAAGGAATTCCTGAATCAAGAGTGGTATTCAGACATGCTCTTAGAAATGCATTGATACCCGTCGTAACCTACACAGGATTCAACACGGGAGTCCTCTTAGTAGGAGCAATACTAACGGAGACGGTATTCGCATGGCCTGGAATGGGCTCCCTACTATATGATTCTATTAGATTGAGAGACTACCCCGTCGTGCTTGGAATCTTTATCTACGGCTCAATAATCGTGGTACTGGCAAACCTACTCGTAGATATACTCTACGGTATACTCGATCCCCGGATACGTTTACGGTGACAAATATGAACAGGCAGAAAGCCGCATACGCAGGTATAGGTTCCCTCAAGATTGTTGGGTTGCAGTTACTATATAAGACCTCAAAATCTTTCAAGGTTAATCCACGATTCACAGCGGGTTTAATAATATTATTGGTGGTTGTAATTTTAGCCATGGTAGCTCCACTCATTACGTGGTATCCGCCTCTGAAAACCTTGGTAGGTAAGCCGTTTACTCCACCTGTTGCCTTGCATCCTTTTGGAGTAGACGACCTGGGTAGGGACATTTATACTAATGTTCTCTATGGGATAAGGACTTCCTTAACTGTTGGTGCCAGCTCAGTTATAATCTCATTAGCAATTGGGATACTGATAGGAGTCGTAGCTGGATATTACGGTGGAATTCTCGAAGATGCTTTAATGAGAATAACAGATATGGCGCTGATCATACCGCAGTTCTTGCTCGCGTTAGTTATAGTAGCTATATTTGGTCAAAATCTCCAGAATATCATAATAGCAATAGGTATTGTTAGCTGGCCTGGTATAGCACGAATGATGAGAGCAGAATTTCTATCGATAAAAGAGCGTCCTTTTATAGAGGCTGCGAGAGCTGTGGGACTAACTGATGTAAGGATAATCTTCGAGGAGATTTTACCAAATGCGATACCAGCAATTATCCCATATGCAGTCCTACAAATAAATACTGCCATACTTGTAGAAGCTGGGCTGGGATTCCTAGGGATAGCTGATCCCAACGTCCCAAGTCTTGGGCTTATGTTAAATACTGCTCAACAGTACCTTGTCAGAGCTTGGTGGATGGCCTTCTTTCCAGGTCTTGTGTTATCAATAGTTGTAATTGGACTTAATTTATTGGGAGATGGATTAATAGAATACTTGAATCCTCGATTGAGGAAGAGATGATGGATAGACTACAGAAATAGGTTATGACTTGAACTCGTCTCCAAATTCCGTATCTTAGGTGTATGATTATTGATGCTATCGTTACTAGGGCTTTGCATGTTGATGCTAGCCTCTCATACCTTATGACTATTCTTCTGAATGATTTTATCCATCCGAAGAACCTCTCTATGGTCTAGGCTTCCTGCCATTCCTAGGGTTTACAGGTATGTTAGGCTCTATACCCATGGACTCTAAACCCCTCCTTATGTTCTCCGTGTCGTATGCTGCATCCGCATAGAGCTCCCTAGGGCTCTCAGACAAGCCATCTACCAGCTCCTGAAGCCTCCTAGAGTCATGCTCATTCCCAGGCCCTATAGCTATGCTTAGAGGCATGGAGTCCCTGTCTACGCATACATCTATTAGTCCCATTCCTATGCTTAAATCCATCATATCCTACTAGCTCTCCCCCTTTTTAGCCTCGACAGTCGAGCTATCTACAGAAACCATACCATGCACTCTAAGGGATGCTAACGCCTTGAATATACTATCCCATATACCCATCTCCTGCCGCTTCTTAAGCCTCTTCCAAGCAGTCTTGTATGAACCATACTCTAGGGGCATATCCATCCACCTACAGCCAGTGGTAAGGACGTACAATATACCGTTTAAGACCATCCTATCTTCAGCCCTAGGCCTACCAACACTAGACCTGGGAGGAAGAAGAGGCCTAATGACATCCCACTCAACTCCATAAGACACCATGCTCAGAAGAAGCTTAAATAGTTTGGAGACAAGTTCACTTATTTATTGCATCAATTTTGTCTGACCCATTAAAAATTACGGAGGGGCTTTACTATAAACGGGGTCACATTATCTCGGTGAGAATTCTCGCTAAGACACCCCTAGTAATAATTATCCTACTATTTCTAGCTATATTCTTGAGGATGTCTCTATGGGAAAATTTATACCCCATGCAATCCATTATTATTAGTCCTATCTTGTTCTCATTAATAAATTTGGCGACATCAATAAAGTCTTGGGTGCTTGAACTATAAGGGGATATGGAAATGACTTCTAACTCTATGAAATATTTATTCCATTTACTGTACGCATAGCTGACTTGTTTTTCATTAGGTATCAATACCGCGACCTTCCCAACATATGAGATACTTGAAGCTATTCCCTTCAAGACCTTATCTGGGTAAATTATTGGAGACTTAGCTTCGAATCGGGGGAACTCGCCTGAACATAGTATTGCGATGATATCAACACCTATTGAGTTTAAGTAGCTAATCTTAGATCGCATTAAAGGTATCAGTTTATTCTTTGATACTCTTACCTCCGAGCCGTCTCTCAACCTTGTAACATATAGGATCTCGTCTGCTCTAGGTGAAAGCTGCGAAGTTATTGTCTCGAGGTCGAGGTCATCTAAGGCCCCTACTTGTACAACCTCAACATCACTAGGTAAGTTTACTAGAAAATCTTCAACAAGGTCGTCTCTTGGCGCTTGACCAATCGTTACCATCCCCAATTTTTTGGACAACCTTCCCAACCTCCTACGTTACTAGCAATGAGAATACATATAAGAGTATTTAATACTTAATTCCTAGAGAGCCTTCCTGCCATTAGATGTGCATCCTGACTCAGGTTTATTAGGAAGTCATGTATTTTCTCAGACTGTGTATTAGGTGATAAGAATTGAGCATGTTTATGGAGCTTTATGAAGCTTGTTTAAAAACCGCTAGAGACCTTGCTAGGATAAACGCTGGTGAACAAGTTTTGATCTTAGCTGATACCGCCATAGATTGGGAAATGATTAAACTTCTATCCTCAGCAGCACGTATTCTAGGTGCACAATCAAGTATTATGATATACGAAACTAGAGGTGATGTGAATATTGAACCTCCAAAACCTGTAGCAGAGGCCATGAAGTCTAGCGATATTGTAATTAGTCTTCCGCTAATGTATATACTCCATACAACTGCTTATAACGATGCTCTCAAAGCTGGGGCTAGAATACTGGAGTTGACGGGCACTACTCCTGATATGATGATCAGGCTTATAGGTAGAACTAATTATCCAGTGATGTGTAAACTCGGAGACCGTCTAACAGAGTTGACCAAAAAAGCTAGAGAAGTATTAATCAAGAGCGAGAATGGAACAAACATTAAGTTTGAGAATGATGCTAATAGACCTGTCTTCCATAACGATGGAATACTAAACGAGAAAGGAATATACAAGCCTTTAGGAGGACAAATATCTTGGGCGCCTATTGAAGATAGCATTGAGGGGGTCATAGTCGCGGATACATTTATATGGCCACCCTCAGAGATCGGAGTTCTAAGAAGCCCTGTTAGAATAACTATGAGGGGGGGAAGGATAACGAAGATAGAAGGAGGTGTAGAAGCAAGAGTATTTGAGAGTTGGCTTAGGAGCCTCAATGATGAAAAGATGTACTATCTTGCGCACGCATCCTGGGGATTTCATCCTAAAGCTAAGCTGAGCGGAATACCCTTAGAGGATGAAAGAATATATGCAGGCGTTGAATTCGGCTTCGGTTCTCAAAGCTTAAAATTTAGGGGAAAGATTGGCAAAGCTAAATCACATACAGACTTAGGAATCTTTAATCCAGAGGTTTATTTTGATGGGGTTCCTATAACTCACGCAGGCAGATTCGTACATGAAGACCTCTTAGAATACGATAGAAAAATCAAGGGATGAATAGGGTGTGTCCAACTATAATTTTTCTCATTTATGCTTTTTTGCGGAGCAGGCTTTGGAGCAGGGCCTTCAGACCCTAGTTATAGAGCCTTTGAGGGAGTATAACGCGCTGAAAAAGCTGTATGATGTTGTGTGGGTTGCTAGGGTAGGTGTCCTTCCGCTGGTTACCGCGAACCCGGAGCCCCTACGTTAAGCTCCTTGAGAGGGGTGCTAACATGGTATTTACAACTAAGTCAGGTAACTATGTCTAACCTTGACGAGAGAGGGTTCGTTGTAGGGTTATTATGGTCGCTTTACGAGGCGTGGGACGCTATCAGGAGGCCCTTAATCGTGGAGGAGGCCGACCGCTACGCCCCGCAGATAGCCGATAGGGAGACGAGGCCGCTCCTCGAAAGGATGCTGGATTTGGCTAAGCAGGGCAGGAAGCTCGGAATAACACTAATCCTTGTAACCCTAGACCCGCCGACATGAACGTGGTCTTCATTGGTGGGTTCAGGCTACCACACGACCTTTAGGGGCATAAAGGAGATGTCCAGCCTACTCTCAATTGAGATACCGACGGGTGATGTAGCTAGACTCTCTCCCAGACAGTTCTACGCAATAGTAGGTGGGGAGGTTAGGAAGATAACAGCCTTCAGGCGGAAGATGCCCCACGGCGGCGAAACCTCGCAGCCCCTAGTAGGTATAAAGAACCCCGAGCTGGCTGGCTCTGTCTCGGAGATGGTTACCTTATTGGAGACGGAGCTTAGAAAGGCCGAGGAAGAAAGCAACGAGCTTAACAGGCTGAGACGTGAGAATATTGAGCTAAGAGGTGGAGAGGCTTAGGAAGGAGCTGGAGGTGACGAAGATAGTGAAGGTGGTCCCGATGGGGATTAAGGCTGTGATGGACAGCCCGCCCATAACATTCATCCCGCCACCCCCGGAAGAAGCAAAGCCATCCTCCAGCCGGTGGCTGCGACGACGGCCGGCCACGCGCCTAATGCCACCAGCGTGCCTGCGTGGAAGCCTGCGTTGTAGATGCCGAGGGCTGTGCCGCGTTCTCTGGCTGGGAAGAGAGGTGTGAAAAAAGCTATACCCGGTCCGAAGAAGAAGGCCATGGAAATCCCTGTCAGAAGCCTGAAAGCTACAAGTATCTCAAATGTTGGGGCCAGCCCTGAAAGCCCGGCGAAGAGGGATGAGGCCCCCAGACCTACCAGCGCGGTGTTACGGGCCCCCAGCCGGGTCGCTGTAATCCCTGCAGGCAGTTGGAATGAGCCTATGCCTATGAGGAAGACGGTTCCGAGCAGCCCTAACGAGGTTATGTTGAGACGTAGCTCGGAGGCGATGGCGGGCTGGGCGGGCGCAACAGCTAGCCAGTTAAGGCTGTAAACCACCCTGTCTGCGAAAAGCCATGCTAACAGCAGCCAACGCCGTCTGCTGGCAAGTATCTTTGCTCAGCCTCTCCTACGGTAATGTTTCCTGATATGTTCTTCCTTTATTTTGGTAAGCTCTGCCTCTGGAAGTGTTGAAAGTATGTCCCAGGCTATTTCGAGCGTCTGGTCAAGCGTCCTGTTCTCCGTGTAGGACTGCTTCAGAAACCTCTGCTCAAAGAGGTCGCCGAACTCTAGGTATTTGAGGTCTGTCTCGGAGAGCCCCGCCTTACCGACTATCTCGGCGAGGGAGCGGAGCTGGACAGCTCTGGCGTAGGCGGCGTAGAGCTGGTTGCTGACATCTCCGTGGTCTGCTCTTGTTCTCTTCTGCGAGATAATGCCGGGCCCCATAAGCCTGCTCAGGCTCATCAAGACGTTGACAGGCGGGTAGATGCCCTTTCTGTAAAGGTCGCGGGAAAGGACAATCTGCCCCTCAGTTATGTACCCCGTGAGGTCTGGGATGGGGTGGGTAATGTCGTCGCTCGGCATGCTCAGTATAGGCATCTGGGTCAAGCTACCCTTAAGCCCCTTAATACGGCCCGCGCGCTCATAGATGGACGCAAGGTCCGTGTACATGTAGCCGGGATAGCCCTTCCTACCCGGGACCTCCTCACGGGCCGCACTTACCTCCCGGAGGGCCTCGCAGTTCGAGGCTATTATCCCGTTGGCGACGGTTAGCTTGTGGGTTCCCTCGACGGTGAGGTCGTAGACGTAAGCCCCGTCCGACTCCACCTCCCGCACCTCCACCACCCCGTCCAACACGTAGTTTCCGCCGGCAAGCATGCGGAGCGCTATGAAGTCGGGATCGCCTGGCCTGATCTTACCCTCAACGGACTGGAGCCAACTCGACAGTACGCTCCTCGAGATCCTTCTGGTGAAGCCCTCCACCTGCGAGACGGTGCTGCTCGGTCCCAGCTCCCTCTGGCTTAGGCCGTACCGCGCCCTTAACCTCCTCAGCAGCAGCCCAGTCACCCTCGGGCTCAGGTAGAACCTCTCTGCCTTGACCTGTGTCCTACCCTTCTCAGGCAGTCGAGCTATACGCTTCGCAGGATGGTCTGGTCTCACGAATCTCCAAAACCTCGAGGTGCTGATCGGCCCCTGTACCACCACATCGTATATCTCCGAGCCGCTGAAGGCACTTCCCGAGCCCCTCTTCTGGATCACGCTCGGTATGCCCAGCCTCTTCAGCAGCAGCTGGACCCTGCTGGCCCTCAGCCTGCTGATTGTCGTTATGTGGACCTTCCTGCCGTTACGCAGCACCGAGCCGTCGCCGTCGACGTAGCCTGCGATGAAGGCGGCCGCGTGGTCCTCCCCCAACCTCAGCAGCCTCGTCAGCTCCTTCGGCGTTCCGAGCTCGGCCAGATTAGACAGCACCCTCGCAGCTATGAGGCTGTTGAACCTAGCTATGGTGACGCCGTCCTGGTTGGTGTGCACCTGTGGCTCAGGTCCGTCGAAGACTCGCTTGAACAACTGAATGAAGGTCTCGACGAGCTCCGTCGCTCTGTTGCTGAAGCTTACGTAATACATGCCCTGCTCGTTAGACTCGTAGACCGTCCCGTCGGAGAGGACCATACCGAGGAGGCGTGTGAGGTCTGGCGTGACGTAATTCTCTTTCAGCCTTACCCTCTGCTTCCCATCGGCGGTTAGGTAGTCAATAAGCGAGGTGGCCTTCTCGACGCTCCATCCCAAATCGTCGACGGCTTTGAGGTACTCGTCGAGCCGGTACCTCCTCTTAGCGCGGGAGTCCGTAATCCGCACGTAACTCAGGCCGAGCTTCCTGCATGCCTCTGAGACGCTTCCGTACTTCTCGGCGAGGGCCCGCTCGATGCTGTCGTCCTTCGTGTGGACGAAGAAGCGCTCGGGCTCCCTTTCGGCGAGGAGGTTGAGCAGAGCTATCCGCTCGGTTTTGACGTCGAGCTTCTCGATTGAATACAATTCATCGCCCGGTCTGATCTCCTGCGCTGGGACGAGTTTCGGTCCTGAGAGGGTGTCGACTAGGAGCTTTTGGTCCGGTGTGACCTTGAGCTCGGCCCCTGACCTGGTCCGGATAAGCACGAGCTTTCTGGGCGCAACAATCTTCTCAACGGCCTGGATCCTGCACTCTTTCAGTTTGAAATCCTCCCATGAAAGGACTGAGCCGTGTGTCAGCTCTCCGGAGTTGACCGAGCTCACGAGGGCCGACCCTTTGCCTTGCTCGATTATCATGTAAAGAGGACGGCGGCGGTTGGTGGTCAGAGCGTTCACCTCCTCGACGAACTTCCCTATTTCCTTGACTGTGCCATCTCCGAATATAACTTCGGTATCTCCGGAGAAGCAGTAGTTGGTTATGTCTGTGATGATTACAAGCACATGGTAGCCCTGTTTGAAGGCCAGGTACTCGGCTAATGTGAGGGCTATTCTCGGGGTCACTATTCTCTCGATGGCGGGGTCGTCTGCAAGGTTTAGGAAAAGTGCGCTGCGGCTTATGGCCCCGCTCTCCTCCAGGCTTCTCCTGAAGAACCTGGCCTCGTCGTTCTGGGCACCTACCGCGGCGAAAATTACCGCGAACTCCTCCTCCTTCCCCGGCACAGTTGCCTGACGGGCTATCTGGGCCGCGAGCACGTTGTGCGGCAGCCCGGCACCGGAGAATATTGGGAGCTTCTGCCCCCTGACGAGGCTGTTCATGCCGTCGATGGCTGAGACACCGGTCTGAATAAAGTCGGATGGGTACTCTCTCCTCTCGGGGTTGATCGGCTCGCCGTTTACGTCCCGGACCTCTTCCGCAACAGGCTCGGGCAGTCCGTCCAGAGGTCTTCCAAGCCCGTCGAATATCCGGCCAAGCATCTCGGTCGAAACAGGTATCTCAAGTGTTCTGCCGAGGAACCGCGCCTTCGTACCCTCTATAGACAGGCCCTGCGTCCCCTCAAAGACCTGGACAACAGCCCTGCCCAACCCAACCTCAATAACTCTCCCAAGACGTCTCTCGCCGTCAGCCGTCTCGATCTCCACGAGCTCGTCGTAGGTAACGTCTGTGACCCCTCCAACAACCATGAGGGGGCCCTTGATCTCCTGTATCGAGAGATACTCGAGCCCAGCCTTCACCGAGACCATCTAGCCCCTCACCTCAAGCCTCTCCTCAGCCTTAAGGCCTGCGAAAGCCTCCTCCATAGACCTCTCCAGCTGCTCTATAAGCTCCAGCCTGTCGTTCGGTATCTCATACTTCGCCCTGATAAGCCTGGGAATTATGGCCATGCTTCTAATCTCTTTTAGCGCCACACCTCTCCTGAGGGCTTCTTCCGCGAGTCTGTGGAATTTGACGAACAGGTTGAGCAGCATAACCTGTTTTTTCGGCGGGCAGTAGGCGTCAACCTCGTCGTAGGCGCTTTGCTGCAGGAACCCCTCCCTAATCATACGAGCTACATCGAGGACGAGTTTCTCCTCGTCGGGGATGGCCTCAGGCCCGAGGAGACGTACGATCTCAAGGAGGTCTGCCTCCCGCTGCAGCAGCCTGTACGCCTGATACCTCAGCTCATACCAGTCCACCGATATGTTCTCCGCCCACCACTTCCTAACGGTCTCCACGTAGGCTGAGTAGGACGTAATCCAGTTTATCGCGGGGTAGTGCCGTGTGTAGGCGAGGTTTGCGTCAAGGGCCCAGAACGTCCTTATGAAGCGCATGGTGTGTGTTGTGACGGGCTCGGTGAAGTCGCCGCCCGGCGGGCTGACGGCGCCCACGAGGGAGACGCTTCCTATACGTGATGGGTTTCCGAGCGTCACAACCCTTCCAGCCCTCTCATAGAACTCCGCAAGCCTACTGGCCAGGTAGCTGGGATAGCCCTCCTCCGCCGGCATCTCCTCAAGCCTCCCACTTATCTCACGGAGGGCCTCAGCCCAACGGCTCGTCGAGTCCGCTACAAGCAGAACATCATACCCCATGTCCCTGAAGTATTCGGCCATCGTCACCCCCGTGTAGATGCTGGCCTCCCTAGCCGCCACAGGCATATTACTAGTGTTCGCTATCAAAACCGTCCTCTCCATCAAGGGCCTACCCGTCGCGGGGTCCTTCAGATGCGGGAACTCCGTCAAAACCTCAGACTCCTCATTACCTCTCTCACCACAGCCAACATGGAAAATAACACGCGTGTCACTCCACTTGGCTAGCTGGTGAAGGGTCACCGTCTTCCCGGTCCCAAATGCTCCCGGTATGCATGCTGTCCCGCCTTTTGAGAGTGGGAAGAATGTGTCGAGGACGCGTTGCCCTGTTATTGTGGGTACTTCGGGGTCGAGGCGTTGCTTGAATGGGCGCGCCTTCCTGACGGGCCATCTATGGTAGAGTTTTACCTTCTGTGTACCGTCTTTGGTCTCGACCTCTGCTATAACTTCCTCGACTGTGTACTCTGACTCCGGTGCGATGTATGAGAGCTTTCCAGGCTTTGCGTCAGGCGGCAGCATTATCTTCGACGTGACCAGAGGTGTTTCAGGCACCTCACCTATTATGTCCCCCGGCCCAACCTCGTCTCCCTTCTTAACCAAGGGTTTGAACAGCCATTTCTTGTTGAGGGGGAGCGGGTCTGCCTTGACGCCTCTCTTGATGAATCCGCCCGCAACACGGCCTAAAACATCTAGGGGCCTCTGCACACCGTCGTAGATGCTGCCCAGCATGCCTGGACCCAGCGAAACAGATAACGGACTACCTGTTGCTTCAACAGGTTCACCGGGCTTCAACCCGCTGGTGTTCTCGTAAACCTGTATGAAGGCTACATCGCCGGTCAGCTTGATTATCTCACCGATAAGCCTCTCATCGCCGACATAGACGGTTTCATACATCTTGGCACCCATCATGCCGTCAGCTTTAACGGCGGGGCCTGCAACCCAGATAATCTTACCCTTAACCGTGATGTCTCCTCACCTTACGGGAAGCCACTAGACAGTCGTTAAAAAACCTTGGAGACATCCAACAACCCGTTGCTAGAATGTGAGCTGGCAAAAGAAAATACTTTTCTACACACCATGGCGTGCTTCGCACCCCCTCGAGCCTTTATACCCTGCTGCTAGTTTAAATGCAGAGTTTACGGCCTTTGAGACGGGATGCGGTCAACACATGCAGTCGAGACCGTTGGGTTAGGGAGGGTTTTCAAAAACAGGCATTCAGTAGTCAAGGCTTTGGAGGACGTCAACCTTAAGGTCTGGTCCGGGGAGGTGTTCGGCCTTTTGGGGCCGAATGGAGCCGGCAAGACGACGCTGGTAAAAATTCTGACGACCCTGCTGCTACCCACCTCAGGTAAGGCCTATGTGCTCGGATATGATGTCGAGAAAGAGGCCGGCCGTATCCGTCCATTAATTAACCTGGTTTCGGGCGGCGACACCCCGGGCTATGGCTTGATAACTGCCCGCGAAAACCTCTGGTTCTATTCACAGCTCTACGGAATTGATGGCCGGACGGCTAGGCGGAGGATTGATGAGCTGTTGGACGCTGTCGGGTTAAGAGAGGTTGCGGACGAGAAGCTGCGAAACCTCTCCACGGGATATAGGCAGAGACTGAACCTTGCGCGCGGGCTGATAAACGAGCCTCAGGTCCTCTTCCTGGACGAGCCCACGATAGGGCTTGACGTTGTGTCTGCGAGACGTATTCGAAGGCTTGTCAAGGAGTGGGTTAGGGGTGATGGTGGGAGAACTGTTATACTGACCTCGCATTACATGGCTGAGGTTGAGGAACTGTGCGACAGGGTCGCGGTTCTCAACCACGGCAGAATTTTGGCGGTGGGCACGCCCGAGGAGTTGAAGAGACTTGTGAGCGGGAAGACCGTCGCAGTCATCGAGGCGAAGTTTGACAGGGTGGAGGATGTTATGGATAGGCTTGAAGCTGTTTACAAATCGTATGAGCCTGCAACAGGTGTTGTTAGGATGCGGGTTGTCATGAATGACTGGGGTGAGACCGCGGAGTTCGTGGATAAAATCACCGCTATGGGTGGGAAGATTTTGAGCGTTGTCCGCTCCATGCCCAGTTTCGAGGATGTCTACGTTAAGCTGGTGGGCGGCGGTGATATCGAGACAGGTTCTGATGCGTAACCTGAGGGCTGCCTATGCAAGGGCCTACGTTAGGGTGAGAAGCCAGTTCAACGAGCCGGAGTGGGTTATAGCGGAGGCCGTCATACCTTTGCTTATTGTCTTCGCCGCAGCAACTCTCTACCGCGTGTCCGGAAGTGGGCAGCTAGCCGGCTTCGCGGTCGTGGGAGGCGCCATGATGGCTTTCTGGGACAACGTACTCTGGCTTATGGCCAGCCAGCTGTACTGGGAGAAGGAGGGCGGCAACCTCGACCTCTTCATAATAGCCCCAATATCACGGATGAGCATACTTCTGGGAATGTCGCTGGGCTCCATAGTCAACACATCCATAAGGGCCGCAATAATACTCCTCACAGCGTTCACCGTCCTAAACATACAGCTAAACGTGGCCGACCCGCTAGCGCTTTCCCTGGTCTTCACACTGACGTTAACCGCCCTCTACGGCCTCGGGATGCTGATGTCCTCGCTCTACATGCTCTACGGCCGTGGAGCGCTCAACCTTAATGAGGTGTTGTCGGAGCCGGTCTACCTGCTTTCAGGCCTTTACTTCCCCACTGTTGGCAGGTACTCGCCCTTCCCTACGGTGCTACAGCTACTCGTCTCGCTCATACCGCTGACCTTCGGCATCGACGGGCTCCGCAGGACAATAATCCTCGGCGAAACCCTTGAAAGCCTCACACTACACATAGCTGTGCTGACCGTGTTAAGCATCGTTCTAATCCCGCTGGCTTGGAGGACTTTAAACTACATGGAGACCTTGGGTAGGCGTGAGGGGAGGCTGAGCCTCAGATGGATTTGAGGGGGGCGTTAAAGGCCGTACGTGCATCGGCATGGGTGGGGTGGCAGGTGGACAGCAACTGGACCGAGCCGTTCATCTTTATCGGCATACAGATAGTCAGGCCGCTGGCGTCAACCATGCTCTTCCCCCTTCTCTACGTTGTAGGGATGAGGCTGGCCGAAGCCCCCATAGACCTCGAATACCTAGCCTACCTAATCATAGGCACGGTATTTTTCACACCGTTTATCTTCGCCGCGGAGACAGGCGGGCAGATTGTCTCACAGGACAGGGAACGGTACGGCGTGATGAAGAGCATCTACCTTTCGAAGGCCTCTCTGACACCCTATCTCTTTGGAAGGCTTTTGGCCGAGCTGGGTCTCTCAGTCATAGCTACAGCCGCCTCAGCTATCTTCGCCTTCACAGCCTTCACATACGGGCTGGGGCTACCGGTACAACTCATGTTAAAAGACGCGGTAAAGTTCGTGCTTTCAATCCTGGCTGTATACTTGGGCGCTGCAGCCCTCTACTACCTGCTACCCTCCATCAACCTGCTGACAAACAAGCTCCACTGGAGCCTAACATACTACGTCCTAGGATTCCTCTACCTAGCCGGAGATGTTCTCTTCCCCGTCTCCTCTCTAAACCAGCTCTTGGCTCCGTTGGAGTTTTTACTACCGGTTAACATGGCGTTGAATGCGGCGCGTTCTGCGTTTGGTCTCAGGCTTTCCGGTGACCCGCTTCAGGCCCTCGCTGTCTCGGCGGTCTGGATGGCCGCAGGGTTATACGTGTTCAACAAGGCGGTAGGGTACGCCAGACGTAAAGGCCTTCTCGACAGAATAGGGTGGTGGTAGGTAATGTTTTTCAGCCGTCAAGTTGTTGATGTGATGTGAAGGCTGTATTCGTTAGGGATGGTGGGGGCGTAGAGGTCAGGGAGGTCGATGTGCCGGAGATCGGTGATGGGGAGCTGTTGGTCAAGATGGTGGCCTGCGGCGTTGACGGAACAGACCTCGAGAAGGCTTTTGGAAGGCCTCTGACGCCGCCGATGCTTGGCCATGAGGTCGTGGGAGTGGTCGAGGAATCGCGTGCAGAGGGGTTTAGAAAAGGTGACAGGGTCTTCGTACACCACCGTGTATCGTGCGGGGCCTGCTACTACTGTCTGAACGGCTCGCACACGATGTGTCCAGAATTTCTAAAGGACACGATAAAGCCCTGTGGTTTCGCAGAGTACTTCAGGGTTCCGAGGGCTAACGTCGAGAGGGGCGGGGTGTTAAGGCTACCGGATGGTTTGGATTGGCTGGAGGCGTCGTTCATCGAGCCGGCGGCCTGCGTCCTCAGGGCTTTAAGACGTGTAGGGTTCTCTCCAGGTAACAGCGTGGCCCTGGTCGGAGCCGGGCCAACGGGAATGATATTTGTGAAACTGCTTAAGGTCTTCGGGGCCTCCGTGGTTGCTGTTGCGGAGCTTTCACAGTTCAGGCGCATGTTTGCGGAGAAGGCTGGGGCCGATGTGGCCGTAAACCCGTTGGAGCAGGACTTCTCCAGCGTTTGCAGGAAGCTGACCGACGGAAGAGGATGCGACGTAGGTGTTCTCGCAACACCTGCGATAAAGCCAATACACACCGTACTGGAGGCCGTGCGCCGCGGCGGAAAAGTCTGCCTCTTCGGGGCACCTGAACGCGGAGAAAAAACCGAGATAGATTTCTCACAGCTCTTCATAGATGAGAAAAGCATCGTCACAAGCTATTCCACGAGCGAGTCTGAGACGACGAAGGTGCTGGAGATGATGAGCCGCGGTAGGATTTCTTTGAAAGAGCTTGTGACGCATCGTTTCAGGCTCGGCGAAGCGGGTGAGGCTTTTGCAGCGGCGAGAGATGCTTCGAGAAGCGTTAAAGTAGTTGTTGAAGGCTAGTAGGTTATCGCAACCTTTATCTCCTTACCTTGTTTCAGGTCCTCGAATACTTTTACAATTGACTCAAGCTTGGCACGGGCTGTTACAAGCCTTCTCAGCGGAAGCTTCCTCGACTCTATAAGCCTCATGGCTCTCAGTACGTCTTGGGGTGTGTGGTGGAAGGAGCCCTGTATCCTTACTTCGCCATAATGTATTGTGTATGTGTCCGCTGACACCTTGCTTCCGCGCGGTGGTCCGCCGAAAAGCAGTATTGTGCCGCCTTTCCTGACAAGTCTCTGCGACAGCTCCCATGTCTCCGTGAGGCCTACGGCCTCGACCACGACATCAGCCCCCAAACCATCTGTCTCCTCCTGAACCCTTTTCACGGCGTCCGCTTCAGCGGTGTTGACAACCACGTCCGCGCCAAGCTCCTCAGCATATCTAAGCCTCTGCATGCTTACGTCCAGCATCACAACCTTCCCCGCGCCCGAGTGCTTGGCCAGCATCATATGCATCAAGCCTATGGGGCCCGCCCCGATGACCACGACTTTGTCGCCGAGCTCGATGTCTATGAGACGCCGCCCTCTCACAACGCATGCCAGGGGCTCCAGCAAAGCAGCCTCCTCAGGCTCCAGGTGTTCAGGTATGCGGTAGAGGTTGAAGGTAGCTATGTGCGGCGGCACCTTTACGTACTCCGCGTACGCGCCGTCTGTTGTGAAGCCTATTATGGCTTTCTCAAGGTTTTCGCAGAGGTTAAACCTTCCCAGCCTGCAGTAGATGCAGTGGCCGCAGGGCGCTGAGTTGACGGCCACAACCCTGTCGCCGACGTTAACCCAGTCAACGCCGCCGCCCACCTCCTCAACCACGCCGGCGAACTCATGCCCCATAACCATCGGCGGCTTGGCGTAGGGATGGCCGCGCAGAAACATCTTCAAATCAGTCCCACATGTTAATGTCACAAAGTTCCTGACGACAACCTCGCCGAAACCAGCCCTAGGCTTCTCAACCTCCTCGACCCTAACATCACCTGGGCCATAGTAGACAGCAGCCCTCACGCCCACTAGAAGAAAAAAGCGGTAATTAATCTTTCAAAAAATGTTAGAGAACCACGGGCCAAGCCCTTTCCACTCCTCCGCCTCCGCACATCCCAGGCAGGGGAATACGGTACTGGAGGTGATCCGGCCACACGTTCCCGTGCGGCCACCTTGTTACGACTTCTGCCCCCTCACCAGGACTGGGCTCGAACCAGCCAACTTGACTGGCCCTCGCCCAGTCCCAGCTCGGGTGCAGCGACGGGCAGTGTGTGCAAGGAGCGGGGACGTATTCACCGCCCGGTGGTAACGGGCGGTTACTAGGGATTCCGCGTTCACGAGGGCGAGTTGCAACCCTCGATCCCTACTGAGGTGGGGTTTAGGGATTGGCTTCCCCTTTCGGGGTCGCAGCCCACTGTCCCCACCATTGAACGTCGCGTGCGGCCCGGGGGATTCGGGGCATACTGACCTGCCGTGGCCCGCTCCTTCCTCCCCGTTTCCGGGGCAGTCCCCCCAGAGTGCTCGGCGCCTTCCGGCCCGGTCGCAACTGGGGGCGCGGGTCTCGTCCGTTGCCTGAATTAACAGGACACCTCACGGCACGCACTGGCGACGGCCATGCACCTCCTCTCAGCTCGTCAGGCAAGGCCTTTAACCTGGCCATCATCCTGCTGTCGCCCCCGGTAAGGTCTCCGGGAGGGGTCTAGCCAGCAACGAGGGTGTAAAAGACTGATTTTCCATCTCTAATCTTTCTCACAAGATGGAATTTCTCCAAAGTACGTAAGGCGGATCTTATGGTGCTTGGAAGTAATCTTAACTCAAGACATAAATCCTCAATTCTCCACTTTTTATCGGGATTTCTTTTAATAATCTCAAGCACTTTCTTTTCGGTTGGTTGTTTATCGCCCTTATAACCACCTGCTTTGCCAGCACGCTCAAGTAATAACTGAGCCCATCGATCTTTATTGGGATCAGCAAACGGTCCTGCAATATTATAGATTTCTCGAAATCCCCGTACGCTAATTCTGAAATATGGATTTCCTCTCTTGTATAAGAGATTCTTCGATGTTGTCCATCCATTTTCTTGGCATATTGTGAAGATCGTCTTAATCTGTTCAATGTTTCTCCTTGACTGCACCAATGTTGGTTTGTCGTCACCTATGAGACCGAACTCGAACTCAATCAATGGCAGTAGAATTTTGGCCGCAAGCATCCTATTTTTCAAGCACTCCTCATAAACTCCCATCCGCCACTGGTAACAGTTAGCGTCACAATATGAATTATAGAGGTTTCACCGGCAGACCCCTCTTTCCGGCGTTGACTCCAATTAAGCCGCAACGTCCACCCCTTGTGGTGCTCCCCCGCCAATTCCTTTAAGTCTGCTGACGCCGTGCGGTCGGATACGTGTTTACAAACTTGAGGTAAACATCCAAAAACTATGTGAAATGAGCTCCAACGGCACGGCGTTTTCAGCCTTGCGGCCGTACTCCCCAGGCGGCGGGCTTAATGGTTTCCCTTCTGCACCGGGCTGGCTCGTGGCCAGCCCGACACCAAGCCCGCATCGTTTACGGCTGGGACTACCGGGGTATCTAATCCCGATCGCTCCCCCAGCTTTCGTCCCTCACCGTCGGGCGTGTTCTGGGCGGCCGCCTTCGCCACTGGTGGTCCTCCCGGGATCAGTGGATTTTACCCCTACCCCGGGAATACCGCCGCCCTCTCCCACCCCCAAGCCCGGCAGTCATCCGCGCAGCCCAGCAGTTAGGCTGCTGGATTTAACGCGGAGCACGCCGGGCCGGCTACGGACGCTTTAAGCCCAGTAATAGTCCTCACCACTCGCGGAGCGGGTATTACCGCGGCGGCTGACACCCGTCTTGCCCCCCGCTTATTCGCGCGGCTTTTTAGACCGCGCAAAAGCCACCACGAGGGTGGCACTCGGGGTAACCCCGTCACGCGTGAGCGCATTGCGGAGTTTTCGCGCCTGCTGCGCCCCGTAGGGCCTGGACTCTTGTCTCAGAGTCCATCTCCGGGCTCCCCCTCTCAGGGCCCGTACCCGTTATAGGCTTGGTGGGCCGTTACCCCACCAACTACCTGATGGGCCGCAGCCCCATCCCGAGGCACGTGCACAGGCATCCCCGCGCACGTCTTTCAGCGAAGGGTCGTTCCAGAACCCCTCACCTATGGCGGTTTATACCCCAGTTTCCCGGGGTTATCCGCCTCCTCGGGGTAGGTTGGCCACGTGTTACTGAGCCGTACGCCAGGCCCACAGATGGCTATGGGCCTAGACTTGCATGGCTTAGTCTCACCCCGATAGCAGTGAGGTCCGGCAGGATCAACCGGAGTCATGCCTGGGGCTGTACGGCTGCGGAGGATTTTTGGGGGCTTGGCCCATGGTTAGACCTGAGCATCCAAGGCTCAAGGCCCTCATCTTGTGCCCCTGGTTGGAGGCCGTTCCATCATCCCTTCGGGAGTGTCGCTCCCTTGTGGTCTGGTCGGAGCCGCCGTCTTAACCGGGGCATTACAAACTACTCCACACTCTCTTATAAATTTAATCAGCTATCAGCCGAACGACCTATCGCCCGCGTCTCCGAGGCCTGGAACTATGTAGCCCCTGCTGTCCAGCTCTTTGTCGATGGCTACTGTGAAGACCTCTGCTTTCTCAAATGTTGTGAGTAACCGGTTGATTGCCTGCTCGGTGGATATGACTGTCGCAAATATTAGCCGTTTTGGTGTACCGTTTTTAACAACCTCCTGTCCGACTTTGAGGAGGGTTGAACCTGTCGCCAGCATCGGGTCGGCGACTATCACGATCTCTTCCGGTTTGATGTGGGGGATGCGGATGTAGGTGAACTCGACGTCGAACTCAAGGCCTCCCCTGTATGTCTCCTCCACACGTCGCGCGCTGACAACACCTTGCCTAGCCGTGGGGAAGACTTTTAGCAGCCCCTCTGTCAAAGGCATGGCTGCACGGAGAACGGTAATCAATACAACACGGTCTATGTCCGGTATCTCGACCCCCTCAGCCTCGACGTTAAGGGGAGTGACCACGGTACGTCTGGTGACCTCGAATGTTTTAGCTATCTCGAAGCCGAGCAAACGCCCAAGCTTCACAAGTCCTTTCCTGAACTCAATCTGACCGGTTGTTCTGTCCCGCATCTTGGTGAGAACCATCTGCGCGTAGGGATGGTCAACGGTATGAACTCTATCCCAAACATGTCGCGGCAAGAGCCACCTGCAAAAGTCTCGTCCTCAGCTATTAAGTGTTGCCCCGCAAATCTCTGAAAAGACCTAGGTCGTCACGTAAAATAACACCATATTTCTGGGCGTCGACAACCAGAGGGTTTCTCCTCTTCAACAGCCTGTAAAAATCCTTCAGGGTAAGCGGAATTATTTCAACGCCTTCCGGCGGGTCAACCATTTTCAGTCTATCCAACGGCCTTTCAGGAAAAACATCTGAGACAAGTAGAACATCCACATCGCTCCACAGGTTGAAATCACCCCGCGCGTAAGAGCCTATCAAAACCGCTGTGACATGAAAGCCAAGCATTCCAACCCATTTCCCGACCTTGGCTATAACAGCCTCCCTAGCCTTTACCCGCGCCTCAATAAACTCCATTTAGCCTCAACCCACTTCACCAAGTTTCCGGCATGCGTTAATGCCTGCTCGGCCTCAGCCCGAGTATAGTAGTCTGCCGGTACTCCTTCAGACCATGCGTTCGGGTAGCGGGTTGGGACATAGTATTTGTCTAGGAGCTTTGCGGCATCAAGCATCTCGACTACGTCGAACTCTTTCGGGAGTTTGGCCAACAGTGCTGAAATGTTGTGGCCATGCGGCCCCAACCCCATTCCGTGAAGCAGCCCTTTGACAGCGTATTCGGCTGCCTGATGGACTTTATAGTCTCCGCCGTCTAAATCTCTCTCAGCCGACCTCAACGTTCTCCGCGCCATCTCAACCCAGCGGAGATACTCCTCCTCGTCCAACAAGCCCGTATAAAATCACGGGCCGACCTATAAAAACAAAAAGCCAATATGCATCTCAAACCTTCCAGAACTATGCTCGGCCCCGAACACCTCATGTCTTTCATGAAACAGCATCGGGTGGCCGGTCAATTCATCCACCTCAACCCCAACGAAGCCAAGACATCGGAGTCGGCTGCAAAGTCGGTCGGCTGCCCAATATCCCAGATCGCTAAAAGCATCGTTCTCCTAGGGTCGCGGCCCTACGTGCTCGTCGTCTCGGGTGATAAAAAGGTGGATTTGAAAAAGTTTTCAAAACTTGTAGGCGAGGATGTTAGGTTGGCAAAGCCAGACGAGGTTCTGGCGGCTACGGGGTATCCTGTCGGAGGCGTACCGCCCTTCGGACACATCACACAGCTTAAGACGTATGTAGACGCCTCACTCACCAGATACGACGAAGTCATCACCTCAGGGGGCTCGGACGACACACTTCTCAGGATGAAGGTCAAGACGCTGCTTGAGATTGTTGGGGGAGAGTTGGTTGATGTAAGCAAATAAGGGTTAATACGGGGCTGAGAAACCGTTGTAGCATGGTTAAGCTGTCGAAGACGAGGTTCTGGGACGTTTTCTCCACCTTCGCCTACATACTGGCATTCCTCATAACAATGGTCGCCGTCGTGGGGCTTGCCATATTCATCATGATGCAGCCCCAGCTACTGGGTCTTGCTTAAGCTTAAATTTCCGGAGAAAAACCTAAACATGGCGCCGGTCATAGGATGGGGGAAACGCCCAGACTCATCCGAACCTGGAAGCTAAGCCCCATCCGCGCGGCACTAGTGAGGTGGGAGACCCCTCGCGAAAGCCGCGTGCCGGCGGCCATTCTATTTAACCCATGACATCGAGAGACGTCAAATTAGTTTTTGTGTAGGATTTGCGGGGGGTGGGATTTGAACCCACGAACCCCTTCGGGACAGGAGCCTGCTGACGCGGTTGACGCGTTCTCAGTCCTGCGCCGTTGACCAGGCTTGGCGACCCCCGCATATCAGTCCGTAAAAGGTTTTCATGCGCGCTTTATTTTATTTTATCGGATGTCTCGGCCTCCACATCCTTCAAAGCTTTTTCAAGCTCTTTATCGGTTATGCCGAGCTTCTTCAACAAAGGCTTGATATCGGGTTTTTTCACCCCGGCCGCCTTGGCTGAAAACTCAGCTATCATGGGGAGGTATTTGGCGTAGATGGAAAACCTTTTCGCAGCCGCCTCCTTTTTCTCAATCCTTGAAAGATATAGCTTCAGGTTCCTTCCGCACTCCCTCAACGCCATGACGAGCTCCCTCTCGATCTCAGGCCTGTCGGCCACCGCCTCCTTTCCAACTGTTTTGTAAGGTATCTTGGTTGAGCATATGCTGGTGAAGACTGCAAGCGGAGCTGGCTTCGGCACCCTGTAGTTTGACCAATCAATTTTCTCCTCGACAACCTTCCACACAACATCCGCCCGCTCATCGTACAGTAGCGGAATCTTGTTGGCGAACCTGTAGATGTTCGGGGTTTCAGACAAAGGTATGTTGCCGCCGTAGGCCACGGCGGCCTCAACTATGAATGGGTGGCCGCCGTAGGATGAAGGCTCCCTCTGAACCACGTGGAGAAACTCTGGGTTGAATATCTTCCTTATCCCCGCCTCGAGAAACTCTTTCCCGACAGGGCTTAATGGGGACGGGTCCGGCGGCCTGAACTTTGGGTATGATTTGAAGGCGTTGACAAGGGCTGTTATCTGGTCGTGGCTTAGCTTTTTCGGGTTCTGCCCCGGCTCAAGCCCCGCCAGTTTCAAAACCTCCTCAGCGGTCCTCTGTCCTATCTTCTGGAATGAGGTCCTCAGAAACGCGGCGAGGTTTTTCGACTTCGTCTCGGCCACAAGCCTAGTCATCATCTCGATGTCCACCCCTACTGGGTGGGGTAGTGTCTCCTTGGGTGGTTCAGGGACTTTCTCCACGGTGCGGGGGTAATGGTATAGCCTTCCCCGGCTGTCGACGAAGGTCAGGGTTGCGTGCGGGTTTACCACGGCGGTGTGTTTGAAGTAGTCAAGTATCTTGGCCCTGCTCCCCGTATAGTCTGCTTCAAGGCTGAACTCAACCGATGTCCCCCTCCAGCCGTTGGGGCTTGGCCTACGCTCTGAGGAGATCACCCGGGGCTTGTTCTCCACAACATCTATCATCAGCTCATAGACGTACATTGTTTTTCCGTCCGTGCTTGACGCAACCCTCGCAGGCCTGTTTGTCGTTATCTGGCCGTACAGGAGGGCCATCGTGCCTCCGAGGCCGAAGGTCCCCCTAGACTGGCGGAACCCGTACTTGCTTCCGTAGAGAACTGTTGCAAAGGCGTTTGGTATCTTGTCGCCGGGCACCCCGACACCGTTGTCGACAACCTTGAGACGGAAAACCCCATTCTCCGAATCCTCCTCCGCCAGCTCCACGTATATGTCTGGAAGTATGCGGCCGACCTCTGCGGCGTCGAGCGAGTTCTCGACAAGCTCCCGTATGCTCATGTAGAGGCTTCTGGCTGGGCTGCTGAAACCTGCTATGTCGCGGTTCTTGTAGAAGAACTCGCTGGGAGATATTGCTTTGAAAGATGGCTCCA
>Ga0079995_1099838_pt1 | contig 24453 bp, 21 predicted proteins | sample FaiFalFF_MnMetaG_2_FD_69198 | JGI IMG/M metagenome (GOLD analysis project Ga0079995, IMG submission 69198) | Freshwater microbial communities from Yellowstone National Park, Wyoming, USA - Fairy Falls C (FF_Mn_C) (SPADES assembly) (version 4) | ecosystem: Environmental > Aquatic > Freshwater >...
ACATATCTCTGCCGTTGAGTGGGAGATCAGGGCACATCACGGCTGGCTCTCTCGGAATCTACCTAAGTATCTCTCTTATTTTGCGGACGGAGCGGAAGTAGTGCCTGAACGGATTCAGCCCGTCCTGGTGGAAGTTACCGACTCGCACTATGGGGGTCTTTTTCGGTTAGCTCGTTTTTTATGGTCGCTTCCGTTTTCCAATGGATATGGACGGCGTTTGAGGTTTTTAGTGATGGATCAGTCCAATGGAAAACTGATAGGCCTATTGGCTCTACAGTCACCGCCACTTAGTTTTCCGGCTCGGGATCGGCTGTTTCGCTATCCCCCCGGCCGAAAGGTAGAGTTAGTCAATCAGACCATGGACATTCAGACCTTAGGGGCCGTACCTCCTTACAATCGCTTATTGGGGGGTAAGCTGGTGGCCTTAGCTGCCGCCTCTAACGAAGTGCGCCAAGCCTACCAGCGCAAATACGCCCACCGCCTCACCCAAATGGAAAACCGCCTGCTGCCACCCCACCTCGTCGCCCTCACCACTACCAGCGCCTTCGGACGCAGTAGCCTCTACAATCGCCTCACCTACCGAGGAACCCCCATAGCCGAATCCCTGGGATACACCAGAGGCTATGGCGTCTTTCACCTGACCGAGCTCTACCCCCTCTTCCGGGCTTTTTTAGAAGCTCAGGGCATCTCTACCCGAGGCGGCTTTGGAACAGGACCCCGACCCAAGTGGCAAACCATGGTCAGAGCCCTGCAGCGCCTGGGACTCTCACGAAAACTACTTCACCATAGCATAAAGCGCGAAGTATTTTTATTCCGCCTCGTAGATAACCTAAAAGCCTACATGGAAGGAGAAGCCTCAGAACCTTCCTATCGGGACCTACCCTTTTCGGATTTGGTAAGCTGGTGGCGCGAACGTTGGCTTTTGCCCAGAGCCAACCGAATAAGCGATTGGCAAAACTGGCGCAAAGAGCAAATTCCCTATCTTCTACGTCTAAATCCAGCCGAAAAATGAATAGCGAGCGAGATCGTCCTTTTGGGGAGCTGCCAGGGGCCTTAGTAGAAGAAGTGCTAAACCAAACGAAGGACCTCAGCCAGAAACTCCTAACGGACCTCAAACAACTGCAAGCCCTGCGTCAGCAAGCACGGGAGAAGCTCAGCCAAAGAAATATGTTGCGTCGGGCGGCGGACCTGCCATACCCCCCTATTCCCACTACCTGTGCCGTGGATGGCTCTTATGCTGTAGAAAGGCTTTTGATTAGCGACCTGGCAGTGGGAGCGGCTGTAGCGGTGGAAGGCCTTACGCCCCCCTCCGAAACCCGCCATTGGCCCGAACCCCGCCACCAGGTCTGGATAGCCATAGAACCCCACCGAGCCGAAACCTCCACTATCCTGCGCGCCTTAGTCATGGGCATGGAGCTCAAACTCGCCGAACAAGCCCCCCACGAAGTGGTATTCTTAGACGGCTCCCTCACCACACCCCTCATCTACTTCAACCAAGCCCTAAATCAAACGCAATCTTCTCCGCAGCTGCACACCACAAGCCAGTTTCTCCAATCTTTCCAAGAAACATTAGCGGCGTATCACACCGTGCTTACTTCCCCCCGCACGGATCGCGCCTGGATAGCCGTACCCAAATACACCACCAAACGAGAAATCGGGCAAAGGTTAGGATGGCCTTCCAACCACGATGATCGGGCCATCCTGAGCTTTCTCTTAGAAGCAGGTGAATACACCGCCCCCATGCCCCTGGAACAGCCCTCTGAGCCCTGGCACTTGAACTTAGAGCCCCTTCCTTCGGAAAAGAAACCCACAGCCAAGGAGCTCGCCGAGGAAATCATTTCAGCTTTGGGAGAGCTGCAAGTGATCTATTACCGGCCTCAGAATGCCATTCCGGCTCTTCGGCTGGAAATGAGCCGAGCCGTAGCTGAAAACCCTGCCCGTTTGGCCATCGTACTCCAAGGCATCAATCACCAATGCCGAACCCCCGCCATCTTGGAACCCTACCCCCTCCACATGGCCGACCGCATGGTCAAGCACCTCCCAAAGGCCATTCCCACCTTTCGGCAGGTTATCAGTCAGCATATAGCCGAAGCCTATAAAGACAACATCCATGAGGTTTTCATAGGCCTACATGGCTATCGCACAGAATCAGGACTGTAAAACCTATGAACACCGATAAGCTATTGGAGCACCTGGTAGATAGAGCCGAACGAATTGGCGTGGTGGGCTCTCCCTCCTCCACTACAGCCATAACCCTGGACATTTTAGCCCACGCCGTAAGTAAAAAGCTCGTAGGAGAACTGGCCATCTTTCGCTTCTTGCAGGATGAGCTTATGCATTATGCGCTGGGACAGATCGTAGAGGTAAAGATGCGCAATGTTTGGCATGAGGATCCCACCATGCTTAGCCTTATTCGCCAGCGAGGACGCGTGGACCCCGTCAGCGAACGGCAGGACACCCATCGGGGCGAAATGACTATTAGCGCCGTCTTTGCAGCAAAGGGTCGGCAGTATCGTCCCAGCATTTTGGGTACGGTGCCTGCCACAGGTACGCCCATCCATCTAGTCAGCGATGAAGTCCTCTCCGAACTCCTCTCACCCTACCAAGAAGAAATCTTCTACCTCGGTCACGTGTATGGCTCAAAGCCTCTTTTGCCCCTCTGGTTCAAGCACTTTGGAAGCGGGCCCAAAGGAGCAGGCGAAGCCTATCACTTAGGCATCTTCGGCAAAACCGGCTCCGGCAAATCTGTCCTCGCCAAAATGATCCTTCTCGCTTATGCCCGCTACCCCGAAATGGCCCTCCTCGTCCTAGACCCCCAAGGCGAATTCGCCAAAGAAGCCCGCGGCGAGAGCGTCCCCGGTCAATTCAAACTACCCATGAGAGAAATCCTAAACCACCTGCAAAAACCAGTAAAAGTGTATGAAGTAAAAGACCTAATCCTGGATCGTTGGGAGCTATTCACCCAGATTTTGTATGAATCCCCTTTCTTTGAAAAGCTTAGCATCCCCAAGGGCGAAAACAGACAGTTAGCAGCGGAGATACTAGCTGAAAAACTAAAAGACAAAAGGATTCCCCTAAGGGACCTACACCTCAAAGAGAAATTTGACATCGCCTGGCACCTTCTCGGAAAGGAAGATGTCCAAAAAGTTTTCTACCGTTCTGGAGAGGCCCGAGCCCGCTTCCAATCTATGTACGAAAATGCTAATATAGACGAGTTTTTCACCAAATATTGGCTTCCTGTTGCACAGCTCTTCCAAGAAGATCGGCCCAAAGCTCAGAAAATAGACTCGCTATTGAAAGAAATCTTCCATTTTGATCAAGAACGGCGTCCCTTAGTAGTGATAGACTTATCAGGAGAGGGAGCCGATCACGCTTCTGAGAAGACAGACGAGGTTACTCTTTTTTCTCAGGAGGAGTCGCATCACTCCCAGCCCCAAAGCTCTCCCTTGTTTTGGAATGAAACCATACAGCTTCTTATCCTCAAGCGCTTATTGGATGGTATTAGGAGGGAAGCTGAAAGAGCCTACAAACAAAATCGCAGCCTCAACACCTTAGTGCTCATAGACGAAGCTCATCGCTTAGCTCCCCGGGAAGAGCCGGACAACGAAGAAAAGAAAGCCCTGCGCAGCATTTTGATTGATGCAGCCCGTACCACCCGCAAATATGGTTTAGGATGGCTTTTCATCAGCCAGACCCTCTCCAGCCTACATCGGGAAATCATAGAGCAGCTGCGCATCTTTTTCTTCGGGTTTGGCTTAGGCATGGGGACTGAGTTTAAAGCCCTGAGTGAGCTCGTAGGCGGACGAAGCAAAGCCCTTGAGCTTTATCAACTTTTTCGCGACCCGCATTCTTCCTTTGATATCGCAAGCCGAGAGTATTCCTTCATGACGATTGGCCCCGTCTCCCCTCTTTCGTTTGCAGGGACGCCTTTATTCTTCAACGCATTCAATGACCCTAAGGAGTTTCGCGACGCTAATCGCTTGTAAAAGTAGGGAAGGAATTCGCGGGGGAGAGCTCCCACAGGCTCCTCTGCTAATAGCTCCGCAGGTCTGGCAATAAAATAATAAGGACGTACCCTCCATGCAGACGCATGCCCTTACATTCCCAGTTGATCCTATACCATTTGCAATCAAAAACCTCCTGAATGGAGAGAGATGTTTTGGCCGCTCTGCCCCTTCGGGGCGGAGCGGCCCTACAAAATACCACCGACTCGCATTTAGAAACTCTTCGCATCAAAGGGACGGTGCGGGGCGCCGAGACTGGGCACTGCCCAAAGGCGCCTCGCATAACCCCCCTCATCCCAACCGCCAGAAAAAAAGCTCCGAACGAGATCGGCCTATTCCTCTCTCAGGCCGTTCCCGGCGCTAACTTTGAGCTTTATGAAGCTCCATATGGGCCCTCAGCACCCCTCCACCCATGGCGTGCTCCACCTAACCTTGGACGTAGAGGGCGAATGGGTAACCGGCATAGAAGTGGAGATCGGGTACATGCACCGCTGCTTTGAGAAACATGCGGAGGCGCTTACCTTTTCTCAGATTATCCCGTATGTGGATAGGCTGGATTATGTGGCGGCGCTTTTGGGAGAACAGGCCTACGTGCTCACCATAGAGCGAGCCCTAGGCTGGGAAGGCCAACTCCACCCCCGCATAGAGTACCTGCGCGTCTTAGGGGCCGAGCTCAACCGCATCGCTTCCCACCTCTTGGCTATCGGGACCTACGCCATTGACCTGGGGGCTACAACCGGCTTCCTATGGGCGTTTCGGGATAGAGAGTACATTTTGCAGCTTTTAGAGTGGTGGAGCGGGGCGCGACTTCTGTATAATCTCTTTTGGGTGGGGGGCGTGGCATTTGATGTGCCGGTGGGCTTTTTGGAGAAACTGCGGGAGTTTTTACCTCATTTGGAGCGGGGATTGGACGAAATAAAGCGTCTTCTTTTGGACAATCGGATTTTCATAGAGCGGACGGCTGGGGTGGGGGTGATTCCGCTAGAGGTGGCGGTGGCGTATGGGGCTTCGGGGCCGGTTTTGCGGGGGTCGGGTTTAGCTTGGGACCTCCGGCGGGTGCGACCTTACAGTGTGTATCCAGAGCTGGAGTTTGAGGTGCCCTACGGAAAGGGCGAAATGGGCACCTTAGGCGACTGCTGGGACCGCACCTATGTCCGTTACCGAGAAATCCAAGAAAGCGTGCGCATCCTTTACCAGGTGATAGAGGTTTTAGAAAAGCGGTATCGGGGGGGAGAGGGCTTTGACCCCCGAGGCCTCTCAGGTAAAAAGATGCGCTTACCGGCCGATGTGAGTTTGTACGTCTCTACGGAAGGGGCCCGGGGAGAAATAGGCTTTTCTCTTTTGGGGCAGAAAGGGCAGGACCGTCCCCTACGTCTTCATGCTCGCTCCCCATCCTTTGCGCATCTATCCATGCTGAGCGCCCTCGTAGGTGAAGGCCTATGGCTGGCAGACCTCATAGCCCTCTTAGGCTCTCTGGATGTGGTAATGTGCGAAGTAGACAGGTAAAAAAGTCCATGCTGCTGAATAAACCGCTAAACCCCTTATCTTTGACCTGGCTATGTTTATGCATCGGCTACGGAGGCTGGCTCGGGTATGGGTGGGAGTAGTTTTGCTGGTAGGGTTGGGGTGCTCCTCTTCTCGCCAGCCCGAAAGTAATCCCTATGCTTCGGCCCAGACGGAGCCTACCCGAGGCGACTGGGTCATCATTCATACTCTCTCGGACCCCGACCAGCTCAACCCCACCAACTACCAAGGGGCCGATGCCGGCTACATCTTAGGCCATATCTTCATGACGCTCCTGACCGTAGACCCGCGCGACACCAACTTCCCTTATGTGCCGGCCTTAGCCAAGGACCTCCCCGAAATCTCCCCAGACGGCCTCCGCTTCACTTTTGAGATTCACCCAGCAGCCACCTGGGATAATGGCACGCCCGTCACCGGTGAAGACTTCGCCTTCTCCATCAAAGTCATCAAAAATCCCTTAGTGGATTGTGCTCCGCTGCGCCCTTATTATGAATTCGTCAAGGATGTCATCGTAGACCCCAAAAATCCCCGCCGCTTTGTCGTCGTGACTAACCGAAAATACATGCTGGCTCTTTCATCGCTGGGTACTTTATTTGTTTTGCCGCGGTACGTCTACGACCCCGAAAACCTAATGGGACGCTATACTATTCCCCAGCTCAATGAAATGGGAGAAAAGCTGCGCAACGATCCCAACATTCAGAAGTTTGCTCGGGAGTACAATGGCAAGCAGCGGGAGCCCCAAGACATAGTCGGGTGTGGGCCGTACGCTTTGGAGCGGTGGGAAACAGGCCAACAGATTGTGCTTCGTCGTAAGGCCCGCTGGTGGGCCGACACCCTCAAAGGCATTGCTTATGAGGCCTACCCGGATCGGCTCATTTATAGAGTCGTCAATGACCCCAACACCGCCATCACCAACCTCAAAGCGCAGAAATTGGATGTCATGAATGGCATTCCAGCCAAAGACTTCGTCCAACTGAAAAGCAATACGGGCTTTACTACGCACTTTAATCTACACACCCCCCCAATGTTTGCCTATACTTACATAGGGCTCAACATGCGTCCCATGGGACGCCCCCCCATCTTCACCGATAAACGCGTGCGCCGAGCCCTGGCTCACCTCGTGGATGTGGATATGCTCATCAAGAAGTTCTCTTATGGAATGGCGCAGCGTATTACAGGGCCGCTGTACCCTATGCAGCGGGGCTCCTATAACGACACTTTGCCTCCTATTCCGTACGACCCCGCAAAGGCGGCCCAACTCTTAGACGAAGCCGGCTGGATAGACCAAGATGGCGATGGCATCCGCGAAAAACTCATAGACGGCCGCTTAGTGAAACTGGAATTTGAAATCCTCACTAACGCAGGCAATGAAGTCCGCCTCCAAATCGCCCGCATCCTTCAGCAGGAAGCCCAAAAAGTCGGGATGAAAGTCAATATCGCCTCCTTAGACTGGTCTATCTTCTTAGAGCGCACGAAAAAACATGACTTTGACGCTTATATTGGGGGCTGGATCGGTTCGCACAATCCGCAAGACCTCAAGCAGATCTGGCACACGAGTAGCTGGGCCGAAGGCGGCTCTAACTACGTGGGCTTTGGCAATGAGGAAACCGACCGCCTAATTGAAACCATTCGCGAAGAGTTAGATAAAGAGCGGCGCGACTCCCTCTATCGCCTATTCCATAAAATCGTCTATGAGGAGCAGCCCTACATCTTTCTCACCTCTCCCTACGAACGGATCGCCATTCACAAACGTTTCCGAAATGCCTACACCAGCGCCATCCGCCCCGGCTTTTACCCGAGTGGATTCTGGACCCCCCAAGAACACGTCCGCTATGGAAAAACCGAAGCCATGCCTTAATTTGACCTAAGTTATGACGGCTTATCTGATACGGCGAATCCTGTTTTTTATTCCGACGCTGCTCCTGATTACTTTGCTCTCGTTTATTATTAGTCAGAGTGCGCCGGGGGACCCTGTGGAGCAAATGCTGTCGGGCCAGCAGAGCGGGGGTGAGCAGCTGGCTGAACGGCAGGCCAACGAAGCCGCCTACCTCCAAAAGCGCAAAGATTTAGGGTTGGACTTGCCCGTATTTTACTTCTCTATTGGGCCGCTGGCAGAACCCGATACCTTGTACAAGATTCCCAAGGTGCCTGTGCAGGATGCGCTTCGTCGTCTGGTGTATAAGTTTGGCAACTGGGAGGCGGTAAACCGCTACTATCAGGCTCTTCGCCGCTTAGAGGAAGCCTTTTATGCCAGTGCGGGAGACTCCGCCTGGAAAGGGGATAACCGTACCGAGGCCCGCGCCCTGCTTGTGCTTCTGCCCCAAGAAAAAAACTACGACGAAATCCTTCACAAGCTGAGCCTTTTGGAACGTTATCTTATTCCGGCCTTGCGGCCTGCTTACGAAGAGGTTGTTTCGGCTGTCAAGGCCCTGCCTCAGGAAGCCACTCCGTGGAAAGTCTACATTCCAGTCATCCACTGGTACGGCACCCAAAATCAGTACCACCGCTGGCTGATGGGCCTTCTGCAAGGCGACTTTGGCATCTCTTACCAGGATAAACGCCCTATTACCTCTAAGTTAGGCGATGCCGTGCGCTGGTCTATCGTGATCAATCTTATTTCTATTCTTTTGGCCTACCTCATTGCGATTCCTTTGGGGGTGCAGTCGGCGGTGCGGCGGGGTCAATGGCCCGATCGGGTGATTAGCGTAACCCTCTTTATGCTGTACTCCTTACCTACCTTCTGGGTGGGGACGATGGCGATAGTTTTTCTATGTGGGGGTGATTATCTGAGTATTTTTCCGCCGGGGGGCGTGCAGAGCACCGAACACTCCCCCGACTGGCCTTTCTTCAAACGTCTCTGGGACTGGACCTACCACCTCATCCTGCCCGTCTTAGTTTATACTTACGGCTCGCTGGCCTTCCTAAGCCGCCAAATGCGCAGCGCCCTCCTTGAAGTCTTGGGACAAGACTATATCCGCACAGCCCGCGCCAAAGGCCTCTCCCAAAGACTCGTCATCTGGAAGCATGCCTTCCGAAACTCCCTCATCCCCATCATTACCCTGCTGGCCTCCGTCTTTCCAAGCATGATTAGCGGGTCGGTCATTTTAGAAAGTATTTTTTCCATTCCGGGCATGGGCTTTTTGAGTTATGGAGCGATGATTGCGCGGGATTATCCGGTGATTATTGCGGTCTTTACGATTGGGGCGATTTTGACGCTGGTGGGGATTTTGGTAGCGGATATTTTATATGCGGTGGTAGATCCGCGCATTAGTTACGGCCGAAGATGAGCGAAACGAAAATAAGTTATTCTCCTCGGGCTCGGGCCTGGCAGGCCTTTAAGGAAAACAAACTGGCGCTATTTGCGCTGCGATTTACGGGTGTTCTGGTGCTGATAGCCCTCTTGGCCGACTTTTTAGCGTATAATAAGCCGATTGTGGCGTCATACCGGGGAGAGGTGATATGGCCGATTTTTCGGGACTACTGGGAGGGGCTAACGGGCCGGCCGCAATGGTCAGGGCCGCTACGGGTGGCGGACTGGAGGGTGCTGGAGCTGGATTGGGCTATTTGGCCTCCCATCCGATATAGCCCGCAGGAATTAGACCTGCGCAATGCCCCTGCCGTAGGCCCTTTTGACGAGCAGGTTATCCGTTCTACCGCCGAAAGGCACTGGCTGGGTACCGACAACTTAGGTCATGACCTCTTAGCCGGGCTTATCCATGGCACCCGTATTTCCCTTTCGGTAGGCCTGATTTCGGTGGGCATCTCGGCCCTGATTGGGATTTTTCTGGGCGCTTTGGCGGGTTACTTCGGGGATAATACCCTGCAAGTCAGCCGTGCCTCCCTCATATTTGGTTTGCCCGGGCTCTTCTTGGGGCTTTACTATGGCTTTTACCTGCGCCGGTACGCACTGGGCGAGGCCCTTGGTCAAGGATTTTTCACGTTCTTGGGTTCGCTGGGCTTTTCCCTGCTTATAGCCGCCCTTGTAACCGTCCTCGTCTGGCTTCCTTCCCGCCTCCTCAAAAAAACCTCTTGGGGCGCTAAGCCCCTCTACCTCTGGGTGGACATCACCATCAGCCGCCTTATTGAGATCATGATTTCCCTGCCTACTACCCTCCTCATATTTACTATTGCCGCCATAGCTAAACCGAGTCTCTTTCTCGTGATGGCGGTGATTGGGCTTACTTCTTGGACGGGGATAGCTCGGTTTATGCGGGGGGAGATGCTGAAAGTACGCCAACTGGACTACATCCAGGCGGCTCGGGCACTGGGGTACTCCGATGCGCGCATCATTTTAGTTCATGCTTTGCCTAATGCTTTTGCGCCTGTCTTAGTGTCTATTGCGTTTGGGATTGCTTCGGCGATTTTGGTGGAGTCGGGATTGAGTTTTTTGGGGATTGGGGTGCCGCCGGAAACGGTTACTTGGGGTTCTCTCCTGGCTTCGGCTCGGAGTGCGCCGGGTGCCTGGTGGCTGGCCGTCTTTCCGGGGTTGGCGATTTTCGTGGTGGTGACGCTCTTCAATATCTTAGGGGAGGGGATTCGGGACGCCATAGATCCTAAGCTCCAGCAAAGTTGAGCGAGTTTTTTCTGGTGGGTGGGGTGGTTTGGACTTTGCTTTTGGGGATTTGGGCCTATCGTCTTTCTGCGCATGACCTCTATGCGGAGAAGCTGTGGGTGTGGCTCTGGATAGCGGTTCGGCTTCTTTTGCGGTTTGGGTTGGGACTGGCGCTCCTGTGGGCGGTGGGGGCAGCCTTAAGCCCACCGGAAGCGGCTTACCGGGTGCTCATTGTGGAGGCCGCTCTGCCCGAAGCCTGGGAAAAGGCCGATAGCCTCCTCCGACAGCGCTACGCCGGCATCAAGACCGGCGTCTTAGCCGTAAAAGGTGCCCAGGTTTTTTGGGTACTGCCCCCTACTGATGACCCTACCCTTTTCCGATGGCTGAGGGAAATTCGGCCTTCGTCCTCCACTCCTGAAAAGGACCCCCCCTCCGCCCCTCGCTACTTGACTCCCCTCAGCCCTTATCTGCCCTTCGTCCGCCAAATCGTCTGGATTGGAAAGCAAATCCCCCCGCATCCCCCTGAAAATCTTCACCTCCTCTGGTGCGCCCCAACCCCTCCCCCCAAATCCACCCTCCCCGTGTTTTTCAGTGCGGCTACCCTCCCCCCTCCTCAAAAAACCCTTTCTGAGACGCAAGTAGCCTCTCTTTTAGCTGGGGGATGCGTTTTCCTGCTTCTCTTGGGTGATGGCCTTATGAGCTATATCCTGCGGCAGGATTCGCCCCTTAAGTAGCTGTAAAAAGCTTGCCAAAGCGGGGTTGGCCGCCACCATCCGATTCCACCGCTCAGAGGCTCTCTCTAACTCTTTCAGTTCGGGGTAATACTCCGGTGCGGCTCGAAGGAGCACCTCTATGTGGGGATAGGAGAGCTTTTTTTCCAGGAACTTTTGCAGTTCGGTGGCTTGCTTTTGCGATAGAGTTACATGGGCTTCGGTCGGGAGGTATAAAATGCAAGTTAGGCCCTCTGTCTCCCAGGCGTTTTTCTGGATAGCTGTGGTGAAAAAGGTATAAGCGCCTGGGAGGCGAGTGTATTCGGTGAGGGCTTTTTTCCAGGCCTCTGGGGTGGGGGGATCAGGGCTCCGAGCTTCTAAGACTTTTTTTTTATGTCTTGGAGGCTTTGAGGCAGGTCTATGAGGGTTGGGGAGGGGTTTGCAGAGGGGGATGGGCTTGGGGCTTTTTGTGGGGTGGGGGTGGATGAGGAGGCGGGGGTTGAAGTTCCTGTGGGTGGGGAGGCAGTTGGCTGGGTGGGGGCTTGAAGCGCTTGATGCAGGAGGGCTATCTTGCTAAGGGCCACCTCAATGGCGATTTCGGGTGCCCGGGTAAAAGTCAGCCGCCGCTCCGCCTCTAAGAGAATATCCAGTCCATGGAGCAGAAAAGCCCGGCTGTAAGTAGGGGCTGCCTCTCGGTATTGCTTCTGGTAGTGGGGAGGAATGCTTTCCCCCAGAGCATCGGGGGCTTCCTGAGCCAAAAGTAGATGCCGAAAGTGCTCTAAAAGCCCCATCAAAAGCATCGTAGGATCGTAGCCCTTAGCTATGTATCGGCGAAAACTGAGCAGTGCCTCTTCGGGGTTCAAGCTGCGTAGGGCTTCGCTCACCTGAAAGAAAGCGTCATAGTCTAAGACTTCCAGGGCTTCTAAGACCCCTTGGTAGGTGAGCTTGCCGAGTCGGCTTACCAGCTGATCAAACAGACTCAGGGCATCTCGCAATCCGCCTTCCGATTTGGCCGCAATCAGGAATAACGCTTCAGGCTCAGCCTCTACGCCCTCTTTGCGGGCAATTTCCGAGAGGTGCTGAGCAATGGTATCTGTGGGCAGCCGCCGAAAATCAAACCGCTGACAGCGCGAAAGGATAGTGGCGGGAACCTTATGCTTTTCGGTGGTGGCTAAAATGAAGATGGCGTGGGGGGGCGGTTCCTCTAAGGTTTTGAGGAAGGCGTTGAAGGCGGCTGTGGAGAGCATGTGCACTTCGTCAATGATGTAGACCATGTAGCGGCCTTGGGGTGGGGCCAGATGCACCTGGTCAATGATGGCCCGGATATCTTCTACGCTATTGTGGGAGGCGGCGTCTAACTCTAAGAGGTTGAGGGCGCGTCCTTCCTGGAAGCGCTGGCAAGAGGGGCAGGTCAGACAGGGATCCCCTTCCGGCGTGAGGTTTTCGCAGTTAGCGGCCTTGGCTAAAATGCGGGCACAGGTGGTTTTCCCCACGCCACGGGGGCCAAAAAACAAATAAGCATGGGCTAAGCGCTTTTGTAAAAGCCCCTGGCGAAGGGTTTGCACTACAAAGGGCTGCCCGACCACCTCCTTGAAGGTGGCGGGTCGGTACTTGCGAGCGGAGACCTGATAGGCCATGCCTCTGACAAAGGTAGGCTACTTTTGGCCTCATGCGAAAAAGTCTGTGCCTGAAGGTGCTTTTGGGGTTAGGGCTGGGGGGGTTAGCTTTGGTCTTGGGCGCCTATGCAGGAAGGCACTGGCTCCTCTCCGCTTATGGGGCCTGGCTCATGGGCAAGACCCAGAGCGCCAACTCTTGGGAAGCAATGTTTATTTTGAGCGGGCGCCCCTACGAACGGGGTATGGAGGCCGCTACTCAGTGGCATGTGCATCCTACCCCCATCTACCTTACAGGCGGCCTAATCAACGACAACCTCTTAGCCATCGGCTTACCTACCTATACCGAATGTGGTATGAGCCGAGAAGTGCTTTTGGCTCATTGCGTGCCCGACTCCGCTATCCATCTTCTCTGTGAAGGTACCAGCACTTACGAGGAGATTCTGGTCATTCAGCGGGTATGCCGAGCTCGGCAATATCGTCGGATTGCAATTGTATCCTCTGCTTTTCATGGGCGGCGTATCCAGCTTCTGGCTCGGCGCTATTTAGCCCCTTTCGGCATCCAGACGCAGTTTCTCCCTGCTAAACCTCTCCTCTTTCATCCTGAGACCTGGTGGAAAAACGAATACGGCTTCCTAACCGCCTTGGAGGAGACGTTCAAAATCCTTTATTATGCCTTGAAGGGGCGTTTTTAGGTTTTTGGGTTACTGCCCCTTTTGCCAGACGTGAAATGGCTTGCCCACCATGGCTTCCAGCTCGGCCAAGCTAATCATGCGCACCCCCAAGGCCTCCGCCTTTGCCCGCTTGGAAGGTCCCATATCTTCCCCCACTACCAGATAATCTAAATTCTTGCTTACCCCGCTGGCGTAAATGCCTCCGTGCTCCAGAATGTAAGCTTTGAGGGCTTCTCGGGGAATGCCTTCAAACTTACCTGAGATGAGGAAGCGCTTTCCTGAGAGAGGTCCTGTGCGCTGGGAGGCTTGTTTCTCAAACTGCAGTCCTGCGGCGCGTAAGGCTTGGATTTCGGCTTGATTTTCAGGGTCGTCTAAGAAGGCGCGCACACTTTTAGCGATGACTTCGCCAATGCCGTGGACGTTAGCGATTTCGTCTTCGGGGGCTGCCATGAGGGCCTCTATGCTTGGGAAGGCCTCGGCCAGCTTTTGCGCAGCCGTTTCTCCGACATGCCGAATTCCTAATGCATACAACACCCGCTCATATGGCACCCGCCGAGAGGCTTGGATTTCAGCCACGAGCTTTTCTGGTAGTTTTTCTGCGAAGCCCTCAAGCTGACGCAGGTCTTCGGGACGCAGCCGATAAAGGTCGCTAAAAGTTTTCACTAACCCTGCCTGATAGAGCTTTTTGAGGATTTTTTCGCCCAGGCCTTGGATGTTCATGGCTTTTCGGCTCACGAAGTGTTCTAAGCGGCCGATGACTTGTGGTGGGCAATGGCGGTAGTTGGGGCAATAGCGGCCTACTTCGCCGGGTGGTTGGATGAGGGGCGTATGGCATTCGGGACAGGTCAAAGGCGGCTCTACCGGCTGGGCCAGCACCTCCCGGCGCTCCCTCAGCACCCGAACCACCTTTGGAATGATCTCCCCGCTCTTTTCTACCACTACCCAATCGCCGATATGCAGGTCCAGCCGCCGAATCTCATCGTAGTTATAAAGGGAAGCGCGCTTGACCTTAGTGCCGCTCAGCTGCACCGGCTCTAACTCAGCCACTGGCGTGATATAGCCGGTTCGTCCCACCTGGTAGGTGATGGCTTTGAGCTGGGTGATGGCCTGTTCGGGCTGATACTTGTAGGCAATAGCCCAACGAGGCGCCTTAGCAGTAAACCCCGCCTTTTCCCGAAGGGCCCAAGAATCCAGCTTTACAACTACCCCATCTATGTCAAAACTGAGCTGTTCTCGCTTGGATTCCCATTCTGTGATGAAGTGCCATATTTTTTCCAGCGGGGTGGGAGGTAGGGTTTCAACGACGGGGAAGCCCCATTCTTTTAGCAGGTGCATGCGCTCGTAATCGGAGTCAGGCAGGGCCATTCCCTCTGCTTCTAAATAATAGACCCACAGGCGCAGGCGCCGGCGGGCTACCTCAGCCGAGTCTTGCAGTTTGAGGGAGCCAGCGGTGGCATTGCGCGGATTCATGAAGGGAGCCTCGCCTATTTCTTCCCGCAGCTGATTGAGTTCACGGAAGTCGGTGCGGTTCATATACACTTCGCCGCGCACTTCTACGAAGGGAGGGGGGGATGAGGTGCGCAAACGTAAGGGCAAACCCCGCACCGTGCGCAGGTTCGGCGTGATGTCATCGCCTTTTTCGCCATCTCCCCGGGTAAGGCCCCGCACAAATATCCCATTCTCATAATGCAAGCTCACCGCTACTCCATCTACTTTGAGCTGGGCTATGAAGAGGAGAGGCTCGGGAAGGTCAATGACCTGAGCTTTGAGATAACGCCATAGCTTAGCGTGGAAGGCCTGTAGTTCGCTTTGGTCGTAGGCGTTGTCTAAGCTGAGCATGGGGCGGCGATGCGGGACGACGGGAAACTCCTTCGTAACGGTGCCGCCTACTCGCTGAGTGGGGGAATCCGGCCGCCGAAGCTCAGGAAAAGCCTCCTCCAAGGCGATCAGCTCCCGCATGAGCCGATCATACTCGCTATCGGAAATAATAGGCTGCGCTAAAACATAATAGCGATAATCATGCTCCGAGATTTCCCGAATGAGCTCCTCAATGCGTTGGGCGGCGGCTTCTCGGGAAAGGGACAAGCGGTCCGGACGGGACTCGAACCCGCGACCTCTGGCGTGACAGGCCAGCGTTCTAACCAGCTGAACTACCGGACCTTTCAAAACACCTGCTACGTATGCCTCAGGAAGCTATTCCCTGAGGACGACGCAAAGGTAAGAACAATTCTCCAATCCAAGCCTTCTCCGCTCTTTCCCTACCTCCTGATAGGAGCATGAGGGGTGCGTTTCTGGATAAAGAGCTGTGGGGGGGATGGGTTTTACCCAGCAGGAGAGGCTTCTGCATTTCTCCGTACTTTTGCCTATGGTCAGGCGAGAGGCGGAAATGGAGATCGGGCTCACCTATGATGATGTTTTGCTGGTGCCGGCGTATTCGGAGGTTTTACCGGATGAGGTGGATACGAGCACGGAACTGGCGCCGGGACTGCGCCTCTCCATACCGATCCTCAGTGCGGCGATGGATACCGTGACGGAGCACCAGATGGCCATTGCGATGGCTAGTGCAGGGGGCCTGGGGGTCATCCATAAGAATCTTCCCATTTCGGTGCAGGTGGAGGAGGTTCGGCGGGTGAAACGATATGAGAGTGGGCTTATTGTGGATCCGATTACTTTGCCGCCCAATGCTCGGGTGGGGGAGGCTCTTGCTCTTATGCGGGAGCATCGGATTGGGGGAATTCCGATTGTAGAGCAGGATCGACGGCTGGTGGGTATTCTGACGAATCGCGACCTGAGGTTTGTTCGGGAAGAGGAGTATGGGGAGCCTGTAAGTAACTACATGACGAAGGCGCCCTTGGTTACGGCGCCGGAGGGGACGTCGTTGGAGGAGGCGGAGCGGATTTTGCGCATGCACCGCATTGAGAAGCTGCCGCTCTTGGATAGGGCAGGGCGGCTGATAGGGCTAATTACTTACAAGGATATTCTTCGGCGGCGGAGTTATCCGTATGCGTGTAAGGATGAGTTAGGGCGTTTGCGGGTGGGGGCGGCGGTGGGGGTGGGAGAGGAGGCATTGGAGCGGGCGGAGGCACTCGTACAAGCCGGTGTTGATGTACTGGTGATAGATACGGCGCATGCTCATTCTAAGCGGGTGATAGAGACGCTTCAGCAGATGCGGGAGCGGTTTCCTCGTCAGGTGATTATGGTGGGTAATATTGCGACGGCGCAGGCGGCGCAGGATCTTATAGCGGCGGGGGCGGATATTTTGAAGGTGGGGATTGGACCTGGGAGCATTTGTACGACGCGGGTGGTGGCAGGGGTGGGGGTGCCCCAGCTGAGTGCAGTGATGGCCGTCGCCGAAGTAGCTCGGCCAGTAGGCGTAGGCGTCGTAGCCGATGGCGGCATTCGGTACAGCGGGGATATCGTGAAGGCGCTTGCGGCCGGAGCCGACGCCGTCATGATTGGGAGTCTCTTAGCAGGTACAGAAGAAAGTCCGGGCGAAACGATCTTATACGAGGGGCGCAAGTTTAAAGTCTATCGTGGGATGGGGTCCTTAGAGGCCATGCAAGCGGGAAGTGCGGATCGGTATGGTCAGGAGCGTCGGCAGGCTTCGCATAAGCTGGTGCCCGAGGGGGTGGTGGGAAGGGTGCCTTATCGGGGGCGGGTCGCAGAAGTGCTGTATCAGCTCGTTGGGGGCCTACGTGCAGGCATGGGCTATTGCGGAGCGGCAGACCTTGCCACCCTTCGAAAAGCGCAGTTCATCCGAATCACCCCCTCCGGCTTCGTGGAGAGCCATCCCCATTCCATTGAGATCATTCGGGAGGCGCCCAACTATACTTTGCGCTGATGCGACAGCCCCCCCGCCCCTTATTCACGGGCATAGGGACTTTGGGGGTGGGAGCCTCTATCCTGTACTGGTGGATGCGGTTCTTTTCGCCCTACTTAGAGGTGAGCTTCTTAGGAGGGGTGAGTTATCTTTTAGGGACGGCGGCCATCTACGGGCTTTTGCCTTACTGGTTTCCTCGGCACGAACGCACCCCAGAGCAGCTCCTTCGGTGGAACGCCTTCATATCCCTTATTGGATTAGCCCATAGTCTCTTATGGCATATCCTCGCAGCCAGCACGGAAAATATTCGGCTTTCTGCGCTCTTCTTGGGAATCGCTACGGTGGGCCTTCTCTGGCAAATGGCCTTTCATAGTGCCTTGGCGGCATACTTAGTACTTATTCGCCCTACGAGACAAAAGCTCTACCTTCTATATGGCTACTACGGGATAGCGGCATTAGCTATAGTTTTTCTAACTTTCTGGCCCGAAAGTTTCTCTGGGATTCTGACTATTCTCCTCTGGGGATGGACCTTCCCGCTCATCTATTATAGTCAGGATGCGATTCTGGTGGGTGCCCGCCAAGGGACGTCATACTTTCTCCTCCTTGTCATTTGCGCGGCGCTTTTCATGGGGGTGGAGGCATTTCCGAGGTTATTTGGGCGAGATAATACGATTCTGGGGGCTTATCTGCAGAGGATTGCGATTAGCCTGATTATTTTTTATGCAGGCCTGCTACTTGTTCCATTACTTACTCGTATTGGGCCGAAAGCTCAAAAGAGTCAGCAGCTTTTGGCTCTGCTCACGACTTTTTTGGAGCGGCAGCAGAAGCAAGAGACGGTGGGAGGTATTTTGGAGACGGCTCGGCAGACGCTGGGAGAGCTGGAGTCGGTGCAAGCGGTCTATATGCGTTTGCGCAATGCGATCCAAGTCAATGAATCCTACCCTCGGCATGTGGAGTTTTTGTATCAGCACCTGAGGGGAATAGCGCCGCATCAGACTTATATTGAGACTTTTTCGAGTTTGGTGCACCTGAGTAGAGGCCTTCCTGAGGTGGGGGCTATTGTGATTCAGCGGCCTATCATGAGGCTTTTTTCGTCGGTGCCGGCGGATGCGCTGCAGGTAGTGATTTTAGGGGCGGAGGAAGACTGCTTTGAGGCTAATGATGTGCAGCTGATAGCGACGCTGGCGGACCAGACGGCTCTTTTCATAGAGGCGTTGGATCGGCGGTTGTATCAAGAGGAGCGCCGCCTTTCCCGAAAAGAAATAGACTTCCTCAAAGAGACCCGAGAAGCTTTGCTTCCCCCAGTACCGCCCATATTCCCGAAAGTCTCCTACCATGTGGTTTTTCAGCAGCATGATAAAACGATCGGAGGCGATTATTATCAGATAGAGGAGGTTTTTCCGGAGAAAGTGCTGGACTTTTGGCTTTCGGATTGTGCGGGGAGTGGGATTGCGGCGGCGTACCAGATGGCTCAAGCTCGTGCCGCCCTTAATACCCTTTGGCTCGAAAAACTGCCTCCCGAGGAGCTGCTTCTCCGCCTGAATGACGCTCTGCGGCGCGTCTTCCATAAAAATAACTTCATAGCCGCCACTTACTTGCGAATAGACCTTGAAGCCGGCACCTACACTCTATTCCGGCCCGGCAATCCGGAAATCCTCTATTGGAACCCCCAGCAAAAGAAAGTAGAAGTCCTTCGGCCCGCTGGCGTCGTCTTAGGCAACGCCAGCTCCACCCTCGTGAAGCGCATCCTGGAAAAACATACCGGCCCCCTCCTTCCCGGCGCTACCTGGCTCTTCTTTAGCGATGGTTTTACGGAAGCCACCAACCTCCAAGGAGAGCAATTTGGCCTGGAACGCATTCTGCATCTATTTCAGGCGCATGTGACAGAACCTCCCGAAGCTATCGCCCGCCATATCCTCCAAGCTGTGCAAGACTTCGTAGGAGATACCCACCTGGGAGACGATGGCACCCTCATCGTTGTCCGATACCAACCATAAAATCCCTATCTTTGCCATATGGAGATTCAACTGAGCCTCAGTCCCACCGCTGATGGACTGACCGTAACCCTTTCCGGCGAACTAGACTCCCTCAGCGCTCCAAAACTTTATGATCAGCTCTCTCAAGCCATCAAAGAGCACCCCAACATCAAAAAAATATCCTTTGAGTGCCGAAACCTCTCCTACATCTCCAGCGCAGGGGCTGGTATCCTGCTTCTAAGCTTGGATAACTTTGGGCATCGGGGCATTGACTTTGAGCTGCGCAATGTCCGTCCAGAAGTGTACAACATCTTAGATCTTTTAGGCTTGACGAAGGTCATGACCGTCTCCAATGGATAAGTACATCCTAGACTTTTCAGCCACACCCGATAATCTGCCCATCATCCGCCATTTCGTCCAAGAGCACTTAGCCCCCTACATCTCCGATCCCATACGCCTCAATCAACTGACTGTCGCAACCGAGGAGCTCTGCGCCAACTCCATCGTTCACGGCAATCACAGCGACCCCTCTCAAAAACTACGTTTAGAACTGCGCATAGATAAGAAAACCTTGCATATTTACCTCTACGACCCAGCGCCACCTTACGCCCTCCACAAATATCCCATGCCTCCTCAGCTGCTGCGGAAAGACACCAACCGCCCAGGTGGCCTGGGTATTTACCTGATTCGCCAGCTCATGGATAAAATCATCGTGCGCCGCCGCGGCAAAAGCTCCGTGTATCACTTAGTGAAAAATCTCACATGAATGTCCACTTAGACCCCGAAGAGAGGGCCCTCCGCCCCAAGAAATTAGACGAATTCATCGGGAATCGCCCTTTCCTCTCCAATCTTCGCGTGTATATCCAAGCCGCCCGAAATCGGCAGGAGCCCTTAGACCATACCCTCTTTTATGGGCCGCCCGGCCTGGGAAAAACCACCCTCGCCCATATCATTGCCAACGAAATGGGCACCCAACTCATCATGACCAGCGGTCCGGCTTTGCAACGGCCCGCCGACTTAGCTGGCATCCTCACCCGCTTAGAAAAAGGCGATGTGCTCTTCATTGACGAAATCCATCGGCTTCATCCCTCCGTGGAAGAGTTTTTATACAGCGCCATGGAGGACTTTCGGATAGATATTGTGCTGGATAGTGGGCCGCATGCCCGCACCCTTCAGCTTCGGCTCAAACCCTTTACACTGGTGGGAGCCACGACCCGCATTGGGCTTTTGACGGCGCCGCTCGTAGCCCGCTTTGGAATCACCATCCATGTGGATTATTACACTAAGGAGGAGCTAACGCAAATCCTTTTGCGATCGGCCCGGCTTATGGGGCTCACCCTTACGGTAGAAGCGGCAGAAGCTATCGCCCAGCGCAGCCGCGGCACTCCCCGTAACGCCAATCGGCTCTTACGACGTATGCGCGACTTTGCCCAAGTAGAAAAACAACCCCTCATTGACCTCCCCTATGCAGAAAAAGTCCTCACCTCCATGCAAATAGACCCTGCCGGCTTGGAAGAGATTGACAAACGCTTTTTGCTGACTCTCATAGACCGCTTTGGGGGTGGGCCGACCGGCATTCATACGCTGGCGGTGGCTATTGGCGAGGAGGCCGAGACCTTAGAAGAAGTCTATGAGCCTTACCTTATCATGGAGGGGTTCATAGAGCGCACGCCGCGGGGGCGTCGGGCTTTACCTCGGGCTTATGCGCATTTAGGGCGGGTTCGTCCCTCGGCTCCGTCGCTTTTTGATAGCTGAAAAGGCATGCTGGCCTTAGCCCAAAGCGTGAAAGCCTTAGCTCATGGGCTGGGCTTTGAGGCCTGTGGGATCACGCCAGCTCAACCTTTGCAGCAGGCCTACGAACGTTACTTGGAGGCCGTATGGGAAGGGCGTCTCACAGGCCTACGTTACCTTACCGAAAACCCTGCCCTCCGACAAGACCCCCGTACTCTCCTCCCCTCTGCCCAGAGCCTCATCCTCTGCCTCAAAAGCTATTATCAAGGCGTTCGGATGCGCCCCCCCATCGCTCAGTATGCCTGGGGAGAAGATTATCACTATGTTTTGCGGCGAAAACTGGAAATTCTGGCGGATTACCTTCGGCGCAAGGGCGGCCCCCAAACCGAAGTGCGCCCCTTCGTAGATACCGCCCCCATCCTGGAAAAAGCCTATGCTCAGCAAGCCGGCCTGGGCTGGATCGGGAAAAACACCCTCCTCCTCAATCCCAAGCTGGGCTCCTATACTTTTATTGCGGGGTTGGCGACAAACCTACCTTTACCGCCGGATGCGCCTTTTGCGAGGGACTTATGTGGGACCTGTCAGCGATGCGTGGAGGCTTGCCCTACCGGTGCTTTGGAGCCTTATCAGCTCCATGTGGGGCGCTGTATTGCGTATTGGACCATAGAGGCGCCCGCTTTGTCGGAAGGCATGCCCTCCCCCGGCGAATGGCTCTTTGGGTGTGATATATGTCAGGCCGTATGCCCGTGGAATCGGTTTGCACAGCCGCACGGAGAAAGGGGTTTCCAGCCCCAGCCTTACCTCGCCTGGCAAAGACAGACTTGGGCCACCGCCCCTAAAAGTCAAATCCGAGCCGCTACGCGCCGATCTGCCGTGCGCCGAGCCCGCCCCGAAAAAATCCAAACCCTCGCCCAAAAGCTCCAAGAAAAACTCTCACACCCTCACATAATAAAGCCTCAGCCCGAATGAACTTACTGGGACCTAAACAAACTTTGCTCTCATGGAATGGGACGTGCTAATAGTAGGGGGTGGTGTGAGTGGGCTATATGCGGCTCGGCTCTTACAGGAGCGGGGACTAAAGGTGCATCTCTTAGAGGCGCAGGGGCGGTTAGGGGGGCGCCTGCATACCATAGAATCCCCCGAGGGACATCCCATAGACTTAGGCGGCCAATGGGTGGGCCCCCAGCACAAAACACTCCTCTCCCTCTGTGAAGCGCATAACATTCCGCTGCATCCGACCTACTTTCAGGGGCGGCATCGGCTCATCACGCCGCGGCGCACCTACACCTACAAGGGAACCATCCCTCGGCTTCCCTTCTTAGCGCTCCTTAGCTTAGGCTGGGGGATCCATAGGCTTAAAACCGCCGCCCAACGCCTATCCCTCCAAGCTCCGTGGGAAAATATCCCAGACGGCTGGGATGAGATTTCCTTAGCCGCCTGGGCCAAAAAAAATATTCCCCACCCTTTAGCCCGAGGTGTATTTAATGTAGGTCTGGCCACCGTTTTAGGTGCAGAGCCAGAGGAGGTTTCTTTTTGGCATACGCTGTTTTACATTCGGAGTGCCGGGTCGTTGGAGGCCCTCATAGAGACGGAGACGGGGGCGCAGGCGTATAAGTTTACGAAGGGGGCGAAGCTCTTAGTATATAAGCTGGCGGAAGGGCTTTCGCATGAGGTGGGGCGGCCGGTGGAGAAGGTGGCTTATAGTGCTAGGGGGGTAGAGGTAGAGGCGGCGGGACGGCGATATCGGGCTAAGGGTGCTATTGTGGCGGTGCCGCCCGCGCTGCTTCGGCGCATAGCATGGGAGCCGGCTTTGCCGCCTATTCATCAGCAGCTGAGCCAGCGTATGCCCATGGGAGCCGTTACGAAGGTGGTGGCTATTTATGACCGTCCTTTTTGGCGGGAGGCGGGGTGGAGCGGACACTTTTTGCGGACGGAAGGAGCGATCCGATTGGGGTTTGACACTTCGCCGCCCGATGGGAGCTACGGACAAATCACGGCCTTTGCCGTGGGGCCCGTGGCCCGAAAGCTATTGTACTTAGAGCCTGCAGCTCGCCAGGAGTTTTACGAGCGGGAAGCTGCCCAGCTCTTAGGACAAAAACCCCGCTACCTCTATCAGAAAAGCTGGACAGAAGAGCCCTGGGTGGGTGGATGTTATGTGGGTTTTTTTGGGCCTGGGGGGTGGCGCTATGTAGGGCAAGCTCTTTACCAGTCCCTACCCGGGGTGCATTGGGCCGGCACCGAACGAAGCTCACACTGGATGGGCTACATCGAAGGAGCCCTCTTGGCAGCGGAAGCAGCAGTGGAGGCCATGACAAGATAATTCCGTTTCTTGAGCTATGGGCAGCCTTTGGACCGGCCTCCAGCTTGCCCTCCAGCACCTCCTCCAAGCTATTCGCCGACGCCCTGCTACTATTTACCATTTTAGATCTCAGCGGGCCGTGGAACCCTTCTCTACCCCCACGAAAAAGCTTCCGTGCCCGAAAACGGCCATTGTACTGCACCAGCATGTGAAGGCTTTTCCCTCCCGGCTCCGTCAGAAAAAGCACCCTTTTGCAGTAAGTTATACCTCCCATGTCCATCAAGACCTTCATCACCTGCAGCAGGGCTTCCTTCGTGTCTATCATAGGGTCGGAAAGGATCTGCTTGATGTGAAAGAGATTCTCGTAGAGGTAATACCCCTCTTCTCTCTCTCGAAGCTCTATTATATCTCTTGGCGGAGGGTTGTCTACTCGGTATCCTTCTCGGCTTCCTCGCCGGGCTCTGCCTCCTTACGGCGCCGGATATAAATCAAAAGGCTCACTGGAGAACAAATGAGAGTGAGGAACAGCGGGACCCACATTATCGCAGAGTGAAAAGCCTCATAATTGGACTCGGACCATTCAGACGGGACTTCGTTATACAACTCCGGCAACATGAGGAGGATCGCCGGAATAAAAGCACCCATGCCTAACAGCGCCCTCAGAAGCATATTAAGGAACGCCGGAATAAAAGCACCCATGCCTACCAGCGCCCCAGAGGCATATTATTGCGGGGGAAGTATAAGATGGTGCATAACTCGGAGTTAATCGCAATGGGAAATATAAAAAAAACCATAGTAAAGAAAAAATCCGACTTTCGGAAGGTCTCCTCCTGGAAAATCATGAAGGCTGATGCCAGAAATACCCAGGGGGGCAGGAGGACGACGAGGTACTTCATCCAGCGCCAGGCGGGGGTGGGATACCACCGAGGTGCCGCCAGCAAAAACACACTCACCCCCACTAAGAGGGCATAGACCCCTCCTTGGGGAGTTTGGGTGTGATAGGCATAAAGTCCTAAAAGCCCGGCCGAGAGGAGGGCGTTCAGCACTAAGGGCGTCCAAAACCCAATCTTCGCGAGCAGTCCTGTGGGCATACCTGCAAAGTAAAGCAAACTTTTAGATATCCTATGCGGATGGGGAGAGGGGTAAGAAATGTTTAGACTTTTTATGCTGATCTTATGACTTTCCGAGAGAGGCCCACTCTAGGAGAGACGGAGAGATTTCCAGCCTACTGAGGAGGAGATGAGGGACTTTTGACGCGCTCGTCATGGGTTTTTTCCCACTGGGGGTAAGAGAGGGATGCTTTTTGTCGGGGCCGAGGGCCCTCCTGAAAGGCCTCGGATTTTTGTTTCTTTGGGGCGTGCGCAGTCTATGGGTGGGTTTGAAACTTGCCCTAACCCATCTTTGGAGAGCTTTTCGCCGGCGCCCGCCTACTATTTATCAGGGGGTGCTTACGGCTTCTGGCCGCGTAACCCTTCCCTACCCCCACGAAAAAGCCCCCCTCCCCGAAAACGGCCACTATCGCCTATATCTTTTTACTGAAGACTGCATTG
>Ga0079995_1057261_pt1 | contig 24284 bp, 20 predicted proteins | sample FaiFalFF_MnMetaG_2_FD_69198 | JGI IMG/M metagenome (GOLD analysis project Ga0079995, IMG submission 69198) | Freshwater microbial communities from Yellowstone National Park, Wyoming, USA - Fairy Falls C (FF_Mn_C) (SPADES assembly) (version 4) | ecosystem: Environmental > Aquatic > Freshwater >...
GCCATATTTTTTGATCCAAAAAGTCCAAAAGACTTAGCTGAAAAAATTCTTCTTCTTTACAAAAATGAAACTTTGAGAAAAGAACTTGAAGCAAAATCAAAAGAAGTAGCCAAGTTCTTCACAAGTTTTGATTTCGGAGAAAAGATTTTTGAACACATTTTCTCCGAATAGTTTAACCTCTCATAATTTGGTTTTTCCAAATCAAATTAGCCTGCGCTCTCTTGCTTTAATTTTTTGAGTTTTTGAGTGAGTTCAGGAACTGCCTGAAATAGGTCTGCAACAAGTCCTATATCTGCTATTTGGAAAATAGGAGCTTCCGGGTCTTTGTTTATGGCTACTATAACTTTTGAATCTTTCATTCCTGCTACATGCTGAATTGCACCAGAGATTCCTATTGCGATATAAAGTTGAGGAGCGACTGTTTTTCCTGTTTGACCTACTTGGAAGTCATTGGGAAGCCATCCAGCATCTACTACTGCTCTTGATGCTCCTATTGCTGCTCCGAGAACATCTGCAAGTTCTTCTGCGATCTTTATATTTTCTGGGTCTTTTATACCTCTTCCAACTGATACAACTATTGAAGCTTCTGTAAGTTCTGGTCTTTCTGATTTTGTTTCTTCAAGTTCTATAAATCTTTTCCTTGGATAACTTTCTTTTATTTCTTCTTCAACGATTTCGGATTTTTTATCAACTTTTCCAGCTTTATCAAAGGCAGTACCTCTTACTGATAGAACCTTCTTTTCTGATTTTATTTTCAGGGTTGCTATTATGTCTCCTGCATACATAAGTCTTTTGAAGGTCTCACCATCTATAACTTCTATTACTTCTGATACCATCGCTGAATTTGGAATTTTGACCACAAGTCTTGGTAGCAAATCTTTACCGAAGGTTGTCGCTGTTGCTAAAATATATTTTGCATCTATTTTTTTAGCTACTTCTGATACTGCGATTGCATAGTTTTCAGCTGTGTAATTTTTCAGGTGTTCTCCCTTTGCAACAAAAAGTTTTTCGCCTCCAAGTTGTGATAGCTCTTCTTTTGTTTTGTCAGAAGGTTCAAAGGTCAAGATATTGTAGTTCAAACCTGTTTTTTCTGCCAATATTCTTGCACAAGTTACAGCAGATAAAGAAGCCTTTTTTAATTCTCCGTCTCTTGTTTCTGCCACAACTAATATGCTCATCTTTTTATACCTCCTTTTTTATTAGAATGGAAGGACCTTTGCTTCTTTTAATTTTTCAATTAGCTCATCAACATCTTTTACTTTTATTCCTGCTTTTCTTTGCGGTGGATTTTCAAGTTTTTCTATTGTGACAGATGGAGTCAGATCTATTCCAAGTTCTTCAATTTTTATTGTTTTGAGAGGTTTTTGTCTTGCTTTCATTATCCCGGGTAAAGATGCATATCGTGGTTGATTTAATCTTAAATCTGTTGTTATTATTGCGGGAAGATCAACTTCAACTGTTTCAAGTCCTCCATCAACTTCCCTTATAACCTTTGCTTTTTTTTCTTGCGGATTTACTTCGACTTTGTATGCGAAGGTTGCTTGTGGCCATTCAAGAAGTCCTGCGAGAATTTGTCCCACTTGGTTTGCATCATCATCAATTGCCTGTTTCCCCATTATCACAAGATCTGGTTTCTCTTCCTCTATAATTTTTGCGAGAATTTTTGCTACTATAAGGTGATCTACATATTTACCACCTGTATCTACCAAAATTCCTCTATCTGCTCCCATAGCTAATGCAACCCTTATCTGTTCTGCCCACTCTTGGGTACCAACTGATACGACCACCACTTCTCCCCCAAATTCTTCTTTTTTTCTCAGAGCTTCTTCAACTGCTATTTCATCAAAAGTGTTTATGGCGTACTTTATGTTTGAGGTGTCTATTCCGGAACCGTCTGGTTTTAATCTTACTTTTACATACGGATCTTGCGTTCTTTTTACTGGTACAAGAATTTTCATTTTTACTATAACCTCCTTCTATTTTACATTTTGTTTATGTTTTTTGTTGAACAAAAATTCAAAAATATTTCCTGAAATTTGATGTGAAAAATAAAATTTTTATTTGTGGGAAATTTAAAAAGTATATTGATTTTGTTCTTTTTTTTCTTTTGCTCGTGTTATAGCTCAAAAGATATCAAGCTTACATTTTCACCGGTAAAGGATACAAAGTATTTTATAGTTTTTCAGCGTAATTTGGTTTTGAATCAAGATGCAGATGGAGTTTGGATTGTAATAGAAACCAATTTTTCAGGGAGCGTTTCAATTGTAATCTCAAACGGAATATTTGATATAAAGACAATAGAAGACATGACTTGTGAATCTGAAAATAAAAAAGAAAGTAAAGAAGGAGTGAATGAGAAAAAGGAAGAAAAAAAGGGGAGGGCACAAAAAGTAATTTGTAAGTTCTTCGCTGATCGTAAAATATTAACCGGTAGCGATGATTTTATATTTTGGTTCATTTTAAAAACTGAATTAGGTTACTACACTGTTCCTAACTTTATTCTCGTCGGAGATAAGCTCTTTGATTATGTTGGAAAAATAAGAGTGGAAAGCAAATAGATAAAAAAGTAAAGGTAGAGAACAAATAGAAACAATAAATGTAATGAAAATTTCTTTTAAGGAAATAGAAATTTTGGTCTCTCAACTTTATGGATTTGATGAACCTAAAGTTTTTTTAGAACAGTACGAAACAGATGGCAAAACCGTTTCTTTCTTTTTACAAAAAGCTTATCAAGATTTAATCCAAAAGTATGTTGTTGATCTCGGTTGTGGAACCGGGATTTTGACTTTTGCGGCAGTCCTTGCGGGTTCTAAATTTGTTCTTGGTGTAGATGTAGATATTTCTGCTTTGAAAATTGCTTTAAAAAACAAAAAGATTTTGGCTGATTTGGGATTTTCACTCCCGGTAGATTTCTTGTGTGCCGATGTAAAAAACCTTTATCTTAAAAAGAAATTTGATGTTTGTATTATGAATCCACCTTTTGGAATTCAAAGAAAAGGAGCCGATAGAATTTTTCTCAAAAAAGCCTTTGAGATTTCTGATGTTGTTTGGTGTTTCCTATCTCAAAATTCAGAGCCATTTGTAAGGAAATTTTCAGAAGAAAATGGATTCTGTGTTACATCTTCATTTAAAACTAAAATCCAATTAAGGCGAAAATTTTTTTTTCACAAAAAAGATGTTGAATTTTTACCTGTTGATATTTATAGAATTGAAAGAAATTAAAGGAAAAGAGAATAAAAGATGAGGATAGAAAGAAATAAAGATAATAAAAATAAAAATAAAATTATTTCTCTTTTTTCTTTTTTTTCTTTGATAGTTTTTCCTTTTCTTTTTACTTTTTTCTTTTTTTCTTGTTCAAAAAAAGTTCAATTTCCAACTCCGCCCGAGTGTTTGGGAGCAAGTAAGAGGTTAGAAGAACTTTTTTATATTTTAAAGACTTACGATATAAGAGATGTGGGAACAAAAGATGTTATAAGAGATTTTTTTGAAGATGAGGAATCCCTTGAACTTTTTATAGCAAAGATGATTTATGCGGTGCGGCAAAAAGAAGTTTATTATGCAAATATTCAACAGTTCCAAATTTCATATATTGGGAACGAAAAAGGGGTAAATAGTGAAGATACAAATGAAGATAATAATGGATACGATAATGAAAGTAAAAATAATGGAAATGAATGTGCTTTTGTTGTTGATTTTGTTGTAAGAAAGAAATATCCTATCGGAGATGTTCAGGTCAAAGTAGATATCACGCTCTACAAAAAGGGAGACCTTTGGTTTATAAAAAAGCCGGAGATTGTAGGTGAAATAAAAGAAAGAAAAGAATTTTTGCCTTTGCCATACTATTATTGAACCGTAAGTATTTTTCGTCCCTTCTTATTGATTGTTTTTTTCTTTTCTCAAAAAGATTTTCTGTTCAAAGGAAACTTTAAAATTATTTATATGTCTGAGCAGAATAGTTTTGAAGCTAAATTGAGGGAGCTGATAGAAAATCATCCATCAAAGGAAAAGGAGATAAGACCATGGGGTGGTTTTATAACGCTGTGGAATGATGAAAATTTCAAAGTAAAAATTCTTCTTGTTTTACCTCAAAAAAGATTGAGCTTGCAAAAACACAAATTCAGAAAAGAAAAGTGGGTTATAGTTGAAGGTGAAGCGCTCATAACCAAAGGAAATAAAAAGTTCATTATGGGTGAAGGAAATACTTTGATGATAGAAAAAGAAGAACCACACAGAATAGAAAATAGATCAAAAGATAAAATACTGAAAATTATAGAAGTTTGGATGGGTGAAAAACTTCTTGAAGACGATATAGAAAGAATTGAAGATGATTTCGGTAGGGTATAATTGGATTGAAGTATTTTATAAGTGAAATTAAGTTAAGGCCATGTCTTGGGTGCTAAATCATAAAGGTGAGTCCCAAAAGAGAAAAGACAAAGCTTTCATTTTCTCTTTTATTCTCTCATTTTCCATTCATATTCTTCTTATTTTCTACATTCTGATTAGTTATAAAGGAGAAGATAAAAAAAAAGAGATAGTTTGGGTATCTTTTCATACAGCAGCCTCTGGACAAAAAGATATGAATGTAGGGATAGGAGGAAGTACTTCAGAATCTAATGAAGGTAGTTCAGCATATCAGAATAATTCTTCTCCTTTGAAATCTGATTCTTCTCCTCTCAAATCAAATCAAAATGATGAAATAAAAAGGGAAGAGAAAAAAGAAGATAAAGTTAAAAAAGAAAATAATAATAAAGATCAGCAAGATAGAAAAGAAGATATTACAAAAAATAAAGAAAATATTACAAAAAAGAAGGAAAATATCAAAGCAGAGAAATCAAAATACTCAAATGCTAACATAAAAAAATCATCAAACGAAAAGAAGGAAATCGCAAAGGCTGAAAAAGATATCAGATCTCAAAATAAGCAAAGTGTAAGAAAGGATGAAAAAAATAATAGAAAAGAGTCTATATCACAAACAGCTTATAAATCAGATTCTAAAAACACAAAAAGTGATAGGAATGATGTTAAAGATAAAGATTTAAAAGATAAAAAAAAGGAAAAATATGGTACTGGGAAATATACTGCAAAAGATTTAGATGAGTTAGAAAAGGCTCTGCGCGAACTCGCAAAGTCATATACAGGTGGAGGAGGCAGCAAAGGTGATAGCAAGGAAGGAGAAGGTTCGGGCAGGAGTTCAAGTGGCGGTAATATGCAAGGGGGAACGGGAAATGGGGGAGCAGCTCAAACTTTCATCTCTCTTTATGCACAGCTTATAAGGGAAAGTATAAAAAAGAATTTTGTTATTCCGCCGTCTCTTAAAGGTGAATTCCTTTCTTGTGTTGTATATCTCAAAATAGGTCAAGATGGTTCAATTCTTGATATGGATTTGGAGGAATCATCAGGAAATAGAAACTTTGATATCTTTGTTATGAAAGCTATAAGGAGCTCTTCTCCTTTCCCCCCACCACCATCAGAATTAGAAATTTATGTCAGGTTCTCGAATAGAGATTAAAAAAATTTTTTGTAGTAAGTCTTGTAATAAGTAAGTTTTTTCGTAAATTAAGTTGAAAAAAATAAATAGTCCCTTTTCAAATTTTAAATAGATTATTGATTGGTTCGTTCTATTCCCATATAAAAAAGGAGGTTGAAATCTATGATAGATATATTGCCGTTAGGGAAGGTGGATGTAGAACCAGGGACACCAGTAAAGAGGATGAAAGCTGTCGTTATAAGACCAGATAGGTTAGGGGAGCCTATAAAAGCTATGCAGGTTGAGGAGATAGATGTTCCCGAGCCGGGACCAGGTCAGGTTTTGGTTCTTGTGAAAGCTGCGGGAGTGAATTTCAACGGTGTATGGGCTTCCTTGGGAAAACCAGTAAACATAATGAAATACACCGGATACGACTTCCACATAGCTGGTTCAGATGCTTCCGGAATAGTATGGAAATTGGGACCTGGTGTGACAAACTGCAAAGTTGGTGACGAGGTTGTTTTGCACTGTAATCAATCTTGTGGGCAGTGTCCTGAATGTAATGGACTTGATCCTATGGCTTGTAAAAATCAGAAAATATGGGCTTATGAAACAAATTGGGGATCTTTTGCTCAGTTTTGTTTGGTTCAAGCTCAGCAGGTTCTTCCGAAACCAAAACATCTCTCATGGGTGGAGGCAGCGAGCTACGGTCTGACTTATTTTACAGCTTGGAGGATGCTCGTTCGTCAGGCTGAAATAAAGCCAGGGGATGTTGTTCTGATATGGGGAGCAGCTGGCGGTCTTGGTATTTTTGCAACTCAAATATGTTTGCTTGTAGGTGCAACTCCTGTGTGCGTTGTTTCATCTCCTGAAAAAGCTCAAATTCTCAAAGATCTTGGTGCTCAACTTTTTATCAATAGATCTGAATATGACATAGCTCCAAAAAATGGGAAAATAGATGAAAAAACTTTTAGCGAGATGAAAAGATTTAGAGATGATATACGAAAGCTTACAGGTGGGAAAGATCCTGATATTGTTTTTGAGCATGTTGGTTATGAAACATTTGCTACAAGCGTTTATGTTGCAGATAGGTTCGGTAAAATTGTAATTTGTGGTGCAACAACAGGATATAATCTTCTTTTTGATGTAAGATACCTTTGGATGAGACAGAAAAAAATAATAGGTTCTCACTTTGCTAATGCTTACGATTCATATATTGCAAATGAGCTTGTAATTCAGAAAAAGATAAAGCCGGTAGTTTCACGAGTGTTTGAATTTCACGAGACACCTCTTGCTCATCAACTTATGTATGAAAATAAACATTTTGGAAAAATGGTTATAAAAGTTCAAGTTGAAAATGAAAATGAAGGGAAAAATGAGTAAATTAAACTTTATGGAAGAAGTTCCTTTGACAAAAGAAGAAAGAGAGATAAAGGCTTGGGCAGGTAAAGCTTTCAGAGAACCTTGGTTTGAGTTAGTCAGAAGATGCGCAAAGATAAAATCAGGCGAAGAACTTTCAGCTGATGAACTCTTTTTTCATCCATTCTTTATTGATGTGCTTATAGATAGTAGGCTGCTTTGCAAATCTATGCAGGCTCTAAAAATATCTAAATTCGTTTCTGGAAACTTATTTACCATAATACTTTCTAAAAAAGAAGATAAAGTTATATGGGCTTGTATTGAGAAGGAACAGGATGGGGTTTTTGTTTCTGCTCATACTCTTGATGTTACCGAAAAATGGGCAGATAGAATGGCGGAACTTTTATTTATAGATAATATGAAAAGTGCTTATGAACTCGCTTGTGAGGTTGCAAGGAAAAAGGAGATAGCAAATTCAGTAGGTGCTATAAAGGTCGCTAATATTATGTTCTTCAAAACCATAAAAGATGCTTATGAAAAATCTGGTGAAGGCAAGAATTTACCTCTTTTCCTTTTCTCTTTTTTTGATGCTGTAAAGACAAATATTGATAAAAAATGGATAAGGTTTTTCCCTGATGTCCCTCTCGCAAAAATAATAAGGTTTTCTTATCCGCTCGTTAAGTATTTAGCATCCGTGGGACATCCCGTTTCTCGTATCTTATCTTTGAAACCAGTTGATTCAATAATAAGAGCTTATTATTCATATCTGCTCCCTATAAAAGTAGCTTAGCTTTGTCGCAAACATATTAAGGCGGCCCTGCAAAGCCATCAGGACCTAACCTGCTCGCTATCCTCTCCCATATCCCTTGCACCACAACAGGGCGCAAAGGAGAGAAGTCCCTTACAAAAGACCTCCCAAGGAGAGGTATAGCGAAGGCTACCCTCAGAACTCGCCAGAGTTTTTGCCCACTTTCCGGACCCCTCACAGGTTCCTTCCACCGGTATCCCTGCTTTTGGGTCCCTGGCTCACTCTGATGGTTTCCTTCCTCTTTCTTATAATCTAAATTATAGCAAGAAAAAGAGGGAAAGTCAAAAAAACAAATAAATTTTCTAAAAATGAAAAATGATTGCGACAGGGCAAAGTAGCTTTATAACACTGATTACACTGATTATAATTTTAATAATGCCTTATGAATTCCTTTGTTTCTCTATAAAGTCATAGTTTCTATCACCCACCTATTTTTTATATCTTATCTTCTTTACATATTTTATTTGATTTTTCACATTCTGACTTTTGTTATCTTACTTTAAACTAATTATGAAGAAAGGAATACATCCTGAATATAAGGTTGTGAAGGTAACTTGTGCATGCGGGAATTCATTTGAAGTAAGATCTACAAGAGGAGAAGATTATCAAATTGAGATATGCTCTCGTTGTCATCCTTTCTATAAGGGAACCGACGAGGAAAAACTTGTAGATAAATTTGGTATGATAGAAAAATTCAGAAGAAGATATAAGGATTTCGCAAAAGAAAAATTCAGCTAATATAAAAGTAGCCAAATTAAATTAAAATGCTAAACTTAGTAAAGGAAAGGAGAAGATAATAAAATGGTAATAAATATTCAAAGGAAAGAGGAAGATAAGGATATAGGTGCTTGGTTTTCTGTTTCCGGAACTATATCGTTAGATGAGCTCAAAGATGTGTATGCAAGGGAACTTGAAAGATACTCAAAGAGCGTAAAAATAGAAGGTTTCCGACCAGGGAAAGCTCCTCTTGATATAGTGGAAAGGAGATACGGCGAAGAAATAAAAGCGAATTCAATAAAGGAGAAAATATGGGAAGCGTTGGAGGAGGAAACAAAAAAGAAAAATCACTGGATCAAAATATATAAGATAGAATCTTTGGTCTGGTCGCAAAAAGGAGATAATATTGAGTTCTCTCTATCTTGTGAGGTTCTTCCAAGAAAAAAGATTTCCCTTGATGTTGATCTAAAAAAGCCAGATAATTTTGACACAAAAGTTTCTGATGATGACATAAAAGAAGAAATAGAAATCCTTAAAAAAAGATACACAACAGTCGTTGATGAAACAGAACAATCTGAACTGACTGAAAATAGTTCCGGAGTTTTTGACATATTTGCAAAAGATATAGCAACAGCAAGAACTTACATAAATCAAAAGGATGTTTTTGTTGATCTTACATCAGCTTATGATTGGTTCAAAAAACTCGTTGTGGGTATGAAGGTTGGGGAAACAAGAGAAGGAATAGCTTATGTGGATCGTGGAGATAAAAAATTTAGAATCACTCTCAAATCTATAAAAAAGAAAGTTGTCCCATCAGAAGATGACCTCGTAAAAACTCTTGGCTATAAAAGTAAAGAAGAGTTCTATGAAGAGATAAAAAAAAGGATAGAAGAAAGAAAGAAAGCTGAACTGAAAAATATCCTTTACTTTACTTTAATTTTCAACATATCACAAAAAAGTAATCTTCCTATCCCACAATCTTTACTTCAACAGAAAGCAAGGCAAATTTTAGATGATAATCCTAATATTGATAAGGAAAAATTAGCTACTTCGGCAACTACCCTTGCATTGGAGGATATTGTACTTTATAACCTTATAGAAGATATGCAACTCAAACTCTCAGAAGAGGAGATTCGTCAAAACCTCAAAGAAATATCCACTCAATATAGGCTTACTGAGGCGGAAGCAAATAGGTTATTTGAGTCAAAAAGAGAGGAGCTTGAAGATTCTTTCTTGCTTAAAAAAGCCAGAGAGAAACTTATGGAGATCGTTGAAAGCAAAATGGAAAAATTGATAAAATAAGAACTTAATCTAATAAAATATATGCTTACTTCAAATGAGATAGAAACAATAAAGAAACTTCTTGGAAGAGATCCAACACAGGAAGAGCTTTTAATCTTTGACGCAATTTGGAGTGAGCATGCGTCTTACAAATCCTCAAAAATTCATCTGAAAAAACTTCCAACTTCTTCTCCAAGAGTAATAGCAGGTCCCGGAGAAAATTCAGGAATAGTTAGATTGAAAAATGGAACTCGTATAGCTTTCAAGATTGAATCTCATAATCACCCATCTTATATTGAGCCTTATTCTGGTGCTGCTACGGGAGTTGGAGGAATAATAAGAGATGTTTTATGTGTTGGGGCTCGTCCAATTGCTCTTGCAGATTTTCTATGCTTCGGGAATATGAAAGAAAGAAAAATGAAGTACTTATGCGAAAGAGTTATTGAGGGAATTTCAGATTATGGAAACTCCGTTGGAATACCAATAGTCAGAGGGCAAACTTTGTTTTATAACTATTTTGATCATAACATCCTTGTTAATGTCATGTGCGTTGGAGTAATACCTGATGGTATTGAACCTGTTTCAAGCAAGCCTTCAAAAAAAGGAGTCCTAATTTACCTTGGAGGAAAGACAGGAGCGGATGGAATAGGTGGAGCTTCTATGGCTTCTGCTGCCTTTGACAGAAACATAGCTCAGAAAAGATCTGCTGTGCAAATAGGAGATCCTTTCACAGAAAAATGTCTTATAGAGGCAGTTTTAGAAATACTCTCATCTGGTGTAGAAATAATAGCTATGCAAGATATGGGAGCAGCAGGCTTTTTGAATTCAACATCAGAGGTCGCAGCAAAAGGAGATTTTGGAGTAAAAGTTGATGTCTCGGCAGTGCCAAAAAGGCAGCCACTATTACCAATAGAAGTTCTGCTTTCTGAATCTCAAGAGAGGATGCTTTTGGTTGCAGAAAGAGAAAACTTTGACAAAATAAAAGCTATTGCTCAAAAATGGGGACTTGAATGTGAAATAGTAGGTGAGCTCCAAGATACAAAGAACTATGATGTTTTTGAAAACGGGAAGAAAGTCATCTCTATTCCTATTGAAGCTCTCATCAAAAAATCTCCTTTATATGATAGACCGCAAAAAAGACCTATATGGATAGACTCTTTAAGGCAGGTCGCAGTTGAAAAGTTTCCAACTCCAAAAGATCCATCAGAAACTTTTTTAAAGATTTTAACCCATCCTCTCTTCGCTTCAAAGAGATTTGTTTTTGAGCAATACGATTCAACAGTTTTAGGACAAACTTGCTCTTTTGCTGGTGCAGATGCAGGTATAGTCAGAATAAGCAAATTCAGAAGTTTTAACGAATACGAGAAAGCATCAGATGACGATATTGCAATTGCAATTTCTTTGGATGCGAACCCTCTCTATACTTTTATCGACCCATATATAGGAACGATCTTGTGTGTTCTTGAAGGTTTTAGGAACATATCTTGCGTCGGAGCTGAACCTGTTGCAATAACAAATAATCTCAACTTCGGTAATCCTGAAAATGAGGAGGTTATGTGGGAGTTTGTAAATTCTGTTGAGGGTATGGCAAAGGCTCTAAATGAACTTGGAATTCCTGTCGTTTCAGGTAATGTCAGTTTCTATAATGAGTTTGAAGGAGTTTCAATTCCACCAACACCAGTTATAGGAACGATAGGAGAAATCTATCCCTTTAATTTTTCACCAAAAAATTATTTTGATCCGGGAGATTTTATAGTTCTGATTGGAGAAGTATATCCTCAACTTGCTGGTAGTCTTTTTATGTATGTTAATTTTGAAAAGGTAGGTGGAATTTTGAAGGAGCCGGATTTTTCACTTGAAAAAAGATTAGGCGAATTTATAAGAAATGTTGTCTCACAAGGTATAGTTAGTTCGGCACACGATGTTTCTGATGGAGGAATATTACCAAGTATTTTTGAATCTGCTGTTTTTGGCATTTTCTCTCCGAGAATGTCAGAAGTCGGAGTTAAGCTAAAAAAAGTTTTTGTAAAAGATGAGTCAAAATGGGAGTTGTATTTCTTTTCGGAATGTTATCCTCTTTATGTAGTTGGTGTTCCAAAGAAAAAATTTGAGGAGTTCGTATCTTTATGCAATAAAAATAGAATTCCGTATCAGGTTGTGGGAGAAGCTGTGGAAGATGATATATTTGAGGTTGAGGGATTCTTTTCTTTTAAGATTTCAGAACTTCGGAAATTGTGGGAGGAAGCTCTCCCCAAAGAGATTTTATAATTCCTTCAAAGTACCAAGGTAGTGGGGCCACAAATTTTTTACCAAATATTTCTATTGATAGGGCGTGTAAAAATATGCCTTCATGTTCAAAAAATTTTTCTCCAATTTGTTTTTTGAGTTTTTCTAATTTTTGACCTCCTCCGCCGTACATTTCATCTTTGACTATTGGGAAACCTTCTGATGAAAGATGAACTCTTATCTGATGTGTCCTTCCTGTTATTGGCTCTAACTCAAATAATGTTAGCTTTCTTTGATCGTCAGAAATTATTTTTCTTACTATTGTTTCTGCTGGTTTCCCTTTTTCGCTTATTCGCATTATTTTTTCTCCTCTGCTTCTTCCTATTGGTTTTTTTATTATCCATTCTTTTTTTTCTGTTTTTCCAAAGCACAACGCTAAATATACTTTTTTTACATTTCTTTCTTTGAATGCTTCTGAGGCTTTTGAAGCTGATTTTTGTTTTTTAGCTACAATAAGAACCCCTGAAACTTCACGGTCTAATCTATGGACTATACCGGGTCTTATTTGACCTTTTTTCAGAGAAATTTCTGATGCCTCATCTTCTACCTCAAATTCTATTTTGTCTAATATTATATTTACTATCGTGTCCTTTTTGTATTCACCTGATGGATGAACAACTATACCCGCTGGTTTGTTTAAAACAAGGTAATCTTCATCTTCATATAATATCTCAATAGGAAAATCACTCTTTTCTATTTTGATTTTCTTTTCTCTTGGAATTTTCACCTCTATAATATCTCCTTTCTTTATTTTTTCTGATTTTTTACTTGTGACCTTATTGTTGATACTTACGAGACCTTGTTCAATAATTTTCTGGACAAAGCTTCTTGATAGATTAAGTTTTTCAGATAATAATTTATCTAACCTTTCTTCTTTCTCATCTAAATAACTTATTTTTTCTGTTCTCTCTGCTTCATCCTTTTCCATCTTATATAAATTTATCTTATCTAAAAAGGTTTTTGTTTTGCTTTCTTCTGGCTACCGAACTTTACTTGAATAATGCACGATATTCCGTCAAGGCAGAGCAGATTAAAAGAAGATAGTAGTTTTGACTTTTTGTTTAGTTGTGCATATACTGATTATTTTTTATTTCTAATGAGTAGGGCAAAGTTTGAGCTTTATTCTCCCTTTTCACCTGCTGGTGATCAGCCAAAAGCAATAGAGAAACTTGTTGAAGGTGTGAGAAAGGGAATGAGATTTCAGGTTCTTCTTGGTGTTACTGGTTCAGGGAAAAGCTTCACTATGGCTAATGTTATAAAGGAACTTGGTATGCCTGCAATTATAATAGAACCGAATAAAACTCTTGCTGGACAAATATATATGGAGTTTAAAGCTTTTTTCCCAAAAAATGCTGTTGAATTTCTCGTCTCATACTATGATTACTATCAACCTGAATCTTATTTACCTGAATATGATCTTTACATAGAAAAAGAAGCTATTGTCAACGAGGAAATAGATAGGCTGAGACATTCAACAACTCGCTCCCTTATGATAAGAAACGATGTTGTGATTTCCGCAACCGTATCTTCTATTTACAATATTGGTTCTCCAAAACACTATGGAGCTTTGAAAGTTACTCTGAGGCAGAATCAGAAAATCTCTATGTTTGAACTTATGAGGAAACTTGTCGGAGCTGGATATATAAGGCAAGATATTGAGTTCAAAAGAAGCACCTTCAGAGTAAGAGGAGATACAGTGGATATTTTTCCTGCCTATGAAGAAAATTACGCAGTGAGAGTTGAGATGTTTGGCGATGAAATAGAATCTATAAAGTTAATAGATCCACTCTCTGGGGTTGTAGTGGAGAAGTTGAGGGAAGTTGAAATATTTCCTGGCAGTCATTACATTGCGCCACGAGATGAACACAAAAGGGCCCTCTCTTCTATAAGAGAGGAGCTCAAGCAAAGATATGATGAACTTATGAAAGCTGGAAAAATTCAAGAAGCCGAAAGATTGAGAAGAAGAGTTGAACACGATCTTGAAATGCTTGAGAATTTCGGATATTGCAAGGGCATAGAAAATTATTCAAGACATTTTGATGGAAGAGCACCTGGAGAACCTCCATTCACTATATTTGATTACTTTCAAGATGATTTTCTGATATTCATAGATGAAAGTCACATAACTGTTCCGCAACTCAGAGCTATGTATAAAGGTGATTATACAAGAAAGTTTAACCTTGTGGAGTATGGATGGAGATTACCTTCATCTTATGATAACAGACCATTAAAATTTGAAGAATTTGAGAAGTTTATGAAGCATGTTATCTTTGTTTCAGCAACACCGGGAGATTGGGAGCTTGAAGTTGCTGAACAAGTTGTTGAACAAATTGTCAGACCAACTGGGATAGTTGATCCGCCGGTTGAAATAAGGCCTGCCAAAGAGCAAATAAAAGATGTAGTTAATGAGGTTGTTGAAACAAAAAACAAAGGCTGGAGATCTTTTATAATAACTTTAACAAAGCGACAAGCAGAAGAATTATCGGAATACTTCAATCAGCTTGGAATAAAATCTATGTATCTTCACTCTGAAATAGATACGGTTGAAAGAATGGATATTTTGAGAGATCTCAGAACAGGAGTTTATGATGTTCTTGTTGGTATAAATCTTTTGAGGGAGGGGCTTGATATTCCTGAGGTTGCACTCGTTGCAATATTGGACGCTGATAATGAGGGATTTTTGAGGTCGGAAAGGTCAATAATTCAAATAGCTGGAAGAGCTGCAAGAAATATAGAAAGTAAAGTTATATTATATGCTGATAGAATAACTAAATCAATTAAGAAAGCGGTAGAGGAAATGGAAAGAAGAAGAAAAATTCAGCTTGAATATAATGCAAAATATGGAATAACTCCGAAAACTATAATTAAGGACATAAGGAGTTTTATCTTGTCAAAAGATAAAGCGGATTGGTATGATATTGATTGGTCCGAATTCCCTATTACTGAGATACCGCCTTCAAAGATTCCAGAAACTATTAAAGAGTTGGAAAAGAAAATGAAAGAGTATGCAAAAGCTCTTGAATTTGAAAAAGCCGCTCAGCTGAGGGATAAAATAAGGGAATTAAGAAAGATAATGCTTCAACTTTGATTCCTGAAATTTAACTTTATATATATATCAAGGTTAGTATAGTAGTTCTATACCAGAGTTATGATGGCTAATTTGGCGTTATCTCCCTTTCTGTTTCTTGTTTTTATTATTCTTGTGTAACCTCCGTTTGTATCTTTGTATTTTGGAGCAATTTCATAGATTAATTTTTTGACGGCGTTTTTGTTCTGCAAGCCTGAAATTGCTGCCCTTACTGCGTTAATTGATTGTGGAGATTTCTTATTAGATTGGTCAAATTTTTTTGCTTTTGTTATCAGCTTCTCTACGATTTTTCTCAGTTCCTTTGCTTTTGATAGTGTTGTTTCTACTTTACCATGTAAAATGAGGTCGCAGGCAAGACCTCTCAAAAGCAATAGCCTATGAGGAGTCGGTCTTTTTAACTTGCGTCCTTTTACTCTATGCCTCATTCTTGTTTCCCTCCTTTTTTATGAAATTTTTGTTTGATATTGAAATTTCTAAGATCTTGACTTTTTCTCTTCTTCTATGGCTTTTTGAATTTGTTCATCTGTCATCCCAAGTTCAAGTCCCGCTCTTGCGAGAGCCTCTTTTATTTCCTTCAAAGATCTTCTTCCAAGATTTGGAAGAGCGAGCAATTCCTTTTCAGTCTTTTTCAGCACATCATATACCGTGTTTATTCCGTGCATTTTCAGAACTTCGTATGTTTTTCGTGGAAGGTTCATATCTTGAACATCTCTTTTGATAAACTCTTCAATATTGGAAACTCTTATATCTTTTCTTTCCTTTTCATATTTACCTCTTTCTACATAGTTTCTGAGTGATCGGAAATGTTCTATCAGTATATCTATTGATTCCTCATATGCTTCCTGTGGGGTTTTCGTTCCATCTGACCATATATCTATTACGAGCTCATCGTAATCTGCCCTTTCTTCATACATGGTATTTCTAACTTCATAATTCACTTTGACTATTGGGTTAAATATTGCATCTATTGGAATTGTGCCTGCGGGGAATTGAAAGCTTGATTGTACTCTATCTGCCGGCACATATCCTCTACCCCTACCTATAAATAATTCGCAGTAGAATTTATATTTTGGCATCACCTCGGTAATATATTGGTTGGGATTTGCAACCTCTACTGGTCCATCTATATCTGCTGCCGTGACTATTTTTGGCGAATCTGATTTTGTATTATCTACTTTTATTTCTGCTCTCACAAAATCTTTATTCCCTTTTATTTTCAATCTAACCCTTTTGAGATGAAGTATTATCATCGTTACATCATCTCTTGTGCCTTCTATTGAAGAGAATTCGTGTGGAACACCTTCTATTTTTACGCCTACAATTGCGTCTCCTTCTATTGAACTCAATAGCACTCTTCTTAAAGAGTTCCCTATCGTGTGTCCGAAGCCTCTTTCAAGAGGTCCTATGTAGAACCTCTGATATAATCTCCTTGCTTTTTCTGGAACTGTCTCATCTATTTTTGTTCCCTCAGGGAATACAAATTCTGTAATTTTTTCACTCATATTTTCTCCTCCATTTATTACGGAATATAGATAAGTTTTTATTTTTTGTTATTGTTTTTATATTTCCCTTTTTTCAAATTTTTCCGAAATTTTTCTGAAAATTTTTCTTTTTATTTTTTTGAACCTAACTTGATTTGAGCTTGGGGACCATACCGGGGGTGAAACCTGCCTTCCCATTCCGAACAGGACCAGGCTCCCCCCCAGGGCCGATGGTACTGCGTCCGCACGGGCGCGGGAGAGTAGGTCGTCCCCAGGTTTTTTTCTCTCATAGTGTTTGAGCAAGACCTCAAAAAAGTTGATTTCTTTAAATATCAATTTTTCGTCAACAAAAAAACTTTTGTGCCAAGACCAGAAACAGAAATTCTCGTTGAAGTTTTTGTTGATTACTTTAAAAATCACATCTATTCCCCTAACTATATAAGAGAGAAATTTGTTAGTGTGGTTGATGTTGGCACAGGAAGTGGTTGTATAATAATTTCAATTTTTAAAGAAGTTGAGAGGCTTCTCAAAGCTTTTGAAATCAAACATGTTTTTGTTGGGATAGATATAGATAAAGATGTTTTGAAATTGGCTAATTACAATTCCAAAGTTATAGGAGCAAATATACATTTTGTTCGTGGAAATCTCCTCTCACCCGTAAGAAGAGCAAATTTTATCGTTTCAAATCCACCGTATGTATCTTTGAAAGTAAAAGATAAGATAAAGGTTGATGACCCACCTCATACTATATTTGGGGGAGAAATAGGTTGTGAGAAAATCATTGAAATTGTCATGCAAGCTTCATTTGTTTTGCCATCAGGAGGTTTTATTTTTCTTGAAGTCGGCTATGACGATTTGAAATTTTTTGGACTTTCCGAACTCGGTAAGATTTACAAAGAAAAAATTTTCTCTTTTGCAGAGAAAATGAAATTCAAAATTTTTCCTCCAATAAAAGACTACAATAAAATTGAAAGAATAGTTGTGATGCAGAAGCTGTAAGTTGAATATTTTCAGTTTTGGACGAACTTTGAAAGAATTTCAATTCTCTTTCTGAGAAATTCTATTTTCGGTCCAAGTTCTTCTAATCTCTTTTTGTGTTCCTGTATAACTTCTGGATCTGCTTTTTCAAGAAAATCTGAATTTGATAGTCTCTTTTTAACTCTATCAAACTCCTTTTCTGCTTCTGCTAATTCTTTTCTTATTTTTTTTATGCTTTCTTTTAATTTTGCCCCCTCAGATGATATCGCAACAACTACACCCTTACCGGAAGAAGGTATGAACCCTTCTGGAATTTCTTCTCCCTCTACTATATCTATGTTTGCCCCTGAAAGTTTCTCCAACCATTTTATGTTTTCTCCCAGTATTCTTTTGAGTTCTTTTTCGTCTCCAGTTAGTACTTTTGCTTGAACTTTATCCGATACCTTGAATCCCACTTCGTCTTTGATTGACCTTATTTCTTTCGCTACTGATATTAATTTTTCTCCGAACTCTAAACAAGTTTCTTCCTTGTATTCAAAATCCGGAAACGGAGCATAAGATAAAAATTCTGATTCACTTTCAATATCATATTTTTTCCTCATTTCATCCCATATATGAGATGTTATTGCTGGACAGAAAGGATGAAGAAGTCTCAAACTTGTTTCAAGAACGAAAAAGAGAGTGTTTTTTGCACTTTGAGCTGTTTTTTCATCTTGCATTTCAACCTTTGATATTTCAATATACCAATCACAGAAATCATTCCAGAAAAATTCGTAGATTTCCATTGCAGCTTGATTTATTTTGTAATCCTCAAGATATTCTTTTACTTTTTCTATGCAAGAAGATAGTTTTGCCAAAATCCACATTTGGGGTAGGGTTTTTGGTTGAAAGTTTTTTTTAGGATTTTCTACATTCATAATTACAAACTTTGCTGCGTTCCATATCTTGTTCATAAAATGATAGTAGCTCTCTATTGTTTTTTCAGATAACTTTATATCTTTTATCTGTGATGATAGGACACATAAAGAAAACCTCAAAGAATCAGAGCCATACTTTTCCACAAGATCAAGAGGGTCAAGAACATTTCCCCTTGTTTTTGACATTTTTTGTCCTTTTTCATCTCTTATGAGTCCGTGAACATAAACTTTTCTGAAAGGAACATCTCCCATAAAGAAGAGCCCCATAACTATCATTCTTGCGACCCAGAAAAATATTATGTCAAACCCTGTGACAAGAATATCTGTTGGATAAAATGCTTTGAGTTTTTTTGTCTGTTCTGGCCAGCCAAGAACTGCAAATGGCCAAAGAGCAGATGAAAACCAAGTATCAAGAACATCTTTTTCTCTTTCAACTTTTTCTGAACCACATTTTGGACATAAATTCCATTCTTGCTCCCCATCAGAATTGAGAAATTTTTCACCACAATTTCTACATGTAGATATTGGTATCGGATGTCCCCACCATATCTGCCTTGATATGCACCAATCTCTTACATTTCTCATCCAGGAAAGATACAAATTTTTCCATTGTTCAGCCAAAAACTTTACTTTATCAGTTTCTACAACTTCTATTGCTTTTTGAGATAGTTCTTTCATTTTTAGGAACCATTGTTTTGAAACAAGGGGTTCAACTATTGTTTTGCATCTATAACATCTTCCTATTCTTATTTTATAGTCTTCTATTTTTTGGAGGAGCCCAAGTTTTTCTAAGTCTTCAACTATCTTCTTTCTTGCGGAAAATCTATCGAGTCCTGCATAATCTCCATAAGTTATCACGCCATCTTCATTCATTATTTTTATTCCTTCAAGGTTGTGTTCTCTTGCTATTTCAAAATCAGCAAAGTCATGAAATGGAGTGATTTTTACTGCTCCCGTTCCAAAGTTCATATCAACTTTTTCATCTCTTATAACTTTCACTTTGCGCCACACTAATGGAACGAAAACCTCATTTATGTCTTTATATCTTTCATCTTCTGGATGAACTGCTACCGCTGTATCTCCAAGAAGGGTTTCCGGTCTCGTTGTAGCTACATAAATACCTTCTTTTGAATTTTTCTCAAAAGGATAAAGGATGTAATAAAGTTTTCCATTTTCTTCTGCGAATTCTACTTCAAGGTCGCTCAAAGCAGTTTTACACGATGGACACCAATTGACTATGTAATCCCCTTGATATATAAAACCTCTTTTATATAATTCTGCAAATGCTTTTGCTACCGCTTTCCTATAACCTTCGTCAAGGGTAAATCTATTTGCTGACCAATCAACTGATAAGCACAATTTTTTCATTTGATCCATTATTCTCTTTTGGCTATACTCTCTCCACTCGTCCACAAATTTGAGAAATTCTTCCCTACCAAGATCTTCTCTTTTCAGTCCTTTTTTTTCAAGTTCTCTTGATACGACATGTTGAGTTGCTATTCCTGCATGGTCTGTTCCGGGAACCCATAAAACTTCAAATCCCTGCATTCTTTTGTATCTTGATATCACATCTTGTACTGTCATGTTGAGCGCATGCCCTATATGTAGAGAGCCAGTTATGTTTGGTGGCGGAATGGTTATGCAGAACTTTTTTTTGGGACTATCTGGGTTTGCTCTGAAAATTTCGGCGAACTTTTCGCTCCAATACGGTTCTATTTTTTTGTGATCGTATTGTCCTTCTAACATAAACTTACGAAAATTTTATAAACTGCATCTGCTTTGTCGCAATCATCTTAAATTATAATTTCTCTCCAAAATTCAAAAATTTTGCAAAAATTCCACTTTAAGCACAAATCAATTATCAAATTTTTCAATTCACATGTTTATAACTACAACCTTTAAACTCGTTGTGAGTAAGGAAGAGAAAAATCAAATCCTTAAACTTATGAGGAATTTCTCTTCTGCTGTAAGGTTCTCTTATAAAAGACTCCTTGAGGGTTTTACAACTTTGCAGGCTTACACAATAACAAGGCAAAAATTTCCAGAACTTAATTCTCATTATGTAAGCTGCGCATTTGAGAAAGCAAGAGAGATTTTTCAAAGCTGTAAATCAAGAGGTCAGAATCCAAAAAAGCTCATATTCGGTGGTAGAGCCTTGTTTGAAAAGCTCAAGAAAAATCATCTTCAAGGAAAAAGATTAAAAGAACTCAAAAGAAGATGGAGGGAAAAAAGGCAAGGTACTTTGATAAGCATAGGCGCAAAGCACAAAACTCACAAAGGTAATCTTAACCTCAGATTTATCCCTATTGAGAAAGGTAAAAATAATCTTTGGTTAAGAATAGCTTTGAAGAACAGGAAATTTATATTAGCAAAGGTAAAAAGAGATTTGAGTGGGAAATCAGATAAGTGGGCTTTGTTTTTATCAAAAATCTTATCTGGTGATAAATTCCCTTACACTGTTGAGCTAAAATTAAAGGATGGGCAAATCTATGGGTTTGCTAAATTTTCCCTTGACGTTCCTCCACAAACGATTACGAAAGAAAAAGGATTAATAGGGATAGATGTGAATGCAACACCTTTTCATCTCGCTCTTGCGGAGGTTTCTCCTGATGGGAATTTGCAAAGCTATAAATCAATCTATCTCTCTCATCTTTTGAAATACAAAAGCAGAAACAGGAAAGAATATGAGGAGTGGCTAATAGCCCATGAAGTTATAAAATTTGCGAAAGAGAAAGGAAAAGCCATTGCAATTGAGGATATTGGAAAACTCCCAAAAGGCAAAAGAGGTGATGGAAAAGCAAAGCTCAGGAAAATCCTACAATTTTTCTCTTATAGGAGAATACTGAAAAAGATAGAGAGTTTAGCAACTCAGGAGGGAATAGAAGTAGTGAAGGTAAATCCAGCTTTCACATCAGTTATAGGTATGATGAAATACTGTCCGCAGTATTTTATAGATAAAGATGTGGCAGGAGCGTATGTTATAGGGAGGAAAGCGTTAGGGTTTAAGGAAGAAATTCCAGAGAACTACAAAAAGCTTCTCAAAAGCCAGATTTATATTCAGTATGCACTATGGAGATTGGGGAAAATGGAGGAGGAATTGAGAAATAAGTTAAATCAAGAGAAAAACAAGTACAAGGCGAATGGAATAAGGAGAGATTTGAGGAGGTTAAAGAAGGAGAAGAAATTTTTGGTTGGAACAAATAAAAGCTCTCAGAGTGAGCCAGAGACCCAAGAGCAGGGGAACCTGGGGAAGGAACCTGTGAGGGGTCCGGGAAGCGGACAGAAACTCTGGCGAGTTCTGAGGGTAGCCTTCGCTATACCTCTCCTTGGGAGGTCTTTTGTAAGGGACTTCTCTCCTTTGCGCCCTGTGGTGGTGCAAGGGAAGTGGGAGGGGATAGCGAGCAGGTTAGGTCCTGATGGCTTTGCAGGGCCGCCCTGAAAATGGGATTTTTCTCTTTGCGACAAAGCTAACTGCATCGCAAAAATCGTTTAATTCACAAAAGTTCGGTTATTGATAGAAAACAGGTGCTGGTAAAAAAATCCTTATTTTTCTCCAAAAAAATTTTTTAGTTTAAATTTTTTTATCATTATGGAGAAATATGAAACTCATGAGTTAGATGTTCTTGTTGTAGGAGCAGGTGGGGCAGGTCTCAGAGCTGCAATAGAGGCTGCAAAAGAAGGAGTAAAGGTTGGAGTTGTTTGTAAATCTTTATTGGGCAAAGCTCACACAGTTATGGCAGAGGGAGGAATAGCTGCTGCTCTTGGGAATACCGATCCACAAGACAACTGGAAAGAGCATTTCAGAGATACTATGTATGGTGGAAAGTTTTTGAATGATTGGAGGTTTGCGTTAAAACACGCTCAACTTGCACCAGAATGCGTTAAAGAACTTGAAGAATGGGGAGCTTTGTTTGACAGAACAAAAGATGGAAGAATACTCCAAAGGGCTTTCGGAGGACATTCGTGGAGAAGGCTCGTTCATGTTGGAGACAGAACCGGTCTTGAAATGATAAGAACGCTACAAGATAAACTTCTTTCATTTGATAATGTGGAAATATTTCAGGAATGCACAGTAATTCATCTTTTCAAAGATGGAGAGAGAATTTCAGGAGCACTTGCTTATTGGAGGGAAAATGGAAGTTTTGTTATATTTAAAGCCAAAGCAGTAGTTTTAGCTACGGGAGGACTTGGCAAAATTTATAAAATAACATCTAATTCATGGGAATATACTGGTTCCGGTTATGCTCTTGCTCTGCTTGTTGGGGCTGAACTTCGTGATATGGAATTTACGCAGTTTCATCCGACAGGAATGGTTTGGCCTCCAAGTGTTCAGGGAATTTTGGTCACAGAAGCGGTCAGAGGTGAGGGTGGAAGACTTTATAACTCAAAAGGTGAGAGGTTCATGCAAAGATATGACCCAGAGAGATTGGAACTTTCAACAAGAGATCTCGTAGCAAGAGCTATATACACAGAAATAAAGGAAGGAAGAGGAACAGAGCATGGAGGAGTTTATCTTGATGTTTCACATCTACCGCCAGAGCATGTGAAGAAAAAATTGCCGGGAATGTATAAGCAGTTTCTTGAATTTGCAGGGATAGACATTACAAAACAACCTATGGAGGTTGCTCCAACTTTGCACTATTGTATGGGAGGTGTGAGAGTTGATCCGGAGACACAAATGAGTAAAGTTCCAGGATTGTTTGCCGTGGGTGAGGTTGCTTCCGGATTGCACGGAGCGAACAGGCTCGGTGGTAATTCCCTTTCCGATCTTTTAGTTTTTGGTAAATTGGGTGGAAAAGGAGCTGCTGAATATGCAAAATCTCTCTCTCGTCAACCTGGGGTAGATAAAGATGAGGTTGAAAAGGTTGTAAGGGAAGCCCTTTCATTTTTTGAGAGGAAAAACGGTGTTTCCCCTTACGAGATCCACGAGAGATTGAAAGAGACTATGCAAAACTATGTAGGAATTTTTAGAGAGGAGAAAGATTTGAAGAAGGCTCTTGAAATCGTAAATGAACTTTCAAATACTCCTGTTTCTGTTACGGGGAATGTTCATTTCAATCCTGGTTGGCATCTTGCCCTTGATTTAAAATTTATGCTCCTTTGTGCAAAAGCTGTAATACTTTCTGCTCTTGAAAGAAAAAACAGTGCAGGAGCTCATTCCAGACTTGATTACCCTAATCCGCCAGAAGAAAAATATAATCACATAGTATGGTTAGAAGATGGAGAAATGAAGATAAGAAGGGAGCCAACCCCAAAGATTCCAGATGAGCTTGAACCTCTGTTGAAAGAGCCACCATCAAGAAAGTGGGAAAAAACTTAATCTTTTGGTAAAGCTTGATTTTTATTATGTTGACGAATTCAAATTACAGAGCATTATTGCATATTTTGTAGAAGTTTGTATTATTATTCAGTTGTCCTCGGTGTTGTTGGTTCTTTCCTTAATACCAGAAAGAATAATCTCTGAAAATGTGTCTGCTATTTCTTCCGCTGAATATTTCCCATCTTTTGAGAACCAGATGTATACCCAGTTTATCATTCCCAAAATTGCGAAACCTATTAATTTGCTATCTAAATCTTTTCTTATTTCTCTTTTTTCTTGACCTTCTCTTATTATCTTTCTGAGAAAGCTTTCATATTCATCTCTGAAAAGCATAACTTTCTTCTTCCATTTTTCAGGTAGAGATTTATACTCGCTGAAAAATACGGCAGTTTTATCTAAGTTTTCAGTCATTATTTTAATGTGATTCTTGATGAATCTTTTTAGCTTTTCTACTGGATTTATATTTTCCTCCATGAGTTTTCTTATCATATCAAGGAACATCTGACCTTCTGTTTCTATGAGCATATAAAGTATTTCGTCTTTGTTTTTTACCCAGTAGTATATTGCTCCCTTTTCAAGTCC